>PVBE012592263.1_pt1 | contig 146838 bp, 128 predicted proteins | sample 1631181 | NCBI WGS metagenome assembly PVBE01 (sample SAMN08397723, study PRJNA350692) | Marine metagenome, whole genome shotgun sequencing project. | isolation source: water | place: Pacific Ocean | collected 2012-04
AGACAGCAGAAACCCAAACGTGGAGCGACATGCAGCACATACAGCAGTATCTGACAGACCTCAAGAACACTCTCGACGCCCTCGACCCGGCCCGGATCAAGGCGGCTCGCGACATGGTGGCTGCGGTGCGCGAGCGTGGAGGACAGCTGTTCCTCTGCGGCAATGGCGGCAGCGCCGCCACGGCGAGTCACCTGGCCAACGATCTGGGCAAGGGGGCCAGCTACGGCCGACAGGGCCCGCGGTTTCGCGTCATTGCACTGACCGACAATATCCCGTGGATCACGGCCCTGGCCAACGATGTCAGCTATGATGTCATCTTTGCAGAGCAACTGAAGAATCTCGGACAGTCGGGCGATGTGCTGCTGGCCATCTCCGGCTCGGGCAACAGTCCGAATATCCTGGCAGCGGTGGCCGCCGCCAGACAGATCGGCATGGAGGTCATCGGCTGGACCGGCTTCGGCGGCGGCAAGCTGGCCGACGCCGCCGATCTGGCGATCGTCGCTGACAGCCATCACATGGGCCGGGTGGAGGACGTACACACGATCCTGATGCACCTGGTGTGCTACTACTTCATGGAGGAAGAGGAGTAGGTACAGGACCTCACGCCAGGACTGTCATACACCACGATAGAGCCGTCCGTGCCCAGACAATCTCTGACCCCTGAAGGCAGCTGGAAACCCCGATTCTTCTCGATCTGGATCGGACAGCAACTCTCATGGATCGGCAGCCGCGCCGGTGGATTCGCCCTGGTCTGGTGGCTGACGGAGACGACGGGATCGGCGCAAGTTCTCGCCACGGCAACACTGGGGATCATCGTCCCTCAGGTCGTGTTGGGGCCGGTCGCCGGAGCCTGCGTCGATCGCTGGAATCGACGTCTGACGATCATCGCCGCGGATACTTTCATCGCGCTCGTGTCGCTCTGCCTGGCCTATCTGTTCTGGACGGGTTCGATGCAGATATGGCACGTCTACCTGGTCATCGTCGCTCGGGCCGTGGGGGGCACCTTTCACGGACCGGCCATCGTCGCCTCGACGACGATGCTCGTACCCAAGAGCCACCTCACAAGAATAGCCGGGCTGAATCAAAGCATGAGCGGGGCCTTGCAGGTAGTGGGCCCCATTCTTGGCGCCTTCCTGATCAGCGTGCTACCCGTTCACGGTGTCATGCTGCTCGACGTGGGGACGGCAGTGTTCGCCGTGCTGCCGCTGCTGTTTCTCAGGATTCCTCAGCCGCCGACTGAAGATGCCGGGAAAGAGGAGGGGCTGGCCTGCTCGATTGCCGTGGCCTTTCGATTCGTGTGGCACCATCGCGGCCTCCTTTATATCACGCGCCTGGCCGGCTTCATGAACTTCGTCATCAATCCGGTGCTCATGTTGATGCCCCTGCTGGTGACCCAGCACTTCGAGGGCAATGCGCTGCACCTCGGCTGGCTGCAGGCGGCTACGGGCGTGGGTCTGATTCTCGGTGGCCTCGTGCTGTCGACCTGGGGAGGATTCCGTCGCAAGGTTGTCACCATGTACGTGGGCGGCGGGCTGCAAGGACTCGCCCTGTTCGTGCTGGGTACTACCCCGCCACATCTGTTCGCGATGGTCGTCGTGGCCATGGTGGCGAACGGCTTCTTCAATGCTCTCTACAACGGCCCGATGTCGGCCGTCATCCAGGCCACCGTTTCACCCGGCATGCAGGGACGTGTGTTGACGCTCCTGACAAGTGTGTGCCAGGGGGTCTACCCTCTCAGCCTCCTCATCGCCGGTCCGACGGCCGAGGCCGTCGGGTTGAGGGTATGGTATATCGGTGGCGGACTGGTCGTCACGGCGGTCTGCTTCTCGGCCCTTCTGATTCCGTCCATCGCACACGTGGAAGAGCGACTGGCCATAGCCGTTGGTGAGGACTCGGATCAGGGTCGGCTGGCCTGACAGGCGCGACCGTCTATCGGATCCGCTGCGCGGGCATTCCTGTGGCGCACGATTCGCCAGGCCAGGTTTCTGCGCCCCGAGTTTCTCCTGGGGATCTGGACAAGGTGGCGGACCTACAGGCATCTTAGGTCGGCAAGTCCAAGGCAGGATCTCCCCGAAGACAGTCCCAGAGGAAGGACAGGCGTGACACCCGTCGACAGCAACATCAAGCGTCCACAACCTCCACCGCTGAATCAAGTACTGCCGGCAGAGCCGCTACTGCTCATGACCGCGGGCCCGGTGCCCGTACCGGCCGAGGTCGCTCACGCCGGCAGCCTCGTTATCAACCACGTGGGTGAGACCATGTCTATGGTGGTGCGCCACATCCGTGAGATGTCGCGCTACGTGTTCCAGACGACGGACGTCAGGATCTATGGCGTCTCCGGCCCGGCGTCGGCGGCCATGGAGATGGCTATCGGCAACCTGCTGTGGCCGGGGCGTAAGGTCCTCGTGCTTTGCAACGGCTTGTTCAGCGGGCGCTTCGCCGAGATGGCCGAAGGCGTGGGCTCCGACGTCACGATCCTGGAAGATCCCGAGGGGCGCCCAGTGTCAGCGCCCCAGGTGGCCGAAGCGCTGCAACAGGGCAGCTATGACGTGGTGACCATGGTTCAGGGTGAGACCTCGAGTGGCGTCCTGACCCGGGATCTCGAGGAGATCGTCGCTCTGACCCGTGACCATGGCGCCCTGAGTGTGGTCGACGCTGTCTGTACGCTGAGCACGATGCCGTTGAAGAAGGACGAGTGGGGGATCGACGTCGTCGTCACCGGCAGTCAGAAAGGGTTATCCTCGTTGCCGGGCGTGTCGCTGATCGCGTTTTCAGATGCTGCCTGGGAGGTAGCGGCTCAGCGTACTGCACCAAAGCCGCACTGGTGTCTCGACGTACTGCGCGCCGAGAAATTCTGGGGCGATCACAAGTACCACTACACGGCGCCGGTACCGGCCCTTCTCGCCCTGCACGAGGCTCTGCGCCTGATCATCGAAGAGACCCTGGAGCGCCGCTTCAAACGCCATCTGCACAGCTCCCTGTCGTTGCAGAAGGGGGTTGAGGCCATGGGGCTGAAGCTCTATGCCCCGCCGGAGTTCCGGCTGAACTCGGTCCTCGGCATCGAGGTGCCGGAGGGGATCGATGACGGGCGGGCGAGGAAATACATGACGGACCGATTCAAGGTGCTCATCGCCGACGCCTTCGGCATCAACGCCGTCCGCATCGGGCAGATGGGGGAACAGTGCCGCGCTCCCAATCTGTTCCGCACCCTCCATGCCCTGGGCGTCTCCTTCGCGCGACAGGGCATCGATCTCGATCCGAGCGCCGGCATGGCGGCCCTCGAAAAACACCTGGCCGACCACGCGGAGGACGTACTGTGAGTCAACTGGAGTTCCCTACGTACGAGAAGATCGGGCTGCGGCCGCTGATTAACTGCAAGGGTACGTACACCATCATCAGCGGCTCTGTCCTGTTGCCCGAAGTGCGGGCCGCGTTGGTGGAAGCCTCGAAGCGTTACATCCATCTCGATGAGCTCTCCGAAGCGGTGGGGGCGCGCCTCGCCGAGCTGATGCAGTGCGAGTGGGGGTTGGTGACGAATGGCTGTGCCGCGGCGCTGTGCCAGATCACCGCCGCCTGCGTTGCCGGCACGGACCCCGAGAAGATGATCCGACTACCCGATACGGCAGGCATGAAGAACGAGGTCATCGTGCAGCGCCGGCACCGGCATACCTACGACCATGCGGTACGTATGGTGGGGGTGCGTCTCGTCGAGGTCGATACGCTGGCCGAACTGGAGGCGGCCGTCAATGAGAACACCGCCATGCTGCTGCTATTCGGTGATGCCGCCGACCGGGGTGAGATATCGATCGCTCAGATGGCGGCGGTGGGCAAAGCGAATGGCATTCGCTCCTTCGTCGACGCCGCCGCAGAACGTCCGGACGTGCCCAATCGATATCTGGCCGATGGTGTCAGCGCCGTAGGCTACAGTGGTGGCAAGTGCCTGCGAGGGCCACAGTCGTCGGGCCTTGTTCTCGGCGAGAAAACGCTGCTGCAGGCCGCCTTCCTCAATGGCGCTCCACACCACGCGCTGGCCCGTCCCATGAAAGCCAGCAAGGAGGAGGTGATGGGCCTGCTCGCCGCCGTCGAGATGTGGGTTCGTCGTGATCACGACGCCGAGTGGAAGGAGTGGGAGCGACGATTGGAGTTTGTCAGCGACGCGGTGAAGGACCTCGAATCGGTCACCCTGGAGGTGAGTCAGCCGGGGCGTTCGAACATGGCGCCCGTGCTCCGCATCCACTGGGATGCCGCGGCTCTGGGAGTCGACGGGGCCGGTGTAGCTGGCGAGCTGTCACAGGGCGAGCCCCGCATTGAGGTGTTCCACGGTGACAGCAGTATCTCCGTCAATCCCTACATGATGGAAGAAGGCGAGGAGCAGATCGTCGCTCCGCGGCTACGACAGATCCTCGCCGGTCACTCGTAGGGAAGGGAACAGGTAGAGATGGATCTGAGCGGAGAATGGCAGCTGGAGTTGAAGTTTCTGCTGGGCGAGGCATCATACCAACTCAGCCTGGACCAGGCCGACGGTGGCGTCAGCGGGCGCTACCGGAGCCAGTACGGCGAGCAGGATATTTCGGGCAGCGTGGGTGCTGACGGCGCGGTTCAACTGCGCACCGGCGTCCACTACCAGGCCTGCGGCGCCGGGTACACCTTTACCGGCAGGATCGACGGCGACCGCATGACGGGCGAGGTCGATCTGGGTGAATACTGGAAGGCCAGCTGGAGCGCGACCCGGCAGCCCTGAAAGCGGTCCCTGCTTCAGTTCAGGACGGCAGGCCGGATTGCGCTGCCAGGTAGGCTGTGATGGCGGCGTCATACCGCGAGGTCAGTCGATACACCTCGATGGCGAGTCGCATGCCGTACGCCGGATCGATGTGGCCGCCATCGGCGCGCAGTCGCTCGATGGTCTCCGGGTACTGCGCCGGGGAGCTGACGACGTAGATGGAGCGGTTGTTCTTGGCCGAAGAGCGCAGCATGGCGGGCCCGCCGATGTCGATGTTCTCGATCGCCTCGGCAAGACTGCAACCCGGTTTCGAGATGGCCGCCTCGAAGGGGTAGAGGTTGACGCAGACCAGCTCGAAGGGGGCGATGGCATGTTGCTCCAGGGTAGCCATGTGTTCGGCGTTGTCCCGGACTCCGAGCAGACCACCGTGGATCTTCGGATGCAGGGTCTTGACGCGACCGTCCATGATCTCCGGAAACCCCGTGACGTCGGCCACTTCGGTAACCTTCAACCCCGCCTCGCGCAGCGCCCGGCTCGTGCCGCCCGTGCTGACCAGCTCCACTCCCAGCTCCTGCAGCGCCCCGGCAAACTCCAGCAAGCCGCCGCGATCGAAGGTGCTGATGAGCGCCCGTTTCAGCTTCACAGATCCTTCAGCCATCTCTTCCTCCTCCTACCGAGAGCGTACCCCATGTCGGTGATGGCGGCAACCACATGACCGGCGCCCTGGCAGAGCTCAAGGTCGAGGACATCGACGCCGGGGCCTTGACGGTCCTGAGGCGTCTGCGCGAGGCAGGGCATCAGGCCGTTCTGGCTGGAGGCTGCGTGCGTGATCTGCTGCTGGGACGCGATCCGGAAGATTGGGATATCGCCACCGACGCCAGACCGGAACAGGTGGCCGTCCTGTTCGAACGAACCGTCTCCGTGGGTGAGCGCTTCGGCATTCTTCGTGTGCTGCTGGCGGGAAACTCCTACGAGGTGGCTCGCTTTCGACAGGAGGGGCCCTATTCCGACGGGCGTCACCCCGACCACGTGCTGCCCGCCACGAGGCGCCAGGATGCAGAGCGCCGCGATTTCACCATCAACGGCATGTTCTATGATCCCGAGGGGGATGGGCTCATCGACACCGTCGACGGACGCCGCGACCTGGCGGGGGGTGTGATCCGGGCCATCGGCGATCCTGCCGCACGGTTCGCTGAGGATGGCCTGCGCACACTGCGGGCGGTGCGCTTTGCCACGCGCCTGGATTTCCACATCGAGACCACCACGTGGAGCGCGCTGGTGGCCAAGGCACCGATCATCGAGCAGATCAGCGGCGAACGCGTACGTGATGAACTGACGCTGATCCTGACCGAGGGCGGCGCCGTGCGTGGTCTCGATCTGCTCTACGACTCGGGTCTTCTGCGGCTCCTGTTGCCCGAGGTGGCGGCCATGAAGGGTGTGGATCAGCCCGCCGAGTTCCACCCCGAGGGAGATGTGTGGGAGCACGTGAAACTGATGCTCGGACTCGTCGACGCTCTGGACGAACCGGCGCCGACGCTGGCCTGGGGTGTGTTGCTGCATGACATCGGCAAACCCGCCACGTTTCAGCCTCCCGGGCCGGAGTCTTCCCGCATCCGCTTTGACGGCCACGACGCCAGGGGGGCAGAGATGGTGGAGGAGATCGCCCGTCGGTTGCGCTTTGCCAACAGGGATCGTGACCGCGTCCGTGACCTCACCGCACACCACATGCGCTTTCGCAACGTGAAACAGATGCGGCCGAGCAAGCTCAAGCGGTTTCTGCGGGAGGGGTTCTTCCCGGAGTTGCTGGAACTGCACCGTATCGATTGTCAGTCAAGCCACGGACTGCTGGATCTGTATGAGTTCTGTCACCAGTCACTGACCGAGGCTGACGAAGGGGAGGCGGAGATCCTGCGACCGCCGCTGCTGCTCACAGGACGGGACCTGATCGCGGCCGGATATCATCCGGGTCGGCAATTCGGCGAGATTCTGCGATGGCTCGAGGACGAACAACTCGAGGGACGGCTGAAGACGCGAGACGCGGCACTGGCGGCCGTGCGTGCGCGGTGGGAGCGCCCGTTACCCCAGGCCTGAGCGCAGCACGTCGAGAATCGGCCCGTGTGAAGCGGGGGACATCAGGTAGAGCCCCGACCAACCGTCGGCGCGGATCTGGCGGATCTGCTCGACGGCGATCTGCTGGCCGATCCGAACCTGGTCACCAACGTCATCGGTGGAGCCGAGTCGCTCGACGATCGTATCCGGCACGACGACTCCGGGAACGTCGCGCATGCGCAACGCGTGTTCGAGACCCCGCAGGATGAGTACACCCACGAGAATCGGCGCCCGGTCACGGAAGGGAGTCAGCACATCGAGGGGCTCCCAGCCGAAGGCAGGTTGCGTCATCACGTAGTCGGCGCCGGCCTCGAGTTTGCGTTCCAGTTTCGCCAATTCCCGTGGTGTATCGATGGCCTCCGGCTCGAAACCCGTGCCGATAGTGAAACGCGTACGCGGGTCGCGGTGTTTGCCCAGTGGTTGCCCGCCGAAGTCGACGCCGGAGTTCAGGTGCGAGTGGGCGAGGCGGATCATGTCCACCGAATCGAGGTCGAAGACGCCCGTGGAGGGCGGGTACGTGGGCGCCATCTTCGGCGGATCCCCGGTGACGAAGATGGCGTTGTGTATGCGATTCGCCCAGTAGCCGATCAACCGTGCCTGCACACCCATGACGTTGAGATCACGTGCCGTAAAGTGGGGGATCAGTTCAAGGGCATCACCGGTCTGCGCCGTCCAATCGAGGCTCCCCCGCACGAGTTGGATGAAATCACCCGGTGGCATCAGCGGTATGCCGCGGGAGCCATCGGTGATGTCGAGGGCGTCGGTCAGTCCGGAGGCTGACAGTTCGCGGACGAAGGCGACCTTCGCCTGCTGCAGCTTCGGGGCTGTTCCCCGCGATGGTAGCATCTCGACGCTGACGGCGAAATCACCATCCAGAATCTTGCGTGAAAAGGACCCGTTGTCGCGCTTCGTCTCGGCGTCGGCCGGGAGCCGTTCTTTCGGCAACTCAATGGTGACCGACACGGCTGTGCCACCCGCGGCGCGACTGTGGAGGTAGTTGTTCATCTCCCACACATGAGCGGGGTGTATTTCGCAGCAACCACCGATCAGTCGTGTGCCACGAGCAGACATGGTCCGCGCCAGCTGCCCCATGAACTCGGGGTTCACCCGTGTCATGGAGCGGTTGCCGATGTGCTGAAAGCCACCGACGTTGGGCATGGCTGACAACAGTATGTTACCATCGGCCACGGCATCTGTGAGCGCAGCGGCCTCGACGAAGGCCTCGGCATCCCAGGGCGGACAGCAGTTGATGCCGACTGCATGCGCGCCTCCTTCGACGCCCAGAGAGACGAGTTTCTCCGGAGTGACGTTCCAACGGCCGCTGTCGTTGTCGAGGGCCATATGGACGATGACGGGTATACCGGCATCGAGGCGGGCGATCCCGGCCAGGAGCTCGCGTAGCAGGTCGAGGTCGCGGAAGGTTTCCAGCAGCAGTGCGTCTACACCCCCGTCGACAAGAGCGCCCAGTTGCGCGGCATATGTCTCCTCAGGGGAAGTCCCGGACTCGTCACTGTTCAGAGTGGGGCCTACCGACCCGAGCACGAAGAAGTCCTCGCCGGCGTTCTCCTGCCGGGCGAAGTCGTCGATCGATTCACGGGCCAGCACGACGGCGGCGGTGCTGAGCTCAGCGGCGCGGTCCTCCAGGCCGAATGCGGCCAGACAGGAGCGGTTGGCCCCGAAGGTATTCGTCGTCAGGCAGCGACTGCCGGCGTTGAGGTAGGCGCGGTGGGTTTCGCGGATGACCTCCGGTCGATCGACGCTGAAGGCCTCGTAGACGTGGTTGGATTCCGACAGGCGGCCCGTAAGTTCGAAGATGTAGGAACCCATGGCGCCGTCGGCGAGTACGGTGCCGGCTCGTAGAGCGTCGAGGAAACGACTCATATGAACGCGGATAAAACGATGAGGGAGGTCTGGCTCATGCCGGTGCTCGAACTTACATTGGCTGCCCGCCGAAACGCAACCTCGTGAGCGAAGCGCGCCCCCAGGACGGCGCCAGCGTCAGCAGCCGGGGCATCGTCGCCGTGCGGCACGCCGGTCCCGGCCCTGTAATCCAGGAACGTGCGGACACCGTCACCGTCGAAGAGCCGCTGGAGATCCGTCTCGGTGATACCCCGGTGGCAGTGGTGATGAGGACACCCGGCGAGGACTTTGAGCTGGTGTCCGGCTTCCTGTTGACGGAGGGTATTCTCACCGATCCCGCGGATCTGGGGGCTCTGACCTACTGTCCCTCCGCGACGCCGCCGAATGAGCACAACGTCGTCGACGTGCGTCTGGCAGCAGGCGCCGAAGTCGACGTCGATGATCTGCGACGGAATCTCTACGTCAGTTCCAGTTGTGGCGTGTGCGGCAAGACCAGCATCGACCAGGTGCGGGCGCAATCGCACCGACAACCATCGACATTTGCCGTCGGGGAAGGCATTCTGCTGACGTTGCCCGACAGCTTGAGGAAAGCACAGAAGCAGTTCGAGCACACCGGTTCAGTGCACGCGGCAGGCCTGTTCGACGCCGAGGGCCGGCTGCTGGCTCTGCGCGAGGACGTGGGGAGGCACAATGCCGTGGACAAGCTCATCGGACGGTTCGTGCTCGACGGCCGCTGGCCGCCGGCGTCATCGGTGCTGATGCTCAGCGGTCGGACGAGTTTCGAGATCGTGCAGAAGGCCTTGCTGGCAGGCCTTGGCTTCATCGCCTCCGTTTCCGGGCCGTCAAGCCTGGCCGTGGATCTGGCTGACGAATCGGGATTGACGCTTGTCGGTTTCCTGCGAGACGGCGGCTATAACCTGTACACACACGGAGGGCGCCTGCGGCGACAGGATGCCCCTCTCACCCAACCATGAGGAGATGACACCGATGGCAAGGAAGGCTGCTGCCAAACCTCGCCTGCGGCTCTGCGCCGCGGCCTGGACGATGACGAACTACCCTTCGGCCAAGCGTCAGTGGTCGGCGGACACGAAGGTGCGCAAGGCGAAAGAGGCAGGCTTCGACGGGTTCAGCGCTGGAGCTCAGGACGACATCACCAAGGCCTGCCGCAAGCATGACATGGAACTGGTGGGCGGTGTAGACGTTGGCCGGGTAGCCGATGCGAAACCGAAGATGAAGGCCTTTGCCGATGCCGGCGCGACCCACGTCAACGTACAGCTGTGTGATCACGATACGCCGACGGCGAAAGCTCTTCCCGTGGCTCGAGCGGTGATGCAGGCAGGTGACCTCTATGGTATCAAACCCGCCATCGAGTGGCATCGCGATACGTGTACCGAAACACCGGAAAAAGGCCTGGCTCTCGCCAAGGCCTACGAGAGCAAGTACAGGTTGAAGCTGCGGACGAACTTCGATCATTCCCATCCCGCCATCGTCAAGCAGGTGCGCCCCGCGGATTTCGCCAAACGGCTCATCTACCGTCCCGACCTGCTGCGCCAGGGGGATCTGCTGCACCTGCGGACCTTCACCGGCAGTCACTGTCAGACGCCGATCACGAATGGCCGCGGCCAGCTCGACGGTGATTTCGTCACCTGGCGCGACAGCTTCTGCCGCCCCCTGCTGGCGTCCTGGTTGAAGGGCGCCCGGCGTGGACGCGAGTTGTGGGCCGTGGTGGAACTCGGGCCGCCGGGCTCCGGCTACGCCCTGGAGTGCTTCCCCGACGTGTGGCAGGATGCCTGTGTAGCCCGGGAGGAGATCGCCAGGATCTGGGCCAGCCTGCTGCGCAAATACAAATAGAGGAAACCAGGAGCGTACACATGGCCACGAAACGCATCGCCGCCATCATCACCAGCTACTTTCCGTTCTCCCACGCGGATGTGATCGTCACCAAGTTCCTGCGCGGCTTTCCTACGGACGAGGGACTGGCGGCGCCGCAGGTCGAGATCGCCTCGTTCTATCTCGACCAGATCCACGAGCGAGATGTGGGCCGAGAACTGGCCGCTGAGCATGATGTACCCATCTATCCGAGCATCAAACAGGCGCTGACACTGGGTGGTGAAGAGCTTGCCGTGGATGGCGTGCTCATCATCGGAGAACACGGCGACTACGCCTGGAACGAGAAGGAGCAGCACCTGTATCCGCGCCGCTTCTTCCTGGAGCAGGTGTGCGGCGTTTTTGCCTCCTCCGGCCGCTCGGTACCCGTGTTCAGTGACAAGCATCTGTCGTGGAGTTGGGAACAGGCGCTCTGGATGTACGACCGTACCAGGGAACTGGACGTGGCTTTCATGGCCGGCTCCTCCCTGCCGGTGACCTATCGCAAGCCCTGGCTCGAATACGATCTCGACACCCTGGTAACGGAGGCAGTATCGGTGGCCTACGGTGGCCTCGACTCCTATGGATTCCACGCGCTGGAAACGCTGCAGTCTATGGTGGAGCGTCGAGACGGAGGGGAGACGGGCGTGAGTCGGGTGCAGTGTCTCGAGGGAGAGGCCGTGTGGGAGGCGGGGGCCGCCGATCGCTGGCCACGAGATCTCTTCGAGGCGGCGGTAGAGTGCATCGAGGTGAAGGAGTCCGGTGACCCCCGCGAGGTCTGTGATAAACCGGCTGTATTCCTGCTCGAATACGCGGACGGTCTGCGGGCGGCTACGTTCATGCTGGGTGGTTTCACCAGCGGCTGGGCCTACGCCGGGCGGCGCGATGGCGGTAGCATCGATGCCGCGGAGTTCTTTCTCGCCGGTGATCCCCATCCGCACTTCAGCTACCTGAGCCTCAACGCCCAGGATCTCTTCCTCACGGGGAAGGCGGCCTATCCGGTGGAGAGAACACTGCTGGTCAGCGGGGTTCTGGAGGCACTGCTCGAATCCCGCCACCGCGGGCACGTGGCGCTGGACACGCCTCATCTTGGAATCAGCTACAGGTCCTACGGATCGGCGCCACAAAGGCCCTCGAATCCGCGACCTCAGGGAGCCGCCATCGTACCCTTCCGCCCGGAGCTGCAAAAAAAGTGACGCCCCCATCGAGTTTTCATCCCGGGGAGGGATTCCGACTCGACAGGGGCGCCACAGGCGGGTACCACTCAGAGCTGTCTACGATATAGCAACGCTCGTGCCAGTTGTAGGTATTACGTGGGATTAAGTAGACAACTAACGAAAATACAATAGGTTACAGTTGTCGCGGGCGATCGGCCTGGCGGCTTGAGGAAGGGGGCAAAGGGGACAGAATTGCCCCAGACGGGCATCCATGCGTCCGGCGCATGGAGGACTGTCAAAATTGACATAACCTATTTGCCCGGCTATATTTCTGCCGTTAATCGAGGAATCCGCTTTTCCCTCGTCTCACGGGTGTCCGGACTGCGGTCCGGCCGGTCAACGCCATGATCTATACGATCCTAGCGGTGATGGCAGTGCTGGCGACCAAGTTCGTCACCGCTCTGCGTCTCAAAGACCTGAAGGCCAAGCTGGAGTCCATCCAGCCGGATATCGACGAGCTACGCACGAAGGTCGCCGAGTCAGAGGATGAGTTTGAGAGTCTGCGTCTCAAAGAGGACGCAGCACAGAGCCGCGTCACTCATCTGAAGGGTGTCGTTCAGCACCTCGAGACCCAGGTCAAGTCGGCGCCGGCCGCCGCCAATGCTCCCGACGAACGCGGGGCGATCCTTGAGGCGGCAGAGGCCGGCTGACAGCCACCACCCACCCCTGATCGCCTCCGGTCCTGTCCGCAGCCGCGGGCAGGCGTTTTTTTATGAGCACCGAACCCCGACTCTCAGACTACCGCACCCACTACCGTCTCGACGCGGATCAGATCGAAGATCCAGCGGCGCTGCACCCGGTGCGCTCTGCATCTGAACGGCGACGACTACAGACCATCCTCCGCGTCCTGCGGCTGCGGTCGAATGGGCTCGTCCTCGATATGGGTTGTGGTTCTGGCTGGTTCGCACAGTTGTGTCACGAGTCGGGGATCCGCGTCGTGGCAACCGATATTGCGGTGACTGGAGTCGCCGGCGCCCGCGCCCGTTTCCCTGGCGCTGCTCAGTTCGCGGTGACGGACGCCTACCATGCGGCCCTGGCGGATGAGTCTTTTGACGCGGTGGTGTTGTCCGAGGTCACCGAGCATCTCGATGATCCGACGGCGGGACTGGCCGAGGCGGCTCGGCTGACGCGACGTGGTGGGCGGGTTCTGGTCAGCGTGCCCTATCGCGAGAGCATCGTGGAGCATCTCTGCGTGCACTGCAATCGACTGACACCGGCAAACGCGCACCTGCACAGCTTCGATGAGGCAGGTCTGGGGGGAGTTCTCACGGAGGTAGGACTACGTCCGCAACAGACACATCGCATGACCAACAAACTGCTGGAGCTAGCGGGGTTTCCCAGCCTCAGCCGCCGTTGGCCGTACTGGTCGTGGCGCGCCGTGGACGTCATGCTGAACGGGCTCACGGGAAAGCCCGCCTTTCTCCTCATGGTGGCCGAAAGAAGCTGAGTTGGGCCTGTCGAGGCAGGTCGCCATCGTCGCCGCCGGTCGAGTCGCGGCGACGTCGAGCATCTTCATCGTCAATGCGCTGCTCGCACGCACTTGGCCACTGGCCGATTTCGGTCGCTTCAGCGCTGTCTGGATCCTCGGCAACACCCTTGCCCCGGTGTTCCTCATGGGTGTGCCGACGGCCCTGCTCTACGTCTTTCCCCGCAGGGCTCCCGGAGCCGAACGCCGGACTCTCGTGTGGCAGTCGACAGTCGTGTTATGCATCTCCGGATGCCTTCTGGTCGCTCTGCTCTGGGCCGTGGGAAGACCTCTGTCGCGATGGTTTTCGGTCTCCGACGCGGTCGATCTCATCGTGCCCTTTCTGCCCTACGTGTTCAGCATCGTGGCCGCCGGACACGTGGAAGCGTCGCTGGTGGCCAGCGGACGACCCACATGGCAGGCGGGCCTGTCGCTGGCCGGGGCCGTCGGTCTGATCGCCGTGGCCGGGTTTGCCCACGGCGGGCGATGGGGCGTTGGTGAGACACTGTGGGGTTTGTCGGCTGTCGGTGTGCTTCGGGGCGGCCTCGGCTGGCTGCTCCTCGTCGCCGGCATCGGGGGGGCCGGCAGACTGTCCATGGCCGGCGTCGGCTCACTGCTGGGCTACGCCAGCCGCATCGGACTGAGTGACGCGGTGGGCAGCCTGTCGCGGGCAGTGGACCGGATGGTCGTTCTCGGGTTCCTCGGAACGGCCGATCTGGCGTTGTACCACGTGGGCGCCATCGAGGTGCCGGTGAGTCTCATGCTGGCGGCAGTGGTCACCGTCCTCGTGCCCGAAGTGAGTCGTCTGTCGGCGGCGGGGCGTCTGGAGGAGGTGGGTGAGCTGTTCCGCGGCGCCGTCGGGCGCCTGGCGCTATTCATTCTGCCTCTGTGCTGTTTCTTGTTCGTTCATGCCGGTGCGGTGATCGAGGTCTACCTGCCGGGCGCGTTTTCCCGTACCGACGAGGTGTTTCGCATCTTCCTGCTCGCCCTGCCTCTGCGTTGTGCCGTGTACAATCCCGTCCTCGTCGGCACCGGGAGGGCGAACTGGGCACTGTACGGATCGGTGGGTGACCTGTGCGTAAACGCGGCGCTCAGTGTGTTACTCGTGAGGTTTCTCCTGCCTGATCATGCACAGTGGGCGCTGCTGGGACCGGCGGCGGCGACGGTCCTGGCCACCTGGGGGCAGGTGGCCGTCCTCGTAACGCTCCTGAGCCGATCTCTCCAGCAACCCTTGAACACGCTGCTGCCCTGGGGGCGGTTGGGGCGTGTCGGACTCGTGTCGATTGTGGCATCCATCGCCAGCGGCTGGGCCATCTTCGACTGGCAGACGGGGCCGGGCCTTCGCCTGGTAGTGGCGACGGCGGTGTTTGCTCCCGTGGCCGCCATTTTGCTGCGGACCTGGCATCGACCCGACTGGGATGAACTGCTGGGGATGGGGCGAGCGATGACACGCCGGGAGGCGACGCCATGAGAGTTCCGGTGGCACTGATCCTGTGGGTGTTCCTCCTCTATGCCAATACGCTGGATAACGGCTTTCACTACGACGACACCCATTCCCTGATCGACAATCCGAGTGTGCGGTCGCTGGCGAATGTTGGCCGCTTCTTCGTCGACCCCGGAAGCTTCTCCGCCATGCCGGAGGCCCGTATGTACCGGCCGCTGCTGCTGGTGAGTTACGCCGTCAACCATGCCCTCGGCGAGTACGACGCCTTTGGCTACCACCTTGCCAACGTTCTGCTGCACGCCATCAACGCCTGCCTTGTCTGGTTTGTCGCCCGCCGGATTCTGGCCCGGTCCGGTACGGCCCTCACGGTGGCCCTGCTGTTCGCCACGCATCCGGTGGTCTCGGAGCCGGTCAACTATATCAGCAGTCGTTCCACCACGCTGTCTGCCATGTTCGTACTGGCGGCATTCCTGGTGCTGGTAGATGGCGCCCGGCGGCCCCGGCCCACGTGGGGGCACCATGTGGCACTGGCGCTGCTGGCTGCGTCGGCCCTGTTGTGCAAGTCGGTGGGGATCGTACTGCTGCCGGTGGCCGTGTTGTGGCTCTGGCTGCTGGGACCGGGAGGAAGGGGAGCGTGGGCGCTGTTGGCGGGGCCTGTGATCGTTGCGTCCGCTTATGTCCTGGGAACGCGGGCCATCGTCACCAAGGCGTTGCTGGAGCCAGTACGTTCGCAGGGCACCCAGGTGGCGACGCAGCTGAAGGCAATACCGTTCTACGCCTACACGAACCTGATGCCCACACATCTGAGCGTCGAACCGCAGTTCTTTGTCGAGACCGGCCCCACCCTTCTCGCAGTGCTGGCCCTGGCCCTGGCAACGTGCCTGGCCGCGGCGGTGGTCGTGCTGCGTCGCCTGTGTCCAGCGGCGGCCTTCGGCGCGGGTTGGTTTGCCGTGACCCTGGCGCCTTCATCGATCGTTCCGCTGAACGTTCTGGTCAACGAACACCGACTCTATCTGCCTCTCGTAGGGGGAGCGATTCTGGCTACCGCGTTGCTGGCTGCCGCCGGTCGCCGCGTGCGGTTTCTCGGACCCGCACTGCTGGCGATCTGGGCGGCCCTCGTGCTGCAGCGCAACGGTGACTGGACGTCAGAGGAGACCGTGTGGCTCGATGCTGCGCGCCAGGGACCGGCCATGCCCCGTGTCCACGTCAACCTCGGCAAAGGGTATCTCGAAGCAGAGCGCTACGCCGAGGCGATCGAGGCCAGCCGGCGCGGGCTCGCCCTGGATCCCGACATCGCCCTGGCGCACTACAACATCGGCACGTCCTACCTGGGCATGGGACTGTACGAGGAGGCAATCGCCAGCTTCGAAGCGGCGCTGGAACTCCAGCCCGACATGCTGGAAGGGCTGAACAACATGGCCAACGCCTACCACCACCGGGGTGACCACGAGCGTTCTCTGGCGATTTTCCGCCAGGCTCTCGCACTCTACGACTGGTCGCAGTTGCATCACAACATGGGAGCCGTGTTCCTCGAAGCCGGCCAACCAGACTCGGCGGTGGTCCACTTCCAGCAGGCCAACTCACTGGAGCCCAAAGACCGGGAGACGACGGAGGGCCTCGTGCGGGCACTGATCCGGGCCGAGCGCCCGCAGGGCGCGCAACAACTGCTCGACCGGGCGCTGCACGAGGCCCCGGGCGATGCGGAGTTGCTGCGTCTTCTGGCCCAGGCGCAGATGGGAATGGGCAAGGATCGGGAAGCTCTGACCACATTCCGGCGTGCGGGACTCCCGGCAGCCGAAGCGCACCTGTTGATCGGTGGCAAAGCCCGGGAGCGTCATGAATGGCGACGCGCCCGGGAACATTTCGATGCCGGTCTGGTGACAGCGCCCCAGGATGCACGGCTGCTCGACGCTCTGGGCACGGTCCATGTGGCCGACGGCGACTGGCTGGGGGCGCTGGAGCTGTTCCGTCGGGCGGCACAGCAGGACGCGACGCTGGCGAGTGCCTTCCGCAACATCGGCCTGGTGAATCTGCACTTCAGACGGGTGGCCGAAGCCCTTGCCGCTCTCGAGCGTGCCCGCGATCTCGATGGTGACGATGGCAAGACATGGGAACTGCTGGCCCGAACCTACGCCCAGGGGAGGCGTCCGTCCGAGGCCGTGTTCGCCTACGGCAGGGCCATCGAACTGCAGCCAGAACGGGCGGGTCTGTATCACAATCTGGCCATGCTCCATCAAAGCCGCGACGCCAGCGGCGACAGGCGTGAGGCAGAACGACTCTTCCGGGAGGCCATCCACCGTGATGCCGGGCAGACCGAGGCGCTCTACAGCCTCGGTTTCCTGCTGTTGGAGCAGGAGCGCTGGTCGGAGGCGGTGAGGGTTATCGAAGAGCTGCTGGAGAAAGAGCCGGGCAACGCCGAGGCTCACATCAATCTCGCCAGCGCCTATCTCAATCTTGGCAAAGGGGATCTGGCGGCTCGGTCATATGAACGGTTCCTCGAGCTCCACACCGAAGAGGACGACATGCGTCGCAAGGTAGAACGGCAGCTGCAACTGCTGCGAGAGTCTTCGGATTGACGATGTTCGGAGCCGCCGGTACTTTCGAGACTGCTCGCGCGCGCGTCGATATTGCTGGCTCCTTTCCCGAAGCCACACCGGAGTTCATCTGATGGATCTGCCCGAAGCCGTCGCCAATTCACTGGCACCGCTGTTTGCGACGTTGCCTCCCGAAGAAGCGATGTTCAAGCTCGTCGTCACCGAGCCGGCGCCCAGCAAGCTGGTCGGCGTGGTGGAGACGATCCTGCGCCATGAGTCGGTGTGCGACAAACCCGCACTGCACTCGGCACTGTGGCTCTATATCGACGAGCTCGACAGGAGTCACACCGTATCCCAGGGCATCGAAGATGCCACAGGCTCCTTCTGGCACGGCATCATGCACCGTCGGGAAGGGGATTTCTCCAACAGCCACTACTGGTTCAACAAGGTGGGGGAACATCCGGCCATCACCCACGTGGGCGGCTACGATGCGCACCGGATGATCGACGAGGTGGAAACACTGCATACGGACAAACCCCAGCATCTGATCGACCTGCAGCGCCGCGAGTGGCAGACGCTTTTCGCCTGGTGCGCCTCGTGAGTGACGCCATCGGCATCGGTATGATCGGCCTGGGAACGGTCGGTACCGGCGTGGTGCAGCTGCTGCAGGACGCGCCTTCGGCCATGCGTCGACGGCGTCACGCCGAGTTCGACGTACGACGTGTCGCCGTGCGCGACCCCGGCAAGTCACGCGAGGTCGTGTTGGCCGACGGTGTCGTCGTCGGTGACGTGCAGCAGGTACTCGACGATCCCGCCGTGCAGGTCGTCGTCGAGTTGACCGGCGCAGAGCCGGCGTATGAGTGGATTCGCAGTGCACTGCAGGCCGGCAAGAGTGTGGTCACGGCCAACAAGGCCGTCATTGCCCTGCACGGCGCCGAACTGTTCGACATCGCCCTCGACCGCGGCGTCGACCTGATGTTCGAAGCAAGTGTCGCCGGCGGTATTCCGATCATCCGCTCCCTGCGTGATGGTCTGGTGGCCAATCGTGTCGAGTCGCTGCAGGGTATCCTCAACGGTACGACGAACTACATCCTCACGCGCATGACAAGGGGTGAAGGTGACTACCCGGAGATTCTGGCCGACGCTCAGGCCGAGGGCTACGCCGAACCGGATCCGACGGCGGATGTGAGCGGCGCTGATGCCGCATCGAAGCTGGCCATCCTCAGCCGTATCGCCTTTCACACTACAGGCACGGCAGCCGACATCTACTGCGAGGGGATCGAGCGCATCGAGGCGAGTGATATCGACTTTGCCCGGGAGCTCGGATATACGATCAAGCTGCTCGCCATCGCCCGCCTCGCTCCCGGCGGTGTCGAGGCGCGAGTCCATCCCGTCATGCTGCCCACCGATTCTCAACTGGCCAATATCCACGCCGAGCAGAATGCCATCGAAGTCGTGGGCAGCGCCGTCGGAACTCAGGTCTTCACCGGCGCCGGCGCCGGCAAGATGCCGACAGCCAGTGCTGTGGTCTCCGACCTGGTGGAACTGGCGGAGCGCACCCGCTCCGGAGCCTCCACGTCGATCGGCGACATGATCGTCGGCGACGAGGCGGCCAGCTTCGCGCCGATGGACGAGGCCGAGATCCGCTACTTCCTGCGCCTGCAGGTGGCCGACCGACCCGGTGTACTCGAGCAGGTGGCTCGGATTCTGGCGGCCCAACAGATCAGCATCGCGTCCGTGTTGCAGAAAGAGCGTGATCTTCAGGGCGGCACGGTGCCTCTTGTCATCGTCACCCACGAGGCGCGCGAACGGGCCATGCAGAAGGCGGTGACGGCGATCGACGGCCTCGATCTCGTCGACGGGGGAGTCCGGCTCATCCGCATGGAGTCGGCATGAAGTATCTGATTCTGGTACCGGACGGATGCGCCGACTACTCGCTGCCTGAACTCGGCGAGCGGACACCGATGCAGGCGGCGGACACACCGAACATGGATCGTCTTGCCACCGAGGGCTGCGGCGGGCTGGTGCAGATGATCCCATCGAGCCGTCCCGCCGGCAGTGATGTGGGCAACCTCGAGATCTTCGGCTACGACACAACCGTCCACTACACGGGGCGTGCCCCGCTGGAAGCGGCGGCGATGGATCTGCCCATGGGGCCGGACGACATCGCCTGGCGCTGCAATACGATCACCCGTGACGGCGACACACTCGTCGACTATAGCGCCGGTCATATTGACACCGATGAGGCACGAGAGGTGATCGAGGCGGTCGGCGCTGAGTTGAACACCGCAGCGATCCGTTTCCACCCGGGTGTCGGCTATCGCCACATCGTCATCTTCACCGGCGGCCCCGAAGCGCTCACATCGTATCCGCCACACGACATTATGGGGCAGTCGATTCAGCAGCACCTTCCCACAGGGGAGGGCGAGGAGCAGATCCGCAGCCTCATGAGCCAGGCCGAGCCTGTGCTGCATGACCATCCCGTCAACACCCGTCGCATCTCGGCAGGAAAAGGTCCGGCCAACGCGATCTGGTTATGGGGGTCGGGGCGGCCGTTGACCGTGCCAACGGTGGGTGAGCGTTTCGGGTTGCGGGCAGGAGTGATCTCGGCGGTCGACCTGGTGCGCGGCATCGGCCAATGCGCCGGTTACGAGAACATCGAGGTGCCGGGGATCACCGGGTTCACAGACACCAATTATGAAGGCAAGGCCGATCACGCTCTGGAAGCACTCCGGTCAGGACTCGATCTGGTCTACGTACACGTAGAAGCACCCGACGAGTGCGGCCACAACGGCGATGCAGGGGCAAAGGTGACCGCTCTGGAGGACTTCGACGGGCGCGTCGTGGGGCGCATCCTGAAGGGCCTCGGTACGATCGACGCTCCCTGCCGACTGTTGATGACCCCCGACCACCGGACACCGATCCCCCTGCGTACCCACTCACGCGAGCCGGTACCCTTCGTGCTGTGGGGTGAGGGTGTCGAAGCCGATGACATGAGTGGGTATGACGAGATCGCCGCCGAGAGGGGATCTCTGCAACTCGACCACGGATACCAACTGATCAACTATCTCGTTACCAACTGAACACAACGGAGTCTTCGAACCGATGAGTGACCGTTACAACGTCGCGATCATGGGCGCCACCGGCGCCGTGGGCCAGATCTTCCTTGAACTGCTGGCCGAGCGCGACTTTCCCATGGACGAACTGCGCCCCCTTGCCTCCAGCCGTTCTGCCGGCAAGGAGCTGAGATGCGGTGAACGCACCGTCGAGGTGCAGGAGCTGACCCGGGACTCCTTCGACGGCATCGACATCGTGCTGTCATCCGCTGGCGGCGAGCTCAGCAAGGAGTTCGTACCCGCCGCCGTCGAGGCCGGGGCCGTCGTCGTCGACAATACCTCCGCCTTCCGTATGGATGACGATGTGCCTCTGGTGGTGCCCGAGGTCAATCCGGAGGATCTCGACGGCCACAACGGCATCATCGCCAATCCCAACTGCTCGACCATCATCATGGTGGTGCCCCTGTGGCCACTGTATCAGCAGCACAAGGTGCGGCGTGTGGTGGTCTCCACGTACCAGGCGATCAGCGGCGCCGGCGCCAAGGCCATGGCCGAACTGGAAACGCAGACCCGCGACGTTCTGGCCGGCAACGCGGCACAGCCCTGCGAGGTGCCGCACCAGATCGCCTTCAATCTGTTCTCGCACAACTCGGCCATCGGCGCTGACGGCTACTGTGAAGAAGAGACGAAGATGATCCGCGAGACCCGCAAGATGTTCCACGACGATGGCATCCTCGTTACGCCGACCTGCATCCGAGTGCCGATCCTGCGAGCCCATTCCGAAGCGATGAACATCGAGTTCGTCGAGCCTGTGACGGCTGGCGAGGTGAGTGACATTCTGGCGCAGGCTCCCGGCGTCGCCATCGTCGACGATCGTGAGGGCAACCACTTTCCCATGCCATTGGAGGCCAGCGGGGTGGACGATGTTCTCGTGGGCAGGATCCGCCAGGATCTGTCGCGCCCGGATGGCACGGGTGTCGATCTGTTTCTCAGCGGCGATCAGCTGCGCAAGGGAGCCGCTCTCAACGCCATGCAGATCGCCGAGGTGCTGGTGGAGCGCGGCCAGCTGAAGAGCCACGCCGCGGCCAGCGCCTGATCTGGGAGCCGTCTCAGTACTGCTCGTGGATCCAGGATGTCGTGGGGGGGAACAGAGCCTCGATGAGCAGTGCGCTCTGACCCGACGAGGGGTAGGTATCAGGCCTGATGTGCCGCAGTTCGCGCCAACTCCGGTGCCCCAGGCCGAGCGCGGCAAACATGTCTGCCCCCAGATTGAGGGCGTCGCTGCATTCTCCCTGGCCGGGTCGGACCTCAATGAGTTTCCCGTCCTTCCAGACCAGGTCCACGCTCTGCTTGTATAAGTTCAGCCGCAGCGCTCCTGAGTAGCCCGACAGAGGGCTCTGCCGCAGTCTTTTCTCGAGAACGGGTCCGATCTTCTTCAGGTAGCCGGGCAGGTCAGGTAATTTAACCTGCCAGGCATAGGGCTTGCCCGCCTCGGCTCCCATGGCCACGGCCATTCTCCCCGCGCTCGAGTCACTGTGCAGGTTGAGCCTGATGTACGGCTTGTCGCGTTCCTGTGCTTTCTGACCACAGAACCGCAGCAGCTCTTCCATCGCTCCAAAGGAGATGTCGTCGCTGATCTCGCTGACGATCAGGCCGGTGCCGAAGCCGTCCTTCGGAATCCGGCAATAGAACCGCGGGCCAACGCCCTGCTGTTCCATGATCCAGAACTCGGATCCGTACTCCGTGGCGCGGCTCTCAGTGAGCAGATAGCGCCAGTTCGCTTCGTCTCGCACCGTGGCAACGGAGAAGCGGCTGCGATATATCTCATCCTGCTGCAACAGGAAGGGGATGTCAGCCGTGTCGGCAAGTCGGATCGTGAAGGTGTCACGGGCGCCGTCCTCCTTTCCGGAGATGGTATGCAGAGCGACGTTGATGTGGTTCTCCAGTGGCAGGGCGTAGTGGAAACCGAACTGCTGGTAGAAGCCCGGAATCCCCTGGATCATGGCCAGGTCGAATCCCTCTTCCTGGAGTGTCAGGTCGAACTCGGTGTTCAGCTGGTGCATCAGTCCCCGACCCCGGTGCGCCTCCAGCGTTCCGACAATGCCCTGTTCGGCGACCTGCAACCGGATCCCTTCCAGTTCCAGCGTCCAGGGGATGAGGGCGAAACCGGCGACCATCTGTTCCGACGCCTTGTCGACGGCCACAAACCAGTGTTGCGGTTTCATCCGGGGCAGGTGATCGAACAGGGTCAGGGCGAGTGTGCCCACGTCTTCCGGGTGGAAGACGGCATCGAACAGCTGTTTCAGCTGCTCGCCTTCGTCTGCTCCAGCTCTCCTGGTAACGTACCTGTCGTTCAACCCGGTCATTCCTCCAAGTGAGAGTCCAGGGCATTGTCAGCGGGGATGAAGCCGTAGGGGTTTGTCGTGTCGAACATCGGTCTCGGGAACTCGCCGCCGCGGTTGTCAGACACGCCGAAGGCGACCCAGAAGCCGGGCGCGTCGTCACACTCGACAAACGCTGACAGCAGCCCGGCCAGGTCCCTGTGGCTGTTCCACAGTCTCTTCCCATTGCCCTCAGGCAGTCTGTCATCGCGATCGACGGCGCCCAACCGCACAACGAGGATCTTCTGCCTCTCGCTCAGACGCTCAGCATAGTACTGGCCGGCGATCTCCATCCATCGCTTGCTCACGCCGTAGAGACTGGTCGTAGCCACCCCGAATACGTCCTCTCTCGTATCAGGAAAGGGTCTGGCGGGCTCGACATTCTCCGCCATCGCTTCGAGGAAGTCGTACGCGTGAACGGAGCTGGCCAGGTAGATCCTCGGGACGTCTTCGGCGATCGCCGCCTGATAGACACAGTCTACGACCACGATATTGAGCGGATCCAGACCCCCTTTGTGGTGCTCGTCGCGCGTGTTCCAGCCCAGATGGGCAACAGCATCCTTGCCGCGGAAGGCGGTGGTCAGCTCGTCCATCAGACGATCCCGGAAGGCATCGAGCTGGCCCTTCCAGGTGGGCTCGTCGCAGTCGCGGATCACATCGTCCATCCTGGCGATGCTCAATCCTGACACATCGTACGTGGCAGATAGCTCCTTCTGCAACGCCTGAGCGACGACACCGTTGATTCCGGTAAGCAGGAGACTCTTCTTCACGATTCCCATCCCTTCCTAGACCACCCCTTCCCGTTGCAGTGCCTCGATCTCTGTTTCGGAGTATCCCAGCTCAGCAAGGATGTCAGCCCCATCACCGCCAAGGTCTGGCGGCAGCTGGCGGATGGAGCTCGGCGTTGCACTCATGCGGATCGGTGTTCCCTGGAGTCGCAGCTTGCCGGCGCGAGGATGGTCGACGTCGATGACCATGTCGTTGGCCTGAACCTGCGGATCCTCTGCCGCCTCGGCGAGGGACATGATCCTGGCGCATAGGATCCCCTTCGGTTCCAGCTGCAGGATCCAGGCCTCTGTGGTCTGTTCGACGAACCTGGCACCGACGATCTCATTCAGCGCCTCGCGGTTGTCGAGCACATCGGCATTCGTCGAAAACCGCGGATCATCACAAAGATCCCCGAGTTCCATGGCCTGGCTCAAGTCGGACAAGCCCGTCTCCGAGAACGTCGGCGACAGCTCGATGAAGCCGTCCGCCGTGCGATACGTGCGCCGCAGGGCCTGTTCGGCCGCCCCGATGTTTCCGTGAGAATCGATGCGGTCGTGGTTCAACTGGGCCGTGCCTCCCCAAGTACTGCAGTGGAAGGCGCCACTGAGCAGGTCAGTGGTAACCCGCTGCCCCTCGCCCGTGCGATTCCGCGCTACCAGGGCCATGAGGATTCCCTGGCCGAGAAGCAGGCCGGCCACATAGTCCACGGAGATGCCCGCCGGTGCAGGAAGACCCTCCTCGTCGACGCCGTCGAACAGACCTGCAGAAGCGCGGGCCATCATGTCGTGGCCACCCCGTCCACGTTCGACATAGGGACCCTCGTCACCCCAGCCGCTGGAAGAAGCGTAGATGAGCTGCGGATTCAACGCCCGGGCATGCTCGTATCCCAACCCCAGTCTCTCCATGGCGCCAGGGCGAAAGTTGTGCACGAGGACATCCGCGTCGGCAACCAGCTTCTGCACCACCTCGAGACCGCGTTCGTCCTTCATGTTCAGCGCCAGGCTGCGCTTGTTCCGGTTGAGACCGGCAAAGGGCAGGCTCACATCCTTGACGTATGGTCCCCAGGCGCGGCTCCAGTCGCCTGCGCCCGGTCGCTCCACCTTGATGACGTCGGCACCGAAGTCGGCCAGCAACTGGGTGCACACCGGCCCCTGAAACACGTGAGTGAAATCGATGATACGTACGCCTGCCAGGGCGCCGGCGCCATTCTGGTTGTCTGCCATGTGTGTCATCGTCCTTTCCACACCGGCTTGCGCTTTTCGGCGAAGGCTTTGGGCCCTTCGGCATAGTCCTCGGACTGCCTCAGGCGCCGAACCGCGGTGAGGTCTTCCATCTGGGTCTGCGCCAACATCGCCGGGGTGTCGATGGTGTGCAGAACGACCTGCTTGGCTGCCTGTACTGCCAGGGGGCCGCATTCCAGGATCTCGGCGGCCCAGCGTTCGGCCACAGCCAGAACCGGCTCCGACTCGGCGGCGACCTCGTTCACCAGCCCCATGGACTGAGCTTCGTCGGCCGAAAAGAACCGACCGGTAAGGAAGATGCCCATCGCCAGATGGTAGGGCAGGCGTCGAGGCAGCTGCAGCACGCCACCGGCATCGGCCAGCAACCCACGACGGGCTTCGGGCAGGCCGAACTGCGCCTGCTGCGCCGCGACGATGAGATCGCAGCGCAGGGCCATCTCGAGCCCGCCACCGATGGCATACCCGTTCACGGCGGCGATGACCGGTTTGTAGCAGCGGTCGAGGACGTGCACCGGTGAATGCACCGGGTTGCGAAGGGCCGAATCGTCGGCGCCTTCGACTCGCCACTTCAGGTCGGAACCGGCACAGAACGCACGGTCTCCAGCGCCGGTGAGGATGGCCACCCAGGCGTCATCGTCATCGATGAAGTCGGACCAGGCCTGGGTCAACTCGGCATGGAGGGGCGGGTTGATGGCATTCATGACCTCGGGCCGGTCCAGGGTCACGTAGGTGATATGCCCCTTCTTCTCATACTGGATGTTCTCGAAGTCCATAGATTCTCCTTACTGGATGTTCTGCCGCAGGCGCTCGACGGCCAGCGCCCGGTCACCGGCCTCGATGGCGGCGACGATCCTGCCGTGCTCCTGATAGCTCTCCAGCAGATTCCGGTGTCGCGAATAAGGCAGCATCATGTGGGTGACCACCGGCAGCCAGATCGCGATCAGACCTTCGTCGCCGACACGCTGGACGATCGATCGGTGGAAGGCCATGTCGTGCTCGACGACGCTGGCCATGGCCTGCTGCTGGCAGGCCACGTGGAAGCTCTTGAGATTGGCGCGCCAGAAATCGAGATCATGAGGTTCGATATCGTCGAAGATCGAGTCGAGAGCGAAGGTCTCCACCTGGCGGCGCAGGTCGACGACGAGGGGCCGGATCGTCTCGCCGGGTGCCTCACGCACGTGCACGCCGCGGTTCTGGCGCGCCACCAGCAGCCCTTCGTTGGTGAGTTGCAGCAGGGCGTCACGGATGGGTCCACGGCTCACACCGAAACGTTCGGCCAGATGCTGCTCGCGCAGGCGTTCACCACCACTGAGCTGTCCGGTGAGGACCTCGGCACGCAGGTAGGCGACGATCTGCTCGCGGATGGTCCGATGTACAGGTGGCGTCCTAGGCATCGAGCTTCTCTCTTCGAAGACGCAGCTGTCCGTCTTCCCAGCGCTGGACGATCGCCTCGCTCCACGCCTCATCTCGCCGCGGATGGTCGGACCGGAAGTGACCGCCCCGGCTCTCGGTCCGCATGCAGGCGGCGGCACCCATCATGTGGGAGACGGTCAGCATGTTCTCAGCCTCGATGGCGCCCCATAACTCTGCGGGTTGGGCGGTGTCGATCTCGGGCAACACGTGGTGTCGCAGGCGGGATATCTCGTGCTCATGGTGGATGAGACCTTCCTCGCTGCGAACGACGTACAGTGATCTGGCATTGATCTCCTGCAGCGCCAGCTTGACCTTCTTTGCCCGGCGGTGCCCGCGTCTGCTTTGCAGACGCTGTAGACGATCCAGCGGCGCTGACAGGGTCGCCCGGCGCACATCGGGTTGTGTTCCGCGGGCGCGCTCAGCGGCATGCTGACCGGCGCGTCGACCGAAGACCTGTGCATTCGGCAACATGTTGCCGCCGAGCCGATCGGCTCCGTGGGCCCCGGCGGCGGTTTCACCCGCCGCGTAGATACCATCGATCGAGCTCTGCCCTGTGGCAGAGATCAGCACGCCGCCGTTGATGGCGTGGGCGGCGTGCGTGACCTTCGCCGCCTGCACAGGAAACGGCACCGGTCCCGGGGCGCCGGGCCAGTGGTGCTGCGGGCGAGGTCGCTTTCCGTCTCTTGCCCGCGCCCGACTGACCGGGTTGTCATAGTTCAGGGTCAGCGCCGCACGTGGGCCAATGCCCCGACCGGCCATCGCTTCGCTGCGTATGGCGATATCGAGCCAGCCGGAGGCATCCCGCGAGCTGAAAGGGTAGTGGAGGGTCCGGCACTCACAGGCTTGCTCCGCGTCGACGCCGGCGGGTAGGTACCGACCGAGAACCTCTTCACCGTGGGCGTTGCGCACCTGCGGACAGAGCATCCACAACACGGGACCACTGTCGGGCAGGCCCCGTGCCATGAACTGCATGAATTCGAGATTGACGAGCTTGGCGCCGGCTCGCAGAGCCATGGCATAGCCGTCGCCCGTGGCTTCGCGCGAGGCGGTGGCGGCAGGGAACAGCTGGCCGGCGCCGCCACAGGTGAGGATCACCGATGGGGCCTGCAGCACGAAAGCGTCGCCATCTGTCTCAAGGGCGAGGGCGCCGACGCAGCCACCGTCCTGGACCAGCAGGTCGGAGACGAGGGTGTGAGGCATCACGGTGACGCCAAGGGCCTGCAGGCGAGAGGCGGCCGCCGTTACGAGGGCGCCTGCGTGGCCGGCGGACACGTCCCAGATCCCGTGGGCACGTGGAAACGAGCCGAAGCAGCTGTAACCGGCCCAATGCGGCCGGTCCCTGCCGCAGGGCTCTGGATCGGGGATGAAACCCCAGGAGATGAGCTCCGCCAGACGGTCCGGCGCTTCGTCGGCCAGGATGCGGGCGAGTCGAGGGTCGGTCATGCCCAGCCCGGCGGTCATGATGTCGTCGAAGTGCCGGTCCGGGCTGTCGCCGTCAGCGTGAGAACAGCCGTCGGCCGCCTGATAGGCAGAGCCGTGTGGACCGTGGGCAGGGAAGCAGGTCGAGCCCGAACGGCCGACCTCGGTCTTGAGGACCATGGCGGTTCTCGCGCCGGACTCCGCCGCCGCGACGGCGGCCCGGGTGCCGGCGGCGCCACCGCCGATGACGAGAACGTCGAAATGCCGCGTGCGCAGTGTGTGAACTCCCATGGCCGATGAGCAGATGCAAATTGCAGATTGTTAACAATCTATCCTGATAGCTGCTCCTCGCAAGAGGCGGGTGCCACTACCGAGTCTCTACTTCCTCAGTCATTCGCCTGGACACAGACGTGGTCGATGAAGCGCTCGTAGAGTTGCACGCCCTTGTGCAGCTGCTCCACCTCAACCCATTCGTCGACGGTGTGGGCCTGGGCGATGTCGCCGGGTCCGAGGACGACAAGGTTGTCCATCTTCGTGCGGAAGGCGAGACCGTCGGTGCCATAGGGGACGGTGCGGGCCTTCCGGGACCCGCTCAGCTTCAGCGATGTCCTGACGATGGCTGAGGTCGGATCGGTATAGACCGGATCCCCCGGACGGGTGATCTCGATCTTGACGCGGTGCTTCTTCGCCGCCACCTGCGTGCGCTCGATGAGACCGTCGATATCGGTACCGGGCATGGGGCGATAGTTGACGGTGCACGTGCTGGTGACCGGATAGATGTTCGTCGCCACGTTGTGGTCGTTGATGCCGATGCTCCACTCTGAATGAGGTGGCGTGAACTCGTCATTGCGGTAGCGCTTCGACGAGAGCACGAGCTCGTTGATCTTCTTCATCTCGACGAGGAAGGGAATCATATCGAGGTTGGCATTCCTGCCCTTCAAAGTGCTGGTGTGAGCTGCCTTGCCTCGGGTCGTGGCGCGGATCGAAAGAGACCCCTTGTGGGCGTAGACGACGCCGAGGCGTGTCGGTTCACAGATCAGTCCGTAGCCGGAGCTGGCGTCCTTGAACAGCTTTGAACGTCGTACGATCTCCCACGCGCCCCGGGCATGGATCTCCTCGTCGGCGGTGACGACGATGAAGACCGGTTGCTTGAGGTCACTGGCCTTGAAACGGGCGGCGGCACAAAGGCTTGCCGCCAGGGGACCCTTCATGTCGCAGACGCCACGGCCAAACAGCTTCCCACCCGATGGGCGCACTTTGTACGGGTCCTGGGTCCAGCCTTCTTCCTGCTTGGCCGGGACGACATCGTCATGGCTCATCATCGTCAATCCGCCCGCGCCCTTACCGAGACGGGCGACGACACAGAGCTTCTTGACGCCGTTCCTGTCATCGTAGGGCAACTGCTCCACCTGAAACTTCAATTGCCTCAGCACGTCGATGACGCGCCGGGTGACGGGCACGTTGGTGAGCATACTCTCGGATCTGTAGCTTACGAGCTCATTCGTCAGCTTGATGACGTCGAGTTTCATCAGGTCCGTCTGCGGTTGGGTGTTGTCAGGGGATGGCTGAGGGAATCGTCGCAAAGTACCCCGGCCTGACAGGCGGGGCAAGGGAGCGCACCGCGTCTGCATGAACCAGCCACCTGAAGCCTCCGTCACCGTCTTCGAAGAGCGATTGCTGGCTTTCGCCACGGCCTGTTTCGAGAAATCGAGTGTGGGCGCCGAGCACGCCCGGATCCTCGCCCGTCTGCTCGTAAATTCCGACCTGCGTGGCGTCCGCAGTCATGGCACACGGCAGGTCGGCGGGTACTGTTCGCACTTCGCGGAGGGGATCCTCAATCCCAATCCCCAGATCAGGATCGTCCGCGAGACCCCGGCCGTGGTGGCGGTCGATGGCGACGGTGGCCTGGGCTATGTGCCGATGGTGCAGGCCACGGAAATGGCGATCGCCCGGGCCGGTGACGTTGGGCTGGGCATGGCCACGGTGCGTGGCATCGGCCACTATGGTTCGGCCGGCCACTATTGTCGCATGTGCATGGAAGCCGGCTGTATCGGTTTCTCGGTGCAGGGATCGGTGGGCCACGGGGACGCCGCCGGCCACGACATCAGGCCACAGCTGGCTTTCTTCGGCAACCCGCCCATCTGTTTCGCTCTACCCGGACGGGATGGTCCCGGCGTCGTGCTCGATGCGGCGACCTGCATCCTGGCCGACTATCAGCGGGGACCGGAGTATGAAGCGCTGATCTCCAAGATCCCCGCGGCTTTCTTCAAGAGTGTCGGATACACGGCTGTGGCGGCCCTGATGGGGGGTGGACTGGCCGGCGTCATGGAGCGGTCGGACCAGGCCAGAGAGCGATGGCCACGAGCCCGGGCCGGTGGCACGATCCTGGCAATCCGCATCGATGCCGCCGTGGACGAGGATGCCTTCTACGACGAAGTCGATCGGTTGGTCCGTGATGTGGCCGAATCGTTCGAGCCATTTCCCGGGCTCGATCGGGCTCTGCTGCCGGGAGCGATCGAGGCCGAACGCTTCGAACAATACCGACGCGAGGGGATTCCCTTCGGCGAGTACGAGCAGAAAGCAGTGAGGGAGGCATGTACGCGGCTCGAGGTGCCGCTACCATGGGACGAGTAGTACGTTTTGGCATCATCGGAGCCGCCGGTCGTGGCAACAGCTACGTGCGGGCTCTGCGCGCCAACCCGGCGACGGAACTGACGGCGCTGTGCGATCTGCGCACCGAGCAACTTGCAGCAAACGCCACCGAACTGGGAGTCGATCACACCTTCGTCGATGCTGGTGAGTTGATCAGGTCCGGTACCGTCGATGCTGTCGTGGTCGGCACACCGATGCAGTTTCACGCGCCACAGGCGATTCTCGCCCTCGAGCACGATGTCCACGTCCTCAGCGAGGTGACCGCGGCGGTCTCGATGGAGGAAAGCGTTGATCTCGTGCGTGCCGCCCGTCGCAGTGCCGCGACGTACATGATGGCAGAGAACTACACCTACACAAAGACGAACGTGCTGGTACGCGAACTGGCGCGGCTCGGTCTGTTCGGTGAGCCCTACTACGGTGAGGGAGCCTACATCCACGAGTTGAAGCAGCTCAACGAGAAGACGACCTGGCGCCGGCACTGGCAGACGGGTGTGAATGGCTGCACCTATCCGACGCACAGCCTGGGGCCGGTCCTGCAATGGTTCGACGCGGGCCGCAGCAGACCTGACCGCGTGGTTGCCGTGTGTGCCGTCGGTACGGGGCACCACTACCGGGACCCTCGCGGTGACCGCTACGAGATGGAGGACTCGGTGACGATGATGTGCCGGCTGGCATCGGGGGGCATGGTGCAGATCCGGGTCGACATGCTGTCGGACCGTCCGCACAACATGGTGCACTATGCGTTGCAGGGCACCGACGGGGCGTACGAGTCCACCGACGGCCACGAAGCGGCGCCGAAGGTCTGGCTGCGTGAACGCCACGCGACACCCACGTGGGAACCGCTGGCGGCGCTGGAAGAGGAATACCTGCCCGAGTTCTGGAAGAATCCGCCGGACGAGGCGCTGCAGGCTGGCCACGGCGGCGGTGACTACTGGGAAGTGCAGGACTTCGTCCGGGCCATCCTAGAAGAAGATGAGCCGCCCATCGGGATCGACGCTGCCATGGACATGACATTACCCGGCCTGGTGAGCCAGCAGTCACTGTCCCAGGGCTCGACCTGGGTGGCCGTGCCCGACCCGCGCAACTGGACTTGACGGAGACGACGATGGACTGGGAGATCAAGAAACGCGGACGCGTCACCTACTACCGGAAGAAGACGAACAGGGTGTTCTCCGACCTGGTGACGGAAGAACTCGACAACGGGGATCTGAAGATCCGCTTCGTCGGCATGACCGGGGCACAGGCAGCGACCAATGAACTCGAGCTGCAGGACACGGCCCGCATGGATCCCGAGCGGGAGATACCGCGCACCTTCGACACCTGGGACATGTACGTGCGCGAGGCCGGGATCTGTGACGGCCTGAGCGATCTCGACTTCCTGGAGGTGCATTCCTTCGGAGCAGCGCCAAAGTCCCCGAGTCCCATCACCGAGCCGCAGGCCTACAGCGACGAGAAGAAGCGGATCCGCGAGGCCTACTCCCGGGCGTACGCCGAGTACTGGGAACAGAAGCTGCCCGACAACGGGCTGCCGGTGCGGTTCACGGTCTACCTGGAAGAGCTGCCGGATACGGACGCCAGCTACGAGCTGAGCGCCGTCGCTCTGCTTCAGCGCACGCGCTGACCAGCCTGGAACACGGCCACCACATCTGATACGGCGGCGATGTCCTGCGTCGGATCGCTGCCGAAGACGGTGATGTCGGCGACCCGGCCCGCCTCCAGCGTCCCGACTTCACCCGCCATACCTATGGCATCGGCGCTGACCCGGGTGGCCGCTTCCAGCGCTTCGGCCGGCGTGAAGCCGACCTCTACGAGCAGCTGCAGGTCGTAGTCGAGATGACCGAAGGTGAGGTCGCTGACGCCGGAGTCGGTCCCGGGAACGATACGTTCCTTGCCACAGACGTCGAGGGTGCGTCGCATGACGTCCAGTCGGCCGGCGGCCCGTTGCTCCAGGGCTGCGAGCGCCTGGAGATCATCGGATGTGGCAGCATCCGCATCGCGCCGGGACCGCAGCCGCGTGATCTCGTGCCATCGACACCAGGCCTGCAGTGTGGGGCTGATCCAGACGCCGGTTTCGGCCATCTTCGCCGCCAGATCCGGATCGAAGTGGAGCTCTCCGTCGGGCTCGAGAAACTCGGCGTGTTCCAGCAGGTCGATGCCGGCCGCCACCGCATGGACCATCGACTCCTTCGCCCGGCAGTGGGCCGCTGTGAGGCGATGGAAGTGGTGGGCTTCGTGCACGGCGGCGTGCAGTTCAGCAGCCGAGTAGGAGGCCCGGGTCGGATCGGTGCCGGCGGTGCCGCCGCCCGACGCCATGATCTTGATGTAGTCGGCCCCGTCATCGACGAGTCGGCGAACCGAGGCACGGATCTCGTCCTCGCCATCGGCGGTCTCGTTGCACATATGAAAGTGGCCGTCGGTGCAGGTGATGGGCCGCCCGGATACCAGCATCCGCGGACCGGGGATGTAACCGCGGGCCAGCCCTTCCTTCAGCGTGAAGCCCACCAGGTTGCGGGCGCCATGCTCACGGATCGTCGTGATGCCCGCCTGCTGGTGGCGGCGCAGGTTCAGGGCCCCGGTGAGGACCATCATCTCGTCGGATTCGGAGAACATCTCGGCGTAGGAGCGGCCGTCGCCGGCCAGACTCAGGTGCGTGTGTCCGTCGATCAGGCCGGGGGCCAGGCAAGCGCCGTCGCCGAGGTCGAGGCGCTGTGCTGTGGGCGGTGCATCCCGTTCGATCTGCTGGGCAACACCGACGCCCCGGATGCGTCCCGCCTCGAGCCACAGAGAGTAACCGGCTTGCGTATTGCGGCCCGTGCCGTCCACCAGCAGACCGGCATGGAGAACGAGGCTGTCCAATGCTGTGTGGCTCATGCAGTCAATCTACGTGACCGATCGGTCACCGGGAAGACCGCCCTGACCTGTCGTCCATTCCGGATGCCGCTTAGAATAATCCCGGGACCGGCACCACATGCAACCAGCAGTGACGAGGAGAGGCGGACAAAGTGAAGGACAAGACGAACATCGGCATCGTGGGATGCGGTGCCATCAGCGGCGCATATCTGAAGATCGCCGGGGACTGGCCCATTCTGAACGTGGCGGCCTGCGCCGACATCGACCTGTCGAGGGCCCAGGCCCGGGCCGAGGAGTTCGATGTGCTGCGGGCCTGTTCTGTTGACGAACTGCTGGCGGACGAGACCATTGATATCGTCGTCAATCTGACGATTCCGGCAGCCCATCACGATGTGGCGGCGGCGGCACTGCAGGCGGGGAAGTCGGCGTACAATGAAAAGCCCCTCGCTGTCAGCCGGGAGGATGGCAAACGCCTCGTCGACCTGGCCAAGGCCCAGGGCTGCCTGCTGGGCGGCGCGCCTGACACCTTCCTCGGAGGCGGCATCCAGACGTGCCGCAAGCTCATCGACGATGGCTGGATCGGCGAGCCGGTGGCGGCTTCGGCTTTCATGATGGGGCGTGGCCATGAGAGCTGGCACCCCGATCCGGAGTTCTACTACAAAGCCGGGGGCGGTCCCATGTTCGATATGGGGCCGTACTACCTGACAGCCCTCGTCTTCCTGATGGGGCCGGTGCAGCGTGCCTCGGGCATGACCCGGGTCACCTTCCCGGAGCGCACGATCACGAGCAAGCCGAAGTACGGTGAGAAGATCACGGTGGATGTGCCCACCCACGTGGCGGGCACGATGCAGTTTGCCAACGGCGCCATCGGCACGATCACGACCAGCTTCGACGTCTGGGGAGGCCAGCTGCCCTGCATCGAGATCTACGGCACGGAGGGCTCCATGTCGGTGCCGAATCCCAACACCTTCGGCGGTCCCGTGCAGGTCAAATTGGGACGCAAGGACTGGGCCGAGATCCCCCTGACCCATCCCAACGAGGAGAACTCGCGCAGCATCGGTGTGGCCGATATGGCCCATGCCCTGCGCTCGGGCCGGCCCCACCGGGCCAACGGCGATCTGACCTTCCACGTCCTCGACCTGATGCACGCCTTCCACGAAGCCCAGCAGAGCGGCGCCTTTGTCGAACTGAGCAGCACCTGTGAGCAGCCGGCCATGATTCCCACGGGACTGCAGCCGGGACAACTCGACGACTGAGCCGGATCGGCGCCCTGTCTCACCCTTGACAATCGCTGGCGAGATCCGGTATCGTTGCTCCCCCGAGACGAACGATTCCCGACCTGCAACGGAGTGTCGCCTCTCATGCGGATCCTGCTGACGGAGGATAGCGGCCCTCTCGGCGGCGAGCTGGACCAAGCCCTTGCCGACACGCATCAGGTTCGCAGCTTGCCTGCAGGCACAGACCTCACCGATGCCAGCACAATCTGGGGGGCTGTCCGGGGCGTCGATGCCGTCGTTCACACGGGCGTGCCCCTGACGGCTGCCGCCACCGCCATCGGCAACGACGCCGAGCGGGCGGCGCTGGACGAGGCCACGCGGGGTATGCACGTACTGCTGGATGCGGCCATCCAGGCCGGCGTCCAACGCTTCGTCTACTGCAGCACTCTCGAACTGTTCGCCACGATTCCCGAAGACCGCTACATCTCCGAGCAATGGCGACCTGATCCGGGCACGGAGATGGCGACCCTGTCACGCCATCTGGCGGAGCAGGTGACCCGTGAGTTTGCCCGGGAGCGGGCCGTATCGGTTACCGTATTGCGCCTGGGGCGCCTGCGCCGCGAGGAAGATGTGGCCGCAGACGAAGCGCCCGACCTGATGTGGCTCGATCCTCGGGACGCCTCGACCGCCGTGAACCTGGCCGTACACCGGGACAGCAGCGCGCAACTCAACTGGCAATCGCGCTGGACGGTCTATCATATCTGCTCGCGCCCGCCCCATCCCAGATTTCTGCTCGACGGCGCCAGAGCTCTCGGTTTTGACCCCGTGCACAATTTCAGTGACTGCTGGGGGCCGGGATGAAGCGAGTACTCTTCCTCGGTGCGTCGGGTCTGATCGGTCCCCATCTGACGCCGGGACTTGTCGATCACTACGACCTGCGCCAGGCTGACGTCCAGCCGCACCCGGAGGGGATCGACATCGATCACGTCGATGTGCGCGACTATGCGCAGGTCCTGGAGGCGGCGCGCGGCTGTGACGCGATCATGAACTTCACCGTCGTGCGCAACGATCCGGTCGACAGTTTCCAGGTGAATACGATCGGCGCCTGGAATGTGATGCGTGCCGCCGTCGAACTGGGGATCCGGAGGATCATCCACTCGGGGCCGCAGGCGGTACGCTCTTCCTACGACAGTGATTTTGGCGTTGACGATGCCCCCGCGGCCCCTGGCACCGGACACTACAGCATTACCAAGTGGCTGAGTGCCGAGATCTGCCGCGTGTTCTCGCAGAAGCACGGCATGCACACGGCCTACTTCGTTTTTAATGGTCTGGGTCCGGCACCGGAGACGCCCTGCACCGAGCCGACGGATACACCGCCTTTCGTCGTCATCTGGGAAGATCTTCAGCACGTCTGCCGCCTCGCCCTCGAGGTGCCCTCGCTGCCCGGCAACTTTCAGCTGTTCAACATGCTGTCCTACACCGGACCGGGGAAGTACAACACCGACAAGGCACGTCGGTTGCTGGGTTTCGAGCCGACACGTGACTGGGACGAGTTCTACCGTCGACGGGTATCGGGATGAATATCGGGCTTCCCGGCGACTTTCGACGGTACCTGTCGATGCGCGGTGCATCCGTCACCCGCGAAGAGGCCGAGAGCCACCAGCCCCTGACGCTGCGAGCTCTCGCCGTCGGCGCATTCCTCTCGTTCTTCCTCGGCGTCGGCTCCAACTATGCCGACACGGTGATCAAGGGCAGCTACATGACCCTCGATTTCAGCACACCGGGGGCGATCTTCCTGTTTCTCGTACTCGTCGGCTTCCTCAACTCGCTCTACAAGCTGACGGCCAGGCACTGGATCCTGTCGGGTGGGGTCACCATCCTGCTCGCCGCCGTCTGGGCCGTTCATTTCTCGCCCTTTGACGCATTGTATCTGTATTCGCCGGGTGTGCTGTTCTCCAGTTTCCTCATCCTCTCTCTGGCGGCAAACACGGTCCTGGCGGGGATGGGCCGCAATCTGGCACTGAATCGCAGTGAGCTGATCGTCGTCTACATCATGCTCATCGTCGTCGCGTCCCTGGCGACCATGGGGTTATGCGAGACGATTCTGCCCGCCATCACCGGCGTGTTCTATTACGCCAGTCCCGAGAACAAATGGGCGGAGATCCTGTTCCCCGTCCTGCCCGACGCGATCATGCTCGACGACGGGACGGAGAACCGGGACTTCTACGAGGGCTTCGGCACCAAGGAATTCTCGATTCCCTGGGGGATCTGGCTGCGACCGATGGCCATGTGGGGCGTCTTCCTGCTGGCTCTGTATCTGACGATGGTCTGCCTGGCAGTCATCCTGCGCCGCCAGTGGATGGACCGGGAACGCCTGTCGTACCCGCTGGTGCAAGTGCCGCAGGCGATGATCCGCGGCGAGGACCCCGATCAGGTGGTCAATCCCTTCTTCAAGAACGGGGTCGTGTGGGCCGGTGCATCGCTGCCCATTCTCGTGGGTCTGTTCACCGGACTCAACAAGTATCTTGCGGGTTGGCCGCTGATTCCCACGGCGTGGAGCTTCCCCATCGGCTTCGGCCAGTCGATCAACATGACGATCAGCTTCGCCGTGCTCGGCTTCTCCTACCTGATCGGGCCGGATATCGCCCTCGGGATCTGGGGGTTTGCCCTGTTCTCCAAGGTGGAGAAGATGTTCTTCGTCGCCAACGGTGTGACCAAGCAGCAGGACGTCTGGGCGGTGTCCACATCGGAACTGCTCAACTACCAGGGCCTGGGGGCACTGATCGTCTTCGTCGGCATCGGCCTCTGGGTTGGTCGTGAGCACCTCGCCCAGGTACTGAAGAAGTTCCTCGGACAGGACTCAGAGCTCAGCGACGACGATGAAATCATGACCTACCGGTCGGCTGTGGCAGGTTGCCTGATCGGCACGGTGGTCATGATCGGCTGGTTCGTATTTCTCGGCACACCACTGTGGGCGGCGTCCCTGTTCGTATTCCTTGCCATGATCATCTTCACAGGCCTGTCCCGGGTCGTGGCCGAGTCCGGCATCGCCGCCATCATCTCGCCGATGATCGCACCCGACTTCATGGTCTACGGCCTCGGCTCGAAGCTGCTCGGCGCCACGGCGACGGCCAATTTCTCCATGGGCTACATCTTCGGGGCCGACATCCGCGTCTTCCTCATGGGTGTCATAGCCAATGGCCTGAAGCTGATCGAAGGGATGAATCGCAGCAGCCGCCGTATCGTGTTCTGGGCCATCGTCATCGCCATCCTCCTCGGCGTGACGGGCTCGCTGTTCACCGTCATGTCTCTCGGCTACCGCGACGGGGGCATCAACTCCAATGGCTGGTTCTTCAAGAACATGCCGACCATCATCTACAAGACGGCGGCGCTGAATATCGAGGAGGCAGAAGGTGTGTACTGGGAAGGCATGAGCTTCGTCGGCGTCGGCGCCGGTGCCATGCTGGCTCTCACCTGGCTGCGTCAACGGTTTCTGTGGTGGCCCCTGCATCCGATCGGTTTCCCGATCATGACCAGCTGGCTCGTCGACTGGATGTGGTTCAGTGTCTTCCTCGCCTGGCTCATCAAAGTGACGATTCTGAAGTACGGTGGCGCGACGCTGTTCGCCCGCAGTCGCTATTTCTTCCTCGGCATGATCGCCGGGCGCATGCTGATCACGGGCGGCTTTCTCGTCGTCGACTACCTTACCGGGATGGTAAGCAATGCCATCTTCTGGATCTGACAGCCCGTTGATCAGGCCCATCTGGGTTGCCATCGTCTGCGGTCTCGGCCTGTGGGTCGTGCTGCCCGCGGCGGGGAAGGGGGACATCGATCCGGAGGCCTTTGACCGGATCTCGATGACCGTGCGGGAGTTGTCGTCCAACGGCTCCCGTCTGCCGGGATACGCCGGGGATCGATATGCTGCCGACCTGATCGAGCGGGAGTTGAAGAATGCCGGCGTCGAGGGGGTAACGCGGGATCCCTACGATCTGGCGGTGCCCATCGACAAGGGCGCATCGATGTCGATTCTCGATGGCGCCGAGCCCCGCACCATGCCACTGCTGTCTCTGTGGCCCAACCTCGTGCGGACGAATACGACGGGACCTGAAGGGATCGCCGGCAACCTGTTCTACGGCGGACATGGCGAGCACGTGGACTTCGATGGTCACCAGATGTTCGGCGCCATCGTCATGCTCGAGTTCAACAGCTGGAAGAACTGGAAGAACGCCGCCGCCCTCGGTGCGGCGGCGATCATCTTCATCGAACCCGAAGAGACCACCCTCTTCGAGGCCCGCAACAAGTGGTCCTGGACCCCGGTGGATGTGCCGCGCTTCTGGCTGGGTCGCCAGGCCGCCCTCGCCCTGCGGCAGGAGCTGGGCGACGGCGAGCTGCAGGTTCTTCTGCAGGCGCGCATGGATTACGAAACGCGCACCACATGGAACGTGTGGGGAACGGTGCCTGGCGTGGATCCCGTGCTGAAGGACGAGATCGTCGCCGTGCAGTCATACTATGACGGCATCTCGGTCGTGCCCGCAGCCACACCTGGGGCCGAGAGCACGGCCGGGGTTGCGGCGCTGCTTGAGTTTGCCCGGTACCTGCGCGATCACCCCCCGGGGCGAACCGTCGTGCTGCTGGCTTCGGGCTCGCATTTCCAACAGGAGCGCGGCGTCTTCGCCTTCTTCCAGAAACATGCGAGGGTCCTGGCGCCATTCAAGGGTCGCATGCCGAAGCGCTTCGTTGCCGATTCTCTGAATGTGAGTCGGCTGGTCGAGGAGACCTCGGCCCGCGGTCTGTCTCTCGACACGCTCGGCGTACGCCTTCGCCCCACAGCCGGAGGCGGGCAGGCATTCGACGGGTTAGATCTCGAGCGCCTGCAAGCCCAGCTCAAGCTCCGCCGTATCGTTCCGGACTCCATCGGCATCCGCCTCGAGCCTGACAGCCTGAGCCTCGAGCTCTTCATCGCCATCGATCTGTCGAGTCGTTCCGACCAGGTCGGCTTCGTCCACAGCGCCCGGGCGCCGGCGCATCGCAAGTTCTACGTGCCCATGGGGCGCAGTCTGATGCACCATGCTGCGGATGCCGCCGCGGAGCTGGGACGGGAGCCGACGGCGATGGTCAACCTCATCAGCCCCATCAAGGGCCTGTCCTGGGACTCGTACCTGGACTTCAACACCTACCGTGAGAATGCCTACGTCCCTTTGAACACGGGGGTCGTCACGCTCAGCATGATCACGACGACGGACCGGCGGATGATCATCGACAGTCCGCTCGATACGCCGGACAAGGTAAACGTGGGCAACATCGCCCGGCAGAGCGCCATGCTCAATGCGACGTTGGCAAGGGCCCTGGCAGACCCGCAGCTGTTCGGCCACGAGTGGGAGAAGCTGCGCGCCGGACACAAGAAGAACATCACCGACGTTCTGTCGTCGATCAACGGTCGGCTGCGCCTGCTGCCACAGCGGAGCGCCACGCCAGACGAACCCGTTCCCGGGGCCACGGTGGTGGTGATGAACGATCGCTTCCAGAACATGTGGCGGCCACGGATCCATATCGCCGACGAAGATGGCAACTACCAGGTGGACGGGCTCGAGAAGTTCAAGACTCAAGTGCGTGGATACCTGGTCGATCCCGAGACGGGGGATATCACCTACAGCACCGACCACGGCGAGCGGGCGCAGAAACTAGGCGCCTTCGAGCAGACGCTGTCGAAGGCAGAGACCGTGTGGACGACGATTCTGTTCGAATCCGCGAGTCTGGAGATTCACGACCGGGTGCACGCCGCCTACCACTTCACCTACGGCAACTACAGCAAGGATCAGAAGGTACTCGACAAGCGCGGCGCCGTGCCCCGTCAGTACGGTTTCGTCATGGGCGACTGGGACGAACAGATGATGGTCCTCTACGGCGTGCCGGGCGATTCGCTGCGCCTCGTGGATGATTCGGTGGTGCTGTTGAACAACGAGGGCGCCATCGACGAATTGACAGGGCAGGGGCAGGGATTCGACATGCGGCTGGCACGGATGATCCCCTTCGTCAGCCTGCAGTCGATGAAGGACATGTGGCGCCTCGATGAGGCCCGCATCGAGCGTATGCGGAGCTTCGCCATCGAGAACCCCCGTCTCGACGCGCTGCACAGCCGCTCCTGGCAGGCCCTGCAGAAGGCCGAGATGGCCATGGAGAACCTGCAATGGGCGAGATACGCCAAGTACATCCGCGAAGCGCTGGGACTCGAGTACCGCGCCTACCCCGACGTGCGGGGTACGCAGAACGACATCATCGTCGGGCTTGTGTTCTTCGTTGCGCTGCTGGTGCCAGCAGCGTTCTTCGCCGAGCGCCTCCTGTTTGCGGCGCCCGAAGTGCACAAGCAACTGGCATGGTTCGCCGCGATCCTGCTCACCATATGGCTGATTCTGGCCCAGGTGCACCCCGCCTTCGAGCTGGCGCACCCAGTCATCGTGCTGCTGGCGCTGATGGTTATGGTCATGGCCTTCTATGTCATCAGTCTCATCGTCGGGCGGTTCAATGCCTTCATGACCGATCTTCAGCAACGCGCCGCCGGAACGGCGAGCGGTGATCTGAGCCGTTCGGGCACGGCGTACGTGGCCTTCATGCTCGGAATCTCGAATATGCGCCGGAGGGTGACGCGCACGGGGCTGACCCTGGCCACGATTACGATCCTGACCTTCACCGTGCTCTCCTTCACCTCCTTCAAGCCCAGCATCCAGTTCATCGGTTTCGAGAAGGACTGGAAACCCCCGTACAGCGGCATCCTGTTCCACGATGTCAACTGGTGGACCTGGGAGCCGACGCACTACGACTACCTCGAGTCCCACTTTGCCGAATCGGGCACACTGTCGCCGCGCACCTGGCTGACCATGGGTTTCGATGGTGAGGGGTACATCCCCATGCGGCTCGAGGACAGGGAGGCGGATGGTCTCGGGGTGCTGGGCCTGTCGCCACAGGAACCGGGTGTCACCGGAATTGACGGGACGTTGATGGGCGGGCGCTGGTTCGCGGAGTCGAACGAGGAGAGTGTCATACTCTCCGACCTGCTGGCCCGGCAACTGGATGTTTCCATAGAGGCCGTGGCGCGGGGAGAGGGCCCGGAGGTGCGCATCTTCGGCAATCCCTGGAAGGTGATCGGTGTCTTCGACAGCCAGGCTTTCGACGCCAGCCCTGACCTGAACAACGAACCGATGACGCCGGCGCAGGAGCAGTTCATCCAGTTCAACATGCCGGGCATGGATCAGATGTTCATGCTCAACGACGTCTTCTTCGAAGAGGACATCGAAATCACCTACGAGCATATTCCGGCAAGTCGCCTGGCCATCGTTCCCTACGGTCGTCTGGAGAGCATGGGGGCGGAACTCAGGTCGGTTGCGGTGCGCTTTGACGAGGGCGCCGACGCGCGCGAGCTGATCGAGAGCTACCTGTCACGATCGGGCTTCCGTCTGTTCGTCGGCATGCCGGACGATGACGGCACGATGCGCACGTACTCCTACAGCAGTATCGGCGCCACCTCGATGGAGGGTCTGGGGGCTCTCATGATCCCCATGCTGATCGCGGCGCTGATCGTACTCAACACGATGATGGGCGCCGTGTACGAGCGTTTCCGCGAAATCGGCGTCTACTCCTCCGTGGGTCTAGCGCCCGTCCATATTTCCTTCCTCTTCATCGCCGAATCGTGCGTCTACGGTGTTCTGGGCGTCGTCATCGGCTACATTCTCGGCCAGGTCGGGGCCAAGATGCTGATCCTCTTCGACCTGGTGGGTGGCGTGTCGCTGAACTACTCCTCCACATCGGCCATAGGTTCGGCCCTGCTCGTCATCGTCGTCGTTCTCGTGTCGAGCATCTATCCGGCGCGGGCTGCCTCGCAGATGGCCGTGCCCGACGTCGTGCGCCGCTGGCAGCTGCCCGACCCCGACGGTGATGTGTGGCGCTTCCCCTTTCCCTTCACCGTCAACGTCAACGCCATCGAATCCCTGTGCGGTTTTCTGCAGAACTACTTCGGTTCCTATGGCCACGAGTCGGTGGGGAAGATGTACACCGAGCGCACGCGCATCGTCACCGAGGAGTCACCAGACGGGCGCACCTACGCCGTGCAGCTGCTGTTGTGGCTGGCGCCATTCGACATGGGGGTCAGCCAATACCTGCAGTTCACCACGTCGAAGACGGACAACCCGAGCATCCTCGAAATCCAGTTCTACATCGAACGCGTCAGCGGTCCCGTCGCCTTCTGGCAACGGCTCAATCTGGGTTTCATGCTCGAGCTGCGTAAGCAGTTCCTCGTCTGGCAGACGCTGAAAACCGAGATTCAGCAAGAGCATACCGATCACTGTCGGCGGGTGGCGGTGGCGGCGGAAGACCTGGAACTGGACGTCAGCGAGACGGTTCTCTAGTGGCGGGCGAATCCAAAAGGCAGGCGAGGAAGGACCGCCAGTACGAAGAGCTCAATGAGTATCGGGATCTGCTGCAGCCGCCCGAAACGTTCGAGTCGGGGTTTACGCGCAAGACTCTGATCGGGGTGCTCTTGATCGCCTTTATCATGACCCCGGGGCAGATGTACCTGTCGTTGGTCACGGGGATCGGGATCGGGGAGGCGGCGCAGTGGGTGACGGTGATCCTGTTTCTCGAGATCGCCAAGCGCTCGTTCACCACTCTGAAGCGGCAGGAGATCTTCCTGTTGACGTACGTGGCGTCGCAGCTGATCGTGCGCGCCGAGACCCAGACGTTCCTGCAGCTGATCTGGCGCCAGTACTTTGTCAGCTCTCCCGAGGCGGCACAGTTCGGCCTGACGGACAAACTCGTCGGTCTCACCTGGCGGGGCATGGGCTGGTTTTCTCCCCATCCGGATTCGCCGGCCATCATTCAGCGCACGTTCTTCCACGAGGACTGGCTGCTGCCGATCGCTCTGCTCGTGATCGGTATCATCGTCAGTCGTGTCACCTGGTTCACTTCGGGGTACGTGCTCTTCCGGCTGGTGTCGGATCGCGAAAGGCTGCCGTTTCCCACGGCACCGCAGGCGGCGCTCGGGGCCATGGCCCTGGCCGAGGAGAGCGGCTCGGAGGACCAGTCGTGGAAGTGGCCCGCTTTTACCGTCGGTGGCGCCATCGGTCTGGTCTTCGGCTTCATCTATGTTGCCATCCCGACGTTGACCGAGACGTTTGCCGGCAAGAAGGTGTCGATCCTGCCCATCCCCTTCGCCGATCTGACGCCTGTACTCGGGCGCTTCCTGGGAGCCACGCCCATCGGCATCAGCTTCAGCCTGTCACCGATCTTTGCCGGACTTCTGCTGCCCTTCTGGAGCGTGATGGGCTCTTTCGCGTTTGTCGCGTCCTTCATGGTGATGTCGCCGATCTTGCACCACTACGGCTTCATGCCGCACTGGGTGCCGGGAATGAGTGCGATCCAGACGCAGATCACCGCAGGTGTCGACTTCTGGCAACCCTTCGCCATGGGGGTGACGCTGGCCGTGGCCATCATCTCCATCACCCAGGTGATCCGCGCCGGGCGCGAGAAAGCCGTCGACAACGCACACGCCGAAGAGCACGGCCACGACCATGACACCTGTCGCCATCCCGACTGTGACAAGCAGAGCCAGGTCCGTGGGTACTGCATCGAGCACCTGAACCGCGGCGACTTCAGACTATGGGTCTGCGTCACACTCTTCTTCCTCGGCGCCGCGTACCCGATCCTACTGGCCAAGACGCTGTTCCCGACGCTGGTGACGACAGGACTGCTCATCGTCATCCTGCTGATCGCCTTTGTCTACGCGCCCCTCATGTCCTTTGTGTCCGCCCGGTTGGACGGACTGGTCGGGCAGAACATCGTGATCCCTCACCTGCATGAAGGCATGGTGTTCCTCACCGGCTATCGCGGTGTCGAGATCTGGTTCGTGCCGCTGGCGGGGGCCGACTTCGGCGGCGGCGCCGAGACCTTCCGTATCATCGAGTTGACCGGTATGCGCTTCACGAGCCTGCTGAAGGCGGAGATCGTGATGGTGCCCATCGTGTTGGGTGCCAGTCTCATGTACTGGAGCTTTCTGTGGAAGCTGTCGCCGATCCCGTCCGATGCCTATCCGTACGTACAGACCTTCTGGCCCGCCCGGGCCTTCGCCGAGGCGGTGAAGTATTCGGCGACCCAGTACAGCGTCACCTATGAACCGGGAGAAGAGGTGGAGGGACGGGTCGTACCTCCTGGGGAAGTGGCATGGAGTCCGGCGAATCTGCAGGATGACGCACTCTATTACTGGCGCGTGAAGGTGTCCTTCGACATCAACATCAAGAACCCGACCAAGCGCATCTACGGTCCCTGGTCAGAGACCGGATGGTTTACTACTGATTTCCGCGGTGCTGGCGGCGTGCGTGGATCGCCGACGATTCTCGAGTTGCCCACGCCACGTGGTGTGGATGCCTCACTGCCGGTACCGCTGCTCATGGTCCCACAGACGGCCACCGTCATCGACGAGCCGGAAACCTTGTTTCGCGTGCGCCTGCCCACCGAGGGGGATACACGGGATGTGGCGTACGTGATCGAGCTGGACACGGATCCGAAGTTCCGCGGCGACTTCTTCCAAAGCTCGGCCGAGACGCCGATGTTCTTCCAGATATACTGGCAGGATCCCAGGTCCGCCGGAGACGGCCGCGACGAGGATTTCGACGGTCTCGCCGATGAGGAGGTCCTCAATCAGAAGGACGATGATGGTGATGGGGCCATCGACGAGGATCTGCGTCACCCACTGGACGGCGAAAAGTGGCCGATTCTCCTTTTCGGACTGGTCTTCGGCATCGGCATCTATTCGATCCTCAGCTTCTTCGGCATGCCGATGTTCTTCGTCTGGGGGTACATCCGAGGCGTGGCTTCGGTCGGCGTTGCCACCTTCTTCCTCATGCTCACCGAAGTCGTCGGCGCCATGCTCGCCAAGTACTACTTCTGGCCCAGGTTCGGTAAACAGCACTGGCGCCAGGTGGCTATGGTCCTGGCCGTTGGCTTCGGCGTGGGGATATCGCTGGTGGGGATGTTCTGCGCCGCGACCCTGATGATCAGCAAGGCCGTGTCGGCGACCACGTTCTAGCCGGCAGGTTCACCCGCCGCCTGGCGGATTCCGGCAGCTTCGTCGACGCGCGTCAACAGCAAGGCGCCGACGACGAGGAAGCCGACGACGACGGAGATGCCGGCACGCTGGGAGGCGAAAGCCTCGGTGAGCAGACCCAGCAGGAAGGGACCAGCGAAGGCGGTGGCCTTGCCGCTGAAGGCGTAGAAGCCGTAGATCTCGTTTTCCATCTGTCGTGGTACGAATCGGCCGAGCAGCGACCGACTCGCCGCCTGCGCCGGACCTGCCAGGGCCGAGATGCACAGCGACGCCCCCCAGAAGACGCGTGTGTCATGGGTTGAAACGGCCGCAAGAGAGGCCAGGACCATGCCGCCAAGGCTCAGCAGGACGGCACGTTTGCCACCCAGCCAGTCATCGAGATACCCGCCAAGAAAAGCGCCGATCCCCGCCGCGACACTCGTGCTGACGCCGAACACCATGAGGTCGCGGAAGGTGAAGCCGAGCGTTCCCATGGCGTAGATGCCGCCGAAGGCGAAGACGGTGACCAGGCCGTCGTTGTAGATCAGGCGCGCCAGCAGAAGCCGGGAGATCTGTCGATACTCGCGGATCCTGGTCAGAGTTGCCCACAGCTGTCGCAGGGAACCGCCTGCCGTGACGGATGCGGTTGCAGCGCGGGGCTCGCGCAAGCGCAGGAACAGGGGCAGGCTGAAGAGGGCGAACCAGGCGGCGACGAGCAGGTTGGCGGCGCGGATGTTTTCTCCCGCCTCCAATGAGAATCCCAGCCATGGGGTTTCGTTGTCGACGAGGCCGACCATGGCGACGCCCATACACAGCAGTCCCCCTACGTACCCCAGGGCCCAGCCGTAGCCGGATACTCGTCCGATCCGGTCGGGTGGGGCGATCTCGGGGAGGAAGGCGTTGTAGAACACCGTACCCAACTCGAAGCCGATGTTGGCGAGCACGAACAGAGTCAGGGCCGCCGCGACCTGCCCGGGTGTCGGCAGGTAGAGCGCGGCCGTGCAGACGACGCAGAGCACCGTGGAGGCGGCCAGCAGCAGCTTGCGGCAGGCGTGACGATCGGCGATGGCACCGAGGACGGGGGACAGCAGGGCGACGATGATGCCGGTGAGGGCCACGCCCCGTGACCACATGGCGGTTCCGGACACAACGTCGGGAGCCAGCTCGTGAGTGAACCAGGAGGAGTAGATGAAGGTGACGACAAGAGTGGTGAAGGCGCTGTTGGCGAAGTCGTAGAAGGACCACGCGAGCACGCCCCCACGCCCGTCGGGTGATGTCGTCATCGGCTTTCCTGGTGAGAGTTCATGGGAGTATAGACCGCGAGCAACCGCCAGCCAATCATGACGTTGCGCGGCCCTGCCAGGCACGGTTCATTACAGGCATGGAAGAAACGGCGGGTAGCACAGGCAGAACAGCCCTTGTAACCGGTGCGGCGGGAGGCATCGGGCAGTCGATCTGCGAGGCCCTGGCGGCAGCCGGGATGGCCGTGGCGGTACACTATCATACCCACGCGGAGGCAGCAGGCTCACTGGCGGACCGGCTGCGGGGGCAGGGCGTGCAGGCCGTCGCGTACGGAGCCGATGTGACCAACCCGGACGCAGCCCGGGACCTGGTGCGACGAGTCGACGATGGGCTGGGCGGGATTGATATCCTGGTGAACAATGCGGGCATCACGGTTGGAGGACTGAACGTGGCCGACACCGAAACGGATGCCTGGCTGCACATGGTCGACGTCAACCTCAACAGCGTGTTCTATCTGTGCCGGGCGGCCATCCCGCTGTTGCAGGCTCGGGGCGGCGGTCACATCGTCAACGTCTCTTCGAACATCGTCAACAGCCTGCCCGGAGGCAGTTCCGCGTACGCGGCGACAAAGAGTGCCCTGGTGGCCTTCACCAAGGTGCTGTCGAAGGAGGTGGCGCGTGACAACATCCGGGTCAACGCCCTGTCACCGGGGCTGATCGCCGCCGGCATGGGACAGGGGGCGATGGATCGTCGCGACCCGGCCGTACTCGAACGCTTCATCGACACGATTCCCCTGGGGCGCCCGGGAGAAGCGCAGGAGATCGCCAGTGTTGTGGCATTTCTAGTCTCTGACGCGGCAAGCTATCTCACCGGCCAGAATCTGACGGTCAACGGTGGGGATCGTACCGAGTCCTACCAATAGGCGGAGCTGCTGACCAGCAAGCTGGTTGAGCAGCAAAGCTGGGCCAGCAAGCTGGCTTAGGCCATCAAGTCGATTTCGCGGGATGTCTCGGAGGGGCGGGGGCGTTCGACGGGTTCCTGCTGGTCGTCGGGCTCGCGGCGGCTCCCGTGCTGGCCCTGGTACTGGCCGCGGCCGTCATCGTGGTCGTCGACGCGGTTGTCGGGCCCCTCGGTTTCTTCGCTGGCTTTCGTGCGTGTCTGATCGTGCGCGTGCTGGCGATTCAGTTCCTGAGCACCATGTCGCTGGCCGAGCTCGGCACTGGACTGCTGAATGCCCTGCTCGCGGCCGGCGAGCGGCGCTTTCGAGAGATTGTCCTGGAGGTCGATGGGTCGCATGAGGCAAGTCCTTCTGCCGTAGTAACATAAACCAGGGCAGAAATGTCAACGACGATTGCGCAAGATCCAGTAGATGATGCCACCAATGCCGAGCAGAAAGAGCGCATTCCACTCGAACAGATAGATCGCTGCCGCCGCGAAGATCGCGGCCATGATACGCTGTTCCCGTGGGTTCATGAAGATCTCCCGGAGGCTGGATCGAGGCAGGCATACATCCCGATGTTGTTAAGTATCCGATGTCAGTAGCCCCGGGGGCAAGGGACAGGAATCGACGAAGATGAGAATCACTCACGCGGATCTCGATATTCAGCGCGAGCCCTTCGCCAGGCCCTTCGCTTTCAAGGGCTCCGCCTTCCACGAGAAGTGGAATCTCGTGGTGCGTCTGCGGGACGATGCCGGCACAGAAGCCTGTGGGATCGGCGGCCTGGCCGTCCTCTGGTCCGACGCCCGGGTCTTCGCCTCTCATACCGAAACCGGGGGCAATGCCCTCATGGTGGCAACCCTCGAGAGGGCCCTGCAGGCGTCGTTGTCGACGGACTGGGAACGTCCTCCAGACCTGCTGGCAGCCGTCAGAAAAGAGGCCGAACAGTTCGCCCGAGTGGCCACGGGTCGAGGCGTCGATCTGCAGTCGACCTTCGTTCTCAACGCCCTGGTCGCGCTCGACAACGCCGCCTGGGTTCTGTGGGCGAGACGGAGGGACGTGACCGACTTCGAAGGTTGGATTCCCGCCGCCGCGGCAAGTGCCCTGGGGCATCGTCAGAGCCGCGTGGCGCTGACGCCGGCAGTGGGCTACAACATGCCGGATGCTCAGGTCGGGGAGCTCCTGCAGGAGGGGGCGGGTGTGCTCAAGCTCAAGATCGGCTACCCGGGTCTGGAGGAGGAGATGGTCGCCGGCGACTGCCGCAACCTGCAGCGGCTGCAACCACTCCTGCGGGGGGTAAGAACGCCTCTGACCGACAGTGGCGACGTGGCACTATATCTGGATGCCAACGGTCGCTATCGCTCGAAGGCCGCACTACGGAGGGTTCTGGACGAAGCCGACCGTGTGGGCCTGCTCGACCGGATTGTCGTGCTCGAGGAACCCTTTGCTCCCGATGTGGAGGAGTCCGTCGGTGACCTCGGCGTCCTCGTGGCCGCCGACGAGAGTCTGCACGACCCGGCCGATGTGGCCGGCCGACGTCAAGCCGGGTACGGCGCCATCGCCGTAAAGCCGGCGGGCAAGACGCTGTCGGTGGCCTTCGACATGCTCGAGGCGGCGACCGCTCAGGAGATGGTTGCCTTCGTCGCCGACAACGCCTGTGTGCCTGTGCTGGTGGAATGGAACAAGAACATCGCGGCGAGACTGCCGGCTTTTCCCGGTGTGCGCGGAGGCATGATGGAGTCGAACGGGGCGGAGAACTACGGCGGTTGGGAGCAGATGCTGGCCGAACACCCGAGGGCGGGGGCGCCGTGGCTGGCAGCCCGGAACGGGGTCTACGAACTCGACGACGACTACTTCGTGGCCGCCGGCGGCATCCTCGATGAGCCGGAGGCGTATCTCAAAGAACTGCGACGACGCTCACCGACAGGTTAGGCCTTCAGACCGCGACCATGTCCTGAAGATCCTGGCGGAATACCCAGGTGTCGTCGCGAACGTAGTGTGTGGCGAAAGCCAGCCGGGGTCGGTCGGTGGTCTGGTTGGCGTAGGAGCCGTGTACGGTGAGGCTCGAGAAGAACACTCCGCAGCCCTTGGGCACGGCAAGCATGTCGAGATCATCACGGGTATAGGCGTGGAGGTCATGGGACTGCATCGTTTCCGTCCACTGTTTGCCGCTGCGGTCGCTCATGGGGTAGTCATTCACCCACTTGGCATGCTGGTCTGACTCCCGGACCTCGTCGGTCTCGAGCAGTCCCTGCATGTGACTGCCGGGAGCGACGCACAGGCCGCCGTTGTCACCCCCAGTGTCACCAAAGGCGATCCAGCAGGCTGTCAGCGTGTTTGGCTCGTTGCGGATATAGTGAGTATCCTGATGCAGGGCCACGCCGGTGCCGCCGCCGGGTTTCTTCGCCATGTACATGCTCTGTACGATGACCGGCGTACCGTTCATCAGCTGGCGAACTTTGGCGACGACCTGCGGGTGGCGGGCGACGGTGCCCCAGGCATCATCGGTACGATGGTTCTGCAATCCCCGAGGGCCGTCACCGTCGTGACTGGCTTCATGCTCGAGAAAGGCGTCTATATCCGTGGCGGGCAGCAGGTCGGGTACCAGGATGTAGCCATCCCGCCGATAGCGCGCCAGTTCATCGGCGTCGAGAGCGCGAGCTGTGGTGGCGACAGAGTCTGTCGCAGCAGTGTCAGTCATGGAAGCGAAGATACAAAGGGACGGGAACGTGAGCGAACGGAAGCGGCCTGAGAGAGCCGCCTACTACATGGGCATCGCCCTGGCGGTGCGGGCGCGGGCTGATTGTCTGGGCAATCGTGTCGGGGCCATCCTCGTGCTCGAGGATCGCATCATCTCCACAGGCTACAATGGCACGCCGGCGAACATGACGAACTGTACGGACGGCGGATGCCCGCGCTGCGCCGATCGAGAACGGTACACGTCGGGTCGGGCGTACGATATCTGCATCTGTGTGCACGCGGAGCAGAACGCACTGCTGGCGGCGGCCCGTTTCGGCATCGCCACGGAGGGTACGACGCTCTATTCCACGATGCGCCCGTGCTTCGGCTGTACGAAAGAGCTGCTGCAGGCCAACGTGTCCGCCGTTCACTATCTGCATGACTGGCAGTACCCCGACGGTGAAATGCAACAGACCTACGAATACCTTCAATCGCAGTTCAGCGGTGGCGTTCAGGCCGTCGATCTGGCCGACGACGATGCCGCCTGGGCGGTGTCCCGCAAGCGGGAACAGGGCAGCTGATGCGACGCCTCGTCGTCATCCTCTGCTTCATCTGCTGCTCTACCGCACACCCTTCGGTGGCGACGGAAGTGCCCCTGCCGCTGCACCCCGTGACCATCGACGGCGATCTGCATGAATGGGGGAATGCGGCTTGGATCGGGGTTGAACCGGCAGGGGACGGTATCGGCCTGCGGGGCGTATTCCAGGACGGTGACGATCACGACGCCGTCGTTCTCGTGCAGTGGGATGCCGAGGCTCTCTACGTTGCGGCGGCCGTGACGGATGACACTCTCGACGCCGGGCAGGTGTCTCCCGACCAGCGGGAGTGGCAGGGATCAGGGGGACAACGCAAGGACCGCGTGTTCTATTACGACCACATGAAGGTTTTCCTCCGGGAGCCCGGCGTCAGCGCCGGATACAATCTGTGGTTTGCCCCGCGAACAGGGGACGGAGAGCTCTACTGGTGGGGAGGGCGTCAGCGGCAACCCGAGATGGTGCGTCCACCGATACGTGTCGCCGCCCTCAGTCGCGGTGAGGTACGAACCTTTGAGATGGCCATTCCCTGGGACTGGATGGAGGCCTATCCGCAGCCGGGCGACCGCTTTGACGCCATGTTCCTGTTCACCGACTCCGACCGGCCAGGGGAGGATGTGGCCATCAAGATTTCCCGCGAGGAGGACCGTTGGATCTGGTGGCAGGGCAAACTGGAGCTGACCGGTCAACCCCAGGAGTTGAGACCGCGCCCCGAACCTGAACCGACGAGACGGGAAGAACCCGCCCCGGAGGCCGGGCCTTCCCTGGATCCACGGATCACCGAGGCCATCGCCCGCGCCAGAGACGCCGAGGCCGCTGAAGAGGCCCGGGCAGAAAGCACCGCGGCCGTTGCCAGGCAGGCAGCCGCCTCCGTGGCACGCCCTACGGCGACAGGGGCCGCCGTCACATCGACGGGGCGGGAGACCCCCTCCGAGGAAGGTGAGGTCGCCTCCTCGGCGGCGAGATCGACCACCGGATCCTTGCGGGCGCGGCTGAACCGGAAGCTGCTGGCACGCCGCGAAGGGGTGCGGGCGCCCGAGTACTTGCGTGCCCTCGAACGCGATCCGGATCTGTCAGATGCTCAGATCGACACGTTCTACGCCGTGATTCACCGACAGCTGAGCCGGGTTGTCGAGCAGCGGATCACGAGCCGGGTCGACTTCTTCGTCGTCGACATGGCGACGGCGGCAGGGTGTCGGCGGGACCAGTCGCGCAAGTATCTGGTCGATTTATTAGGGAGGCTCTCCGGGGCTCACGACGAGGACGCCAGCCGCTGGATCACCGCGGCGGCGACGGTGGCGGGGGTCGAGGATGCGGCGGCGTCTGCTTTCGTCCGCGAGATCGCCCACCGCGCCGGTGCCGTGTTCGCCGAGCGGGGCATCACGACGTCCGCTGAGCTGATCAAGCGCGGTCGCAAGGAGAGCGGGCTCGAGGAGGACGGGTCATACGCCCTCATCGGCGCTCTGCTGGGACTCTCGCCGTAGAGCTCCGTTCCAGTTCGCCAGATTGCGCTGGATTTCCTTCTTTTTGATGCCATGAAGGAGCTCGGCGAAATAAGGCGTCAATTCAAGGCGCTCGATGATGAACTGCACGCCATCGTCGATGCCGTTCCCGATATCATCTACCGGGTCGACGCAGAAGGATGAATTCTCTTCATCAATGAGGCCGTGCGCGAGTATGGCCTCGACCCGGCCGAGCTGATCGGCACCAGTCTTTTCGATCTGATCCATCCCGAGGATCGCGAAAGGGCACGCCACCGCGTCGACGATCGCCGTACCGGCGAACGCAGCACACGGTCCTTCGAGCTGCGTCTCGTTTTCGCTGACAACAAGAGCATGCCCTTCGAATGGAATGAGTCGGATACCACCCGGCCCCTGGTGCAGATCGATGCCGAGGGTGTGTACTCCTCCGACCGACCAAGCTCGGCGGATTTCCTCTACACCCAGGGCGTGGCGCGGAATATCAGTGCGCGGCAGGCGGAGGAATCCTCGCTGGAGGACATGCGGCGCGAGATGACCCGGCGGATGGGCGCGCACGCAATGCAGATCCGTGCCGCCTATCGGCAGCTGCAGGTGCAACTCGAGGAGCGCGAACGCCACGAGGCCGAAACTGAGGCCATACAGCGGATCCGGGACGAGATCTGGCGTATGGTCGAACCGGAACAGGTGGACGAAGTACTCCGCGCTATCGGTGGCAGTCTTCGCGATCTGGGCGTCAACTTCCACGGCATCAGCATCAACCATGTGGACGAGAGTACCGGCCAGGTCGGTTTCTACTCCTTCGAGGACGACCGCGGCGGGTGGTCGGTTTCGGAGGATGCAGGGGAGAACCTGCGGGTCATGGAGTTCATGAAGGCGGGCGTCCCTGCGTATCGGCCGGATCTGCACATCGACGACCCCTGGGGCGAGCTCGAACTGATTGAGGCCGGTTGGGGACCGCCCATCCGATCCGTCATCGACGTACCCTTTGAGTCGGGCACGTTCGCCATCAACAGTCGTGAAGCCGACGCCTTTCCCGAGCGCGAGCAGGCACTGCTGAGCCGGATGACGGGCCTCCTTCAGGAGGGGTTCCACCGGGTACGCGACCTGCAGGCTCTGCGAGAGCGCTCGCGTGAGGCTGAGCGTCTGGCCGCCGAACGGCAGGATGCCCTGAGGAAAGAGGTCGTGCTGAGCCGTGCGCGCGACCAGATCCTTTCAATGCACAGCTTGCGGGACGGGCCGCAGCACAGAGACATGATGGCCGCACTGCGTGATCTGGGTGTGCCGGTGGACGGATTGTCCGTACAGTTTCCTGCCAGTACACCCGGTCACTACGACACCTACTACACCTCTGATTTTCCCGTGCCGGCAGAAAGCCTGCCACTCGACGACTATCCGTGGGTCCGGCAGGTGTGGGAGACGGGAAGGTCGGTCGTCGTGGGGCCCGAGCAGCTCAGAGATTCGGCGTTTGAAGACTGGGAGACGTATTGCCTCGTGGAGGCGCCGTTGCCTGGTGGCGGCTCACTGGGTGTCAGTCGCCAGGATGGTGGCACCTTCACCGACGACATGATCCAGACCGTGGAGTCTTTTGCCGGTGTCGTCGCCGCGGGCTTCCAACGGCTGCGGGACTTCGGGCGTCTCGAGGAGAGCGAGGAGCGATACCGGCACATGCTGGAGAATCTACCCCTTGCTGTCGTTTACTCGCTGCTGGACGGGACGATTCTCTACTCGAATCCGATGGCCCGGACCATGTACGGATACACCGAAGAAGAATGGAAGGGAGTCACCGGCGAGCAGCTCTACGTCAATCCACAGGACCGGGCGGAGTTGATGCGGACGGTACAGGGGCAACAGCATACCGAGTTCGGTTATGCCATGCGTCACAAGAGCGGACGTGAGATCTGGGTACGGGGTCTGTTGACCCTCGTGGCGAATCCGGCAACCGGTCGCCAGGAGATTCACGGGTTTACCGAGGATGTTACCGAACGCAAGGAGATGGAAGCGCAAAACGCGTTGCTGGAAGAGCAGCTGCGCCAGTCGCAGAAAATGGAGGCAGTGGGCCAGTTGACGGCAGGCATCGCCCACAACTTCAACAACATGCTGCAGGGCATCTCCGGGAACCTGCAGCTGGCCATCCTCGATGCCGAGGGCGAGATGGGGCACCGGCTCGCCGACGCTGACCGGGTGACGCACCGGGCGGCGGACATGATTCGCCAGTTGATGGTGTTTGCCCGTCAGGGAATCAAGCCCGCCATACGGAGTGTCCAGCTGAGACCTATCGTGCAGAACACGATCGAGATCTGCCGTCGCACCTTCGATCGCAAGATCGCCATCGAGACCGATCTCGAGGAAGAGATTCACGTCGTCGGCGATCCCGGTCTGCTGCAGCAGGTGCTCCTCAACATACTGATCAACTCCCGTGATGCCGTGTACGACGGCGGGACAGAGTCGCCCCTCATCCGCCTGCGGGCCGAGATCGTACACGTTTCGGGCGAGGAGGCATCGGACCACCTCGACGCGACCGAAGGACCTCACGTGGAGGTCCAGATCCGTGACAACGGCATCGGCATGGATAGCGAGACCCAGCGGCACATCTTCGAGCCCTTCTTCACCACCAAGCCCGTCGATCGAGGCACCGGCCTCGGTCTGGCGACCGTGTAGGGGATCGTCAGCCAGCACGAGGGCTGGATGACGTGTGAGAGTGAGCCTGAAGTCGGCACCACATTCCGCATCTACCTGCCTGTCGGCCGCGCCCAGGACAGTGCCGACGAGACAGCCGTCACCAGGCCGACCGGCCCAGGCGCTCAGAAGGCTCTTCTGATCATCGATGACGAGGAGATCGTGCGGGTGACGACGAGCCGGCTTCTCGAAGTACAGGGCTATCGTGTCCTGGTCGCCGACAGTGGCGCTGCCGGCATCGAGATCGTCTCCAGCCAGGAGCCGATCGACCTGGTCCTGCTCGACATGTCCATGCCTGCCATGTCAGGGCAGGAGGTGCTGATCGAGATGCGCCGGCTGCGACCTGAGATCAAGGTCGTCATCTTCACCGGGTATACCACAGCGGACGAAGAGGTGTCGGGGGCCGACGGCGTGGTGCAGAAGCCGGTCACCATGCGGGAGCTGTTGACACGTATCGAGCAGATCCTCGACCCGGATTGATCTGTCGCACCGAAACAGTGCTGGCCGAGTACTGTGAGTCCGGCGCCCATACGGGTGCCCTGCTGTCGATGTCGCTCTCAGGCCGGTTGGTGCAGTGGTCGTCCGGGGAGATGCGTCCCGGCGTACCGATGACCCCGGATGTCGTGATCCCCTGGCTGTCGGCCGGCAAGCTACTCACGGCAACGGCCGTGGCTCAACTCTGGGAGCAGGGAAAACTCGGATTGGACGACACCGTGGTGAGATGGGTGCCGGCATTCGCGGACCGGGGCAAGGAAAGCATCACGCTGCGGCACGTGCTGACCCACACCGGCGGGTTCCGCTCCATGTTCGACCTGGACGGACGGGCCGACTCATCCCAGGATGCGGTGCAGCGGATCTGCGCCAGTCGTCTCGAGCGAGACTGGGTACCGGGCCGTCGCGCCGCGTACCAGGCGCGTTCCGGGTGGCAGATTCTCGGAGAGGTGGTGCGCCAGGTTTCCGGGGTTGCTCCGGAAGAGTACGTGACCGAACACGTGCTCCGTCCCGCGGGGATGGCACAGACCTGGTTGTGGGCTTCTGCAGACGTGGCCGACACCCTCGGCGATCGTCTGGCGCCTCTGTTCGACACCACAGGTTCGGAGCCGATTCCGGCAGGGGAGACAGGGGCGTCATACTGCTCTCCCGGAGCTGGCGCCTGCGGCACGGTTGACGATCTGCGGCGGTTCTACGAAATGCTGCTGGCTGGTGGCATGGGTCCCGACGGTGACCGCGTGCTGCAGCCGGCGACGGTGGCGGCCATGGTCCAGCGGCACAGGGAGGGACTGATGGACGAGTCTTTCCGCCACGTCATCGACTGGGGGCTGGGCTTCGTGCTGGACTCCAACCAACATGGCGCTGACACGGTGCCCTACGGCTATGGCCGACACTGTTCACACCGTACCTTCGGACACGGGGGAAGTCAGTGCTGCACCGGGTTTGCCGATCCGGAACACGGACTGGCGGTCGCCATGATCGTCAACGGACGCCCTGGCGAGGCAGCCCACGGGGAGCGTTTCCGCCGTGCACTGAGCGCGTTGTACGAGGATCTGGGACTCAGATAGAGGACGGCAATCGAGACCATGGTGGGAGAGACAGCATGAAGGCGTCGGACCTGTTCGTGAAGGCCCTGGAGGCGGAAGGAGTCGAGTACATCTTCGGCATCCCCGGGGAGGAGAACCTGGATGTACTCAATTCGCTGCAGGGCTCGAAGATCCAGCTGGTGCTGACCCGCCACGAGCAGGCTTCCGGGTTCATGGCCGCCACGTATGGCCGTCTCACGGGCAAAGCCGGGGTCTGCATGTCGACGCTGGGACCGGGGGCGACCAACCTGGTGACCCCTGCGGGGTACGCGCAGCTGGGGGCCATGCCCATGCTGATGATCACCGGCCAGAAGCCGATCAAGACCAGCAAGCAGGGCCGTTTCCAGATCATCGACGTGGTAGAGATGATGAAGCCGTTGTCCAAGTACACCCACCAGATCGTCAGCGGCGAGAATATCCCGTCCCGCATACGCGAGGCCTTCCGCCTGGCAGAAGAGGAACGCCCGGGTGCGGTACATCTCGAACTGCCCGAAGACATCGCAGCTGAGCAGGTTGAGGACACGCGGCTATTCCCGAAGGACCGTGTACGTCGGCCCGTGGCCGAAGACAAGGCGGTGTTTCGTGCCGTGGAGAAGATCGAGAGGGCCGAGAGGCCGCTGCTGCTGGTGGGGGCTGCCGCCAACCGCAAGCGCACGTCACGCATGCTGGAGCTGTTTGTCGAAAAGACGGGGATCCCCTTCTTCAGCACGCAGATGGGCAAGGGCGTACTGGATGAGCGGCACCCCCTCTTCCTGGGCAACGCGGCGCTATCGGCCAACGACACGCTGCACTGTGCTGTGGCGCGGGCGGACCTGGTCATCAACGTCGGGCACGATGTCGTCGAGAAGCCGCCCTTCTTCATGGAACACGGAGGGTTCGAAGTCGTACACATCAACTTCTCCTCCGCCGAGGTCGATCCCGTCTACTTCCCGCAGCTTGAGGTGCTCGGTGACATTGGCAACAGCATGTGGCAGATTGCGGAGAAGATCGAGCCACAGGATGCGTGGGACTTCGACTACTACCTGCGAGTCAGGGAGTGGGTGAACGAGGTGGCCCGTGAAGGCGAGCAGGACCCTGGCTTTCCCATCAAGCCGCAGTGCCTGGTGCGCTGTGTGCGCGAGGTCATGCCGGACTCAGGCGTCATCTGCCTCGACAACGGTGTCTACAAGATCTGGTTCGCCCTCAACTACCCTGCCCATGCACCGAACACGGTGCTGCTCGACAACGCCCTGGCGACGATGGGAGCCGGACTGCCGTCGGCCATGGCGGCGCATCTCGTCCACCCGAAAGAGAAGGTCATGGCCATCTGCGGCGATGGCGGTTTCATGATGAACTCGCAGGAACTGGAGACGGCGGTGCGGTTCGGTATGAACATCGTCGTGTTGATTCTGCGCGATGACGCCTACGGCATGATCAAGTGGAAACAGGCGGGTATGGGCTTCAACGATTTCGGTCTCGACTACGGCAATCCGGATTTCGTGCGCTACGCCGAGGCGTACGGGGCTCACGGTCATCGGGTGGAGAGCACCGAGGACCTGGTGCCGACACTGCAGCACTGCCTGGAGACGACCGGAGTGCACGTGGTGGAAGTGCCGGTGGATTACTCGGGCAACGGCAAGCTGCTCGACAACGAGCTGGTGTGTCCGCTGTAAATGGCGCGGATCCACGTCGCCGGCAACACCGTGCTAGACATCGTAGCCCACGGTGGGCCTCTCACCGAAGCCGGGGCGGACGGTTGGGGGGCGAACGTGCAGCTCCTCGACGAGCCGGTCACAGTGACACTTGGCGGGTGTGGCGCCGCGCCCGCGTACCTGCTGTCGCGGCTGGGGCATTCGGTGACGCTGTCGACGAATCTTGGCGACGATTCATTCGGCATGCTGCTCGCCGGCTGGTTGCGGCAGGCAGGTGTCGTGCTCGACCCGGAGCCTGCCGCCGGGACCGCGTCGGCGACGCACGTGATCCATGTCAGTGGCAGCGAGCGTCAGTCATCCTACTACCGGGGTGGTCCCGTGGACTGGGCCGCCGGTTCGCCACTTGGGTCGTCGGACTGGTATGTGGCCTCCGGATACGGTGCCGTCGGTGCCGATGACCTGCGCCGGTTGACCGAAGTATGTGTGAGATTGCGGGATTCCGGCATCCGGGTGTTGTTTGATCCCAGCCCATGGTTTTCGGGCCGGGTGGAGAGAGCCGACATGCTGCGGTTGTGGTCCGCGGTTGATGTGCTGTCAGGTACCGAGGAAGAACTGGCTGTCTGGGTGCCGGGCATCGACGACGCAGCCGGTATGGCGCGGGCGGCAGTAGATTCAGGCCCGAGCCTCGTGGTGGTGAAACGTGGTGCGGCTGGCGCCGCCTGGGCCACGGCGCAGGATCAGGGCCAGGTGGCGACTCGACAGGTGGAGGGCAACAGCGTGGGTGCGGGGGACTGCTTCAACGCCCAGCTCGTCGACGGGCTGGCCCGAGGCGAGTCACCCGGAACAGCAGTTGCCGCAGCAGTAGAAACAGCGACGAAGGTGGTGGAGGCCGGCAGGGGAGTTCTGGGTCTGTATCCACCGTCCCCTCAAGGAGAAGGATAACGAGACAGATGTCGCAGAATCCACCGAATGTCATCGTGATCATGACCGACCAGCAGAAGGCGACGTCGAGCCATCTGTGGGGCAACACCTTCTGCGAGACGCCGGCCCTGGCGTCCCTGGCCGGAGACGGCGTGCTGTTCGACTGTGCCGTCACGCCGCATCCGCTCTGCGGGCCGGCGCGTCAGTCTCTGTGGACGAGTCAGTTTCCCCATTCCCACGGAGGGCGTCGCAACCAGACGCTCATGTCCCCCCACGCCGTGCATGCCTTCCAGATCTGGAAGGAGGCGGGTTATCACAACGGACTGATCGGCAAGAATCACTGCTTCGAGACGGCCGAGGACCTGGCGCTGTTCGACACCTGGTGTGAGTGCGGCCACGGCGGCATCACGGAGCCTTCGACGAAGGGCATGGAGTGGTTCCGCCCACGTGCCGGCATCGACGCCGCCCACGCGGCACGCAAGAACATGACACCGCAGAGCCCACGATTTGCCTACGGCACCAACGACCTGCCGCTGGAGGACAGTGGTACAGGTCTTATCGCCGGGCAGACGGTGCGGTTTCTCGAAGAACACCAGAACGATCCCTTCGCTCTGTGGGTGTCGTTCCCCGATCCCCACGAGCCCTGGGTGTGCCCCGAGAAGTATGCCGACATGTTTCCGGCGGATCGTGTCGAGATGCCGCCCTGGCGCCGGGACGAGTTCGCCGACCCGGAGACGGTGCCCGAGCGCAACCGGGTGCTGAACAAGATCCTCGGCTTCGACGACGACGACCCGGAAGACATGATGGGTGTGCAGGGGGTCTACTACGGTATGGTCAAGTACCTCGACGACGGCCTTTCACAGATCACCGCTGCCCTCGACCGGCTGAACCTGCGGGAGAACACGATCGTCGTCTACTGCTCAGACCACGGCGACTTCATGGGCGAGCACGGCATGCAGTGCAAGGGGGGCGTGTTCTACGACTGCCTGACGCGCGTGCCCCTGGTTGTATCGTGGCCGGGGCAGGTCTCCGGCGGCGTGCGGGAGGACAGCCCGGTGAATCTGATCGACATCGTGCCCACCGTGCTGGGTCTGCAGGGCTTGGACGTGCCGCGGTCGATGCACGGGGAGCCGCTGCCATCGATGGTGGAGGATGGGCCGGGCAGGGAAGTCACGTTCAGCGAGTACGGCGCCGGGGGGCCCGCCTTCACGATGGCAGATCTGGAGCAGATGGAGCAGCCGTACGGGCGGCGAGCGCTGATGAACTCGCTGCAGTGGCGTGAGGCGGAGGGCCGGCGCAAGATGGCGCGCACGCGGGAGTGGAAGTACGTGCACGATCCCATGGGGGACCTGGATGAGCTGTATGATTTGAAGAACGACCCCTGGGAGGTGACGAATGTGGCACACCTGGCTGAGCATACGGATGTGGTCGCGATGATGCGGGGGCATCTGGCGGACTGGTCGATTCGGACGGAGGACTCGCGGGCGGTGCCGATGCCGGTTTCTTGACATCCTCCAACCCCCCCGGCTATACTTAACTCGTTCCAACCGACCGAATTACCTTCAAGACGGAGTCAATCAGGATGTCATACGACCGGATCGTACAGGTCGCCGGAGTGGGCGGGATCGCCCTGCGCCGGATGACGTCCACCCCTACGACCACACCGCCCGCCACGGGTACTCGTGACGGACAGACGATGGTGGTGTTTCCGGGGTAAGACCCGATCTCGAACTGACATTGACGAGAAAGCCCGCTGTCGACCGACATATCGACAGGGGGCTTTTTTTCATGGAATACTGGACTGGAGTGAGATAGAAACAGCGTGAGAATCCAAATACGGGAAGGAGAGGTGCTCGAACACGAGGGCGGGGGCAACCTGCGTGACATCCTCATCGAGCACGACAAGACGATGCTGCGGGAGTTCATCGCGGCACGCAGCAGCGAGGAGAGCCGCATCGACTTCCACACAGAGCTCGGTGCGGATGCCGAAGTCGAGTTGATGGCCTGGGATGACCCCGAAGCGGCGTGGATCTACCGGCACAGCATGTCCCATGTGCTGGCCCAGGCGGTCAGGCACCTGTTTCCCGACGCGCAGCTGGCCATCGGGCCGGCCATCGACGACGGCTTCTATTATGACTTCGATGTGGAGGAACCGTTTACACCGGAGGACCTGAAGGCGATCGAGAAACAGATGAAGCGCGTGGTGAAGCAGAACCACCGCTTCGAGCGCGAGGAGGTCAGCCGCGACGAGGCGCTCAGCCGACTCGAGGGCGACACGTACAAGCTCGAACTGCTCGAAGATCTCGATGCGGAGGAGACGCTCACCTTCTATAAGGATGGGGACTTCGTCGATCTGTGCCGGGGGCCGCACATGCTGAGCACGGGGCAGGTCAAGCACTACAAGCTGCTCAACGTGGCCGGCGCCTACTGGCGTGGGGACGAGAGTCGCAAGATGCTGCAGCGCATCTATGGCACGGCCTTCGCCACGCGCGAAGCCCTCGACCATCACATGAAGATGCTGGAGGAGGCGAAGAAGCGGGACCATCGCCGCCTCGGGCAGGAGCTGGAGCTGTTCTTCTTCGACGACGAGGTCGGCCCGGGTCTGCCGCTGTGGCAGCCAAAGGGAACTGTGCTGATCGACGAGCTGGAGAAGCTGGCGAAGGAGACGGAGACGGAAGCCGACTACCTGCGGGTGCGCACACCGCACATCGCCAAGGACAGCATCTACCTGACATCCGGTCATCTGCCGTATTACAAAGAATCGATGTTCCCTCCCATGGAGATGGAGGGGGTGACGTACTACCTGAAGCCGATGAACTGTCCGCACCATCACAAGATCTTCGGCTCGGAGCCGCGCTCCTACCGTGATCTGCCGATCCGGCTGACGGAGTACGGCACGTGCTACCGGTATGAGCAGTCGGGCGAGTTGTTCGGTCTGATGCGGGTGCGGTCGATGCAGATGAATGACGCGCACATCTACTGCCGCATCGATCAGTTCGAAGAGGAGTTCCTCGCCGTCTGTCGCATGTACCTGAAGTACTTCGAGCTGTTCGGCATCGAGAAGTACATGATGCGGTTCTCGACACACTCCGAGGAGGGGCTCGGCAAGAAGTACGTCGACGCACCGGAGCTGTGGAAGAAGACGGAGGACATGGTGCGCCGCACGCTCGAGAACGGGGGCATCCCGTATGAGGAGGTCGCCGGCGAGGCCGCCTTCTACGGGCCGAAGATCGACGTCGAGATCTGGTCCGCCATCGGGCGCGAGTTCAGTATCGCCACGAACCAGGTCGATTTCGCTGTACCGGAGAGGTTCGGGCTGCACTACACAACAACGGAAGGTGGCGACGAAACGCCGTTGTGTATTCACCGGGCCCCACTGGGCACACACGAGCGCATGATCGGCTTTCTGATCGAGCACTATGCGGGGGCTTTCCCGCCGTGGCTGGCCCCGGTGCAGGCCGTCGTTCTGCCGATCGCTGAGCGTCATCAGGAGTACGGTGCCAAGGTGCTGGCGGCTCTGCGGGCGGAGGGCGTCCGAGCCGAATCACATGCGGACCAGACGCTCAACTACCGTATCAGGGCGGCGCAGAAACAGAAGATACCGTTCATGATGATCCTCGGTGATCGCGAGGTGGAGGATGGGCAGGTCGCTATCAGGCTGCGGTCCGGTGACAACATGGATCCCATGGGAGCTGATGCCGCGGTGACGATGATCACCGACAAGATCGCCACTCGTTCGGCCGAGTAAGCAGAGGACCTCCCTGGCAAAACGGCGGCAGCCTCTGGGAAAACGGGTACGTCGTACGGCGACGATCCTGTGGCGCTTCCGGTTCCATTTCCTGTGTGCCGTGGGTGCCCTGCTGCTGTGGAACACGGCGTTGATCAAGCCCTTCAGGGTCTTTGTCGTGATGGTGCACGAGGTGTGCCACGCCTCCGCCTCGTTGATGACGGGGGGCGATGTCATCGAGATGCACACCGCCTGGGAGGAATCGGGACATACCCTGACCAGCGGCGGGTGGCCGCCGCTGATCATTTCGGCCGGGTACGTGGGATCGGCACTGATCGGGGCGGCCCTCATCGGTGCCGGAATACTGCCCCAGTTGCAGCGGTTCTTCGTCCTGCTCGTGGGTGCCGTCACCATGGGTATGACGATGGCCTATACGCCGGTGGGTGGGGCCGGGTTCTACCTCGGGATTCTGGGTGGACTGGCGTTGGTCTGCCTGGCCATGTACTCGGCCAGGGCGGGCGCCGCCTGTGCCGTGTGGCTGGGGGTGATGCTTTGCCTCTACAGTTTCCACGACTTCCACTCCGACTTGTGGTTGTTCGCCCAGTACACCGACGCCGGCATCCTGGCCGCGTACTGGGGACTGCCCTGGCTGGCCTATCCCATCGCTGCGCTGTGGGTGTGGCTGTCCGTCTGGGTGATGTACCGTGCCATGGGCACGCTGATGAGACACGAAAAGGACTGAGAAGACAGGACACACTATGCGAATGAGTCAGTTGTTCAGCCAGACCCTGCGCGAAGCACCGAATGATGCCGAGGTGGCCAGTCACATCCTGCTGCTGCGGGCAGGATTCATGCGTCAACTCGCCAGTGGTGTCTTCAGTTACCTGCCGTTGGCGCAGAGAGCACTGGGCAAGATCGAGGCGATCATCCGGGCCGAGATGGAAGCCATCGGCGGCCAGGAGATCAAGATGCCGGTGGTGCACTCCGCCGAGGTGTGGAAGGAGTCGGGTCGCTATCTCGAATATGACGACTCACTGACCCGCTTCGAGGACCGCCACGGTCGCGACATGGTGCTGGCCACAACCCATGAGGAGATCGCCGCCGACCTGGCACGCAAAGAGATCAAGTCGTATCGCCAGCTGCCGCAGATGATCTACCATTTCCAGACCAAGTGGCGCGATGAGGCCCGGCCCACGTCGGGTCTGCTGAGAGTGCGCGAGTTCACCATGAAGGACTCGTATTCCCTCGATGCGACACAGGAGGGTCTGGAGAGGCAGTACATAGCCCACCACCAGGCCTACTTCAACATCTTCCGGCGGTGCGGCATACCGATCGTGGCTGTGGCCGCTGACTCGGGGATCATGGGAGGAAAGGTGTCCCATGAGTTCATGTTTCTGAGCGATGTCGGTGAGGACACGATCGTCCGCTGTGAGGGCTGCGGATACTCGGCCAACGGACAGGTCGCTGAGTTCGCCCGATCCGAACCGGTCGCTGCCGACCCTGCGGTCATGGAGAGGATCGCCACGCCGGAGACGAAGACGATCGAGGACCTGGCGCAGCTGCTCGACATTGAGTCCCGGCAGACGGCCAAGGCCGTGTTCTTCATGGGGCGCTACAAGGACGAGGACGGAGAAGGGGACGAAGAGAAACTGATCTTCGCCGTCGTGCGAGGGGATCTCGAGGTGAATGAGACGAAGGTGGCCAATGCCGCCGGCGCCCTCGAGCTCCGTCCGGCCCATGACGACGAGATCAAGGCGGTGGGCGCCGTCGCCGGGTACGCTTCTCCCATCGGTCTGCAGGACGTGCTCGTCATCGCCGACGAGTCGATCCCGGCAGCCGCCAACCTCGTGGCGGGCGCCAACGAGGACGGCTTTCACATGAAAGATGTGAACTACGGCCGCGACTGGGAGGCGACGACGGTGGCCGATATCGCCTCGGCGGGGGAAGGAGATGCCTGCCATCGCTGCGGCAAGCCGCTGTCACTTGCCAGAGGTGTCGAGGTAGGCAACATCTTCCAGCTTGGCACGCGTTTCACCGACGCTCTGGGCGCCAGCTTCCTCGACGAGAACGGCAGGGCTCAGTCGATCATCATGGGATCGTATGGCATCGGCGTCGGTCGTCTTCTGGCCTGCGTGGCCGAACACTCTCACGACGACGCCGGGTGCGTCTGGCCGGTGACGATCGCTCCGTACCAGGTCCATCTCGTGTCCCTGGCCAAGAGTGATGGCGATGCCAGAACCGCGGCGGAAGGGCTCTACGCCGAACTGATCTCCCGTGGGATCGAGGTGCTCTACGACGATCGCAAGGAGAACCCGGGGGTCAAGTTCAACGATGCCGATCTCATCGGCTGTCCGGTGCGCATCACCGTGGGAGACCGTGGCCTGAAGAAGGAGATCATGGAACTGAAGGTGCGCACCGACGAGGGCAAGGGAGACGAAGTGCCCGTGGCCGACATCGCCGGACGGGTGGAGGCGATCCTTGCCGAGCTTCGGGCAGCCATCGAGGCGACGGTCGTGGAGGAGCCCTACGAGCCCTGAAGATTCGGTTCAGTTCTCAGCGTAGACGGCCTCGCGGATGCCTTTGAGATACCCCACGGCGAAGAGCCGGGCGATGCGCAGTTCATCGGCGTATTCGCCATCACCCATCGCCGGGTAATGATCCGGTCGACAGACCCCCCCGACGCCGGCATCCTTGTAGGCGCGCCAGCACTCCACAAGATCTGACTGACCGTCGTCGTGGAAGGCCTCCTGGAAATGGTCGGGTGTACCGCGCACGTCGCGCATGTGGACGAAGTGGATCCTGTCCTGCTCGCCGAAATGGCGGATCGCGGCGGGCAGGTCGTCCGTCATCAGGGCGAAATTCCCCTGACACAGGCCGATGCCGTTCATCGGGCTCGGCACCAGGTCGATCAGGCGCTGGTAGTTGTCGATCGTGCTCATGATGCGGGCGACGCCGCGGATCGGTGACAGGGGCGGGTCATCGGGGTGCATGGCCATCTTCACTCCCGCTTCTTCGGCGACGGGGACGACGCGCTCCAGGAAGTACTTCAGATTCTCCCACTGCTGCTCTTCTGTGACGACGCCGTGTTCGGTCAGCGGTTCGTCGCGGACGTGCTCGTGGTGGTAGGCGCTGACCGTGGCGCCCCCCCGCGTGGGCTGGTCACGGCTCGTGCGCATGACCCCCAGGATCGGCATCCAGGAGCTGCACCAAACGGGGATTCCGAGCTCACCCATGTTGCGCAGCATGTGGCAGACGACGTCGATCTCTTCGTCGCGGCCGGGCAGTGCAAGTTTGATGTTCTCCATACCGGGCCGGCCCTCGATGACGGCCAGTTCCACGCCGATCTTCTCGTAGGTCTCCTTCCAGCCTCTCAGTCCCGTCAGACTCCAGGGCTGCTCGTCCTCAGGTGCGTTGGGGATCGTCTTCAGCCCCTTGTGGCAGACGGCATGTTCGACGCCGCACTGGCGCATCAGGGTCCAGGGCAGGCCGGGCTCGGGGGGCAGGTTGACGGCGATCTTCATCGGTATACTCCCGGTGACCGGGTTCGGAGCGGCGGATTGCGGTCCCCAAGATAGGCAACCCCGGGGTCCCGTCGAGGCCGCCCTGATTGACATGAGCCCGGCCAGTGCTCAACATGTCCGGGCTGGAAAAACCCAACCTCAAGAAAGGTGACCCACCGTGCATTTCGACAACCGCGATGACATCCTCCTGATGACCCCGAAGTGGGAGGGAGACCGTTTCGACAATGGCCGTCCCCGCGTACCCGACGAGATTCTGACCCGTATCTCGAAGATCGCCATCGAAGAGGCCTGGGGCGTCTGCTGGGGACAGGACTACAAGCACCAGTTCCAGGGAGAATGGCAGGTCATCAATCCCAAGGCCAAGACGCTGGCGGGGCGTGCCGTCACGGGCGTCATGGTGCCCAAGCGCCCCGACCTGCACGACACACTGCTGGAGCTGGGACAGAAGGAAGAGGGCCGTGTTGGCTTCTTCAATTCCTGGGTCATCGAGGTGCTGGAGAAGGATGACGTCATCGTCATCGACATGTTCGACAAGGTCTTCCAGGGGACCTACTCCGGCGGCAACCTGACCAACGCCATCGCCGCCCGGGGCGCCAGAGGACAGGTGCTGTGGTGCGGCGTGCGTGACCTCGAGCAGATCATGGACATGGAGGAGCTGGTCACCTATCACCGCGGCAACGACCCCACCGCCATCGGTGATGTGACCCTTACAGGAATCAACGTGCCCTGTCGCATCGGCAATGCCATCTGCATGCCGGGAGACGTGGTGCTGGGCACCCGGGCAGGAATCCTGTTCGTGCCTCCGCACCTGGCCGAGGAATGCTGCCTGCGTGCCGAGCACGTGCAGCTGCGTGAGATCTTCCAGTTCAAGCGCATCCACGAAGGCGTGTACAACTCGTTCCAGATGGACTCGAAGTGGTCGGACGAGATCGAGGCCGACTTCAAGGAGTGGCGCAAGACGGATACGCCGGAGGACTTCCAGCACCTGACGTTCGACGAGGACAAGCCGAAGGACGATCAGGCGACCTCAGACGCCGGGACGAGCCTGTAACCCGCAGGCGGAACGGCATGCCGGTCTTTCGCGCGGGTCCCGGCCAGGCACCGGCCTGGAGTGAGTTGGAGTCTTTCTCCATCGTCCGGCTGACCCCTGGCCAGACGCACGGCATCGAACGCGTCGGCGCCAGGGAAAAGCTCATCGTCGGACGTGGGAGCTGCCGCATCTCCCTCGATGGCGGTGACGGCGAGCCCGTTGAAGAAGGCGCCAATCTCGATCTGACGGGGCTGGATGAAGCCTTCGGTGTCACCGAGGTCAGTGAGGCGGTCACCCTGATCCACATGTGCGGCCGGTGGGGGGACGAACTCGGTGGTTCCGGCCTGTTTTCGGGAGCCGCGAGCGCCGACCCGCAGGACAAGGGCGACGCGGTGGACTATCCGAAGCAGACAGACTTCGACAGTCACTACCACGACTGTGACGAGCACTGGATTCTGTTCGAGGGGCGCGCCGAGGCGATCAGCGAAGGACATCGATACGAGGTCGGCCCGGGAGACTGCGTGGCCACAGGCATGGGGCATCACCACGATCTCCCCATCGTGCATGAAACGCTCCGGGCGGTCTATTTCGAGACGACGATGCAGGGTGAGAAGCGGCGCGGCCATCTCTGGGACCACACGCACGGTAGGGCGCAACCTATTCCGGAGCGCGCCTGAGAAGGCGCCACGGCTACTTCCGATCGGTTTCGGCTACGCGGCTCCGCTGTTGGGGCTCGTAGCCGATGGCACTGCGGCCGTGCTCGACATCGTAGAGCGGCCAGTCGCTATCTGAGACCCCGAATACCACTTCGTAGGCCGAGCCGCCATGGGTGATGGCCGCCTCGAAGGCCCGCACGTTGTCGGCGTGTCCCAGCTGATGCGGGTGTTCGGGCTGGTCCCGCTCGAGCTTGAAGTTGCCGATACGGACGCTCGTGAACCGCATGCCATAGCGCCAGGCGTACATGTGTCCGAGTCCCTCGCCGAAGACCTTGCTCATGGTGTAGTAGCTCTGTGGCCTGGGCATCATGCCGACGGTGCGCTGCTCGTCCTTCGGGTACGGTGACAGGATGCCGGCGCGGCTGGCGTAGCCGATGCGTCGCACGCCGTTCTCCCGCGCCGCCGCCATGATGTTGTACGTGCCGTCGAAGTTGGCTTCCAGCACATCGTTCCAGGGAGATCCCCCGGTCGGCACCCCCGCAAGGTGGATGACGGCGTCCATGTCACGGGTGGCGCGCAAGCAGGCATCGTAGTCGCTGACACTGCCGACGACGGTGTCGCTCATGCCGGGCATGTCGACCTGATCGAGACCGCGGATCTCATAGCGGTCACGCAGGCCATCCACCAGCACACTGCCTACCCGTCCGGCGGCGCCGGTGATGAGCACGCGTCGTGGTGGATCGGGAGCGACAGGTTCCTCGGGCTCACTTCGATCGAAGGTCCGATCGGCTTCCGCCACGCGGGAGACATCCTGCGGGTGGTAGCCAATGGCGGCCCGCCCGTGCTCCATGTCATACAGGGGCCAGTCGCTGTGGGACACACCGAAGACGATCTCGTTCTGTACATCCGGATGACTGACGGCAGCTTCGAAGACGCGTACGCAGTCGCCGTGACTGAGATGATGGGGGTGCTCGGGCCGATCCCGCTCGGGGTTGAAGTTGCCGATACGAACCGAGACACACCCCATGCCGTGCACGGCGCTGTAGAGATAGCCGAAACCTTCCCCCAGGACCTTGCTGTTGTCGTACAGTCCGCGTGGGCGGGGGACCATGTCGACGGTGCGCTGTACGGAATCTGGATAGGCGCCGAGAAGGCCGGCGCGGCTGGCAAAGACGACCCGGGCAACACCCAGTTCCCGGGCGGCTTCGAAGGCGTTGTAGCAACCCACGTAGTTGTTGTTGCGGATCTCGGGCCAGGGACGGTCGCCGGGATTGCCGCCGAGGTGGATGACGGCGTCGACGCCCTCGGTGGCCCGCCGCATCAGGTCGAAGTCGCCCACATCCCCCACAAGCGATTCGTCGGCAGCGTCGCCTGCGTCGACGAGGTCGAGGGCGCGCACGCGGTGGCCGGAGGCACGCAGGCCGCGGGTGACAAAGGTGCCGACGTTGCCAGCGGCGCCGGTAACCAGGATGTACACGTCAGATATTCATCGGATTTCGTGGGGCACGGAACGCCATGACCCACAGAACCACGACGACAAGACCGGCGACGCCCAACCAGATCCAGCCGTGCAATCTGAAGCCCTCGGCGGATTGCTCCAGCAGTCGGATGGAACCATCGACGGAGGTGATGAGGAATCCGGTGAGGGCGTAGGCGGCGATGTTATCCCGAAACAGCCAGATCAGGGCGCCCGCGGTGAAGGCGGACGAGAGCAGAAAGCCGCCCCAGGAAAAGAAGAATTCCTCAGGCGTGTACGCACCGGCGCCGGCGGCGCACGCTCCCAGAATCAGCACCGCACTGATGACGAGGGAGGCCCGCTTCAGAACGCGAGTCGCGTAGTAGATGGCAATGGCGGCCGATATCGGCATGTAGAGCCCACGTGCCAGAGCCCTGGAGAGCCCGCCAAGGGAGGGGAACAGGCTGTCGACGTCGGGTACACCCGGACCGGTGGGGACTGTCGCCTGCGGCCAGGTCAGCATGACGACGTCCAACCAGCGCTCCACTGCCAGACTGCCGGCCACGGCAAGAGCGGCCAGCAGGACGGCATCCTTCAACTGGGGTGCCAGCATCTTCGGCGTCAGTCGGCTCAGCACACCAGGAAACATGGATTCCGCCAGACCCGACCCGCCGGCGACGACGAGACCGGTTACGAGCGCGGCGAAGACGAGGACGATGACCTGGATGAGAGTGAAGACACCGAGGGGAATCTCAGTGGTGTAGGAGGCGAAGAACGTGGGCAGGCCGTTGACGGAGCTGACGGCGAACAACAGGGCTCCCGCCGCACCGATCCACAAGGGGCGGCGCCAGGTGAGGTCCCCGGCGCGGATGCCGGCTACGAGCAGCCACAGCAGATGGAGACCGACGGCGATGATCGTCAGGATGGGAGCCCAGCGCAGGACGGTTCGCCAGATGCTGCCTTCCTCCCGTTCCCGCAGCCACTCCTCCGGAAGCTTGACGAAACGGCGCAGGCCCGCCGGTTGGTCGCCGGCCACGTGGACCTCGCAGCGGAAGGTGGATTCCTCGACGTTTCGAGGGTCGCCAGCCGTCGCTTCCCAGACGAACCAGTGATCTCGTCGATTGGGCAGTTTCTCCGACGACGCCTCCTTCAGCGTGAAACGGCTGGGGTCGAGGCCCTGAGAACGCATCCGCTGCTCCGCTACCGTCCGGGCCTCGTCCTCGCTCAGGTCGGCGCCTGCCGCATCCTCGGCAAGCTGGTGTTGGACGGAATAGAGGTCGCCGTCCTCCGGTCGCAGGTAGACCTGCCACTCCTCCTTCTGCTGCGGGCGGTAGAAGCGGACCCGCCACAGGGCTGTGGCCAGATCGTGGCGATACAACCTCACCGCCGCTTCCGACCCGGCGCGCTCGTGCCGGTAGGCGACATCGTTGTGATCCCACTGATTGTGCTGGGCGACGACGGAGTGGAAGCTGTCGACGGCAACGCCGCCATCCTGCAGGTGCTGGCTGGCCCGCGCCAGCGCCGTGTCGGCGGTGATAGCGAAGTCGGGCTCCGGAGACCAGTCCGGCGCTGAGAAGGCGAAGACGGACAGTCCGGCAAGCACGACGAGGGCTGCGGTACCCAATCGGGACGGGCGCAGGGGGTGGTACATGGCGATGGTACCCGCCCCCGACAGGATCTGGGCCTCCGGGCTCATGTCCGCCCGGCTGCGGTCTCGCGGCTGGATCAACGGGGGTGCGTCTTCACGGTTGAGCAGGGAGACGGGGTCGATGAAGTAACGGCCACGCACGTACAGGAAGATGGCCACTGCCAGGGGGATCAGCATGATGCCGACGGATGCGGCGGCAGACAACACGAAATAGGGGTTGGAGGAGCGCAGCAGGATAAGAGCCGTGTAGAGCGCGTCGATCGTGTAGTGCCACACCAGGGCGGGAAGCAGTCCCCAGCGGATGACGACATACCCCATGATGATACCCGCCAGGCCCACCTCGACCCCTCGAATCCAGAAAGGCTGCTGCGGGTAGCCGGCGTGGGCGAAGCCCCACACCAGCGCCGAAAGCAGCACCGCGAGCCAACGGTGTTTGAGGAGACGGTGCAGGAAAGGGATCGAGAACGCCCTTGAGGTGAACTCCTCGGAGACGGCAGGCATGAAGCCGATGAGAAGCACCACGACCCACGGAAAATGGGTATTGACCATCTCCCGATAGGGGATATCGGCAGGGCTCCAGGCGCCATAGTGGTCGGCCACGAGGTAGAACAGGGTCTGATAGGCGACGAACACCGCCGTCAGCGTCAAGCCGATGATGGTACCGATGAGGAAGCGTTTGGTGCGCATGCCGTCCGGCAGGAACTGCTCCGTAACACTGACCTGACCGCCGTACCAACGGCGGTATTCCGGTTCGGCGCCGGCGACGATGAAGGCGATGCCCACCCCCGAGGCGAGGGCGGCGGCCAGACCGATCAACACGCTTTCGGTGAGGAAGTTGGAGAAGGTGTCGGTCGTGTCGAAGCCGAAGATCGTCACCGGCAGATTGTTGAGCTGCGACAGGAAGGTGAGAGCGAAGGCGATGGCGCCGAAGATCAGCGCCGTCCGCCAGCGCACGTCCTGACCACGGATTCCGGCCACCAGACGAGCCAGCATGGCGATCCACGTGACAAACATCAACAGTCTGGCGATCAGGCCCGTGGCCTGGTTGCTGGAGCGCAACTCGTCGTACTGGCGCTGCCATGCCTCGGGGACCTTCAGGTATTCGGCATAGCCGCCGACGAGGTCACCTTGAATACGGACCCGGTAGCGATAGGTGCCTTCGGCGACTGTGAAGCCTGCCAGCTTCCAGGTGAAGGCGTGATCGATCCGGTGGGGGCGTTCCGTCGTCTCGGCTTCAACGAACTCGAGGCCCGCCATGTCGAGGCCGATGGTCTGCGCCAGGAACTGCTCGGCCAACCGGCGGGCTTCGGTCTGCGCCAGACTGGCGCCCCTGGCCTCCTCCTCGACAAGGTGTGAGAAGCCCACCAGGTCGCCGGTTGTGGTGTGCTCGACGCGGAACTCCTCCTTCTGCAACTCCCGGAACCAGCGATTGCTCCAGCGCCACAAGCGCACAGGTTGGCCGATGATGTGGCTGGCACCCTCGAGACCCAGCTCCCGCTCGAGGAAGGTCTTGGCCTGATCGTCAAACTCGAACACGGCGGCGTGCCGGTAGTCGGCCAGGTCGAAGCCGCGATGTTCGAGGAAGGAGGCGGCATGCACACGGGCCTCTGCCCGGGTCAGACGGAAGTCGATGGTCGCCTCGGGAAAGGCGTCGTAGAAGAAGTGGGTACCCACAAGCAGGCTCACGATCGTGAGCCCGGCGCAGATCAGGATGAGCCGGATATCCCGACTGAGGAGGCGTTGTTCCATGACCGATATAGTAGGGTAAGGCTTTGTCCTCCGACAGACGCCTTATTACGTTACGATCAACCGTTGTGCCTTCTCACCCGCAGGACGTATGAGCTGATGAACCACCGCACGGCGCTGGTCGCCGCCCTCCTGGTGACCTCGAGTCTGACACAGGCCGAAGCCCAGTTCAGGCCGCCTCGTATCCGGCATGTCATCAACCCGGTAAGCACGGGGCAGGCCGTCGATCAGGAGTTGGCGGAACGTCGCTACTATATCGACCGCGGTCTGACCTCGAGCATCAACAAGGGTGATGTCCTGAACGTCTATCGGGAGAAACGTATCGTGCGGGGTCTGCCGGTGCCGATGCGGGTCTTCATCGGCACCATGCTGATCACCGATGCACAGCAGTCCTCCTCGGTGGGACTCTTCGAGCCGAATGAAACCGCCATCGCCCACCCCATGATCCGTTACAAGACGGCGATGAAGAGTGATATCGTGGTGCCGCGTCTCGTCATCGACAACAGCGTGTTGTTTGATCCAGGGGACGGGGCGTTAAAGGCCGGAGCAGCCGAGGAGTTCGCCACGGTGGCGGACTTCGTGAAGATGTTCTCGCCGGGGAAGCTGATGATCGAAGGCCACACCGACTCAGATGGCGATGCCGAGGGCAATCTGGCTCTGTCGTTGGCGCGGGCCGAGAATGTGAAAGATTACATGGTGCAGAACTACGACTTCATCACGAATCAGATGATCGAAGCCAAGGGATACGGTGAAGAACAGCCCGTGGTCGCCAACGACACGGCGGAGAACAAACAGCTGAATCGGCGCATCGAGGTGCTAATCTGGGAATAGGACGAGCAAGCTCGTTTCGCGAACGAGTTCGCCTGCGTCAGGCCAGGACGTCGATCAGTTCACCCGTACCGGCGGGGGACACCGAGGGCAGGGCCTGCAGCAGTGTCATGGCCATCTGGCCCTGCTGATCGAGGGCCTTGTCGAGCAGCCTGATCGACATTTCGCCCTGCAGGCGCTGAGCGCTGAGGGCCGACGCGGTGTCGGCGATCGAGGCCGTCAATCCATCCATAGAATAACGCTACCATTCGACATGGTGATTCGCAAGGGGGTGTGTGAGTTGTGAAACCTCTGGACTATGGCCGATCCTTCGTCATCGGCACAGCTCCCTCCAATGAAGTCAGATTCTGGGTCGAGTCACGCACTCGCCTGATCGACGACCGTACGGGTACACACGAGGACTACGTCCAGTGCGGTTCGTGCAAGAGCGAAGCCACTTTCGCCGACAAGGACCTGTTCCAGGAGGACAACTACGACTTCCTGCCCGTGTTCGGACCCGCCTGGGGCGTCGTCTTCCGGCGCAAAGCCTATCTGTACGAAAGCTACCGTGAGATGCGCCCGGCCGACGAGTGGTGGAACGGCGTGAAGTACGACCTGGTGGCCGAGGCGGGACGTGAACTGACCACCGATACCGAGATCCGTGAGGCCACGTACGACAACGCGCCCATCGTGGCGCAGGTCGAGATTGCCGCTGGCCACAGCGGCCTGCGGGCGATCATCGAATGCCCGGTGAAGACGATGAACACACACCGGGAGCACGACATGTATCAGATCGATACCGGACCCGTCATGCTGCCCGACCTGGACCGGCACGAACGCAGTGTGGACGGGCTGCGACTGGCCTATGTGGCGTTCAACGTGGCGACCTTCGCCGACTTTGTCGTCGAAGTGCCGACCACCATCGGCGAGGAGGCCGGGCAGACGCGGATCCACCACTTCTCCGAACGCCTCAGTCTGCCGTCCGCTAACCGGCTCTTCGCCCTGAAAGGTTGACTGGCGCCAGTGGACACACCCCGCCCCGAGCATCCGCGCCCGCAGATGCAGCGCCACCGATGGCAGAGCCTCAACGGTGACTGGGACTTCGATTTCGACTTCGGGCTCTCCGGCCGTGAGCGTGGCTGGCACGCCGATCCGGAGCTGACGCAGCAGATCACCGTGCCGTTCTGCCCCGAGAGCCGGCTGTCGGGTATCGCGTACACGGACTTCATCCCCGCCGTGTGGTATGGCCGGCAGATCTCCATTCCCACCGGCTGGCGATCCGGACGTGTGCGTCTGCACTTCGGCGGCGTCGACTACGAGTGCCAGGCGTGGGTGAACGGCCGCCTGGTTGGACGACACCTGGGCGGCTCTTCCTCGTTCCACTTCGACATCACCGAGGCACTTGGCGACGGAGAGACCGACGCACTGGTCGTTGAAGCGCGGGATGACACGCGCTCCGGACTGCAACCCGGCGGCAAGCAGAGCCATCACCTGCTTTCGCAGGGCTGCCACTACACGCGGACCACCGGCATCTGGCAGAGCGTGTGGCTCGAAGCGATCCCGCACAGCTGCGTCGAGGACATGCGGATCGTACCCGACCTCGACGGATCCCGCTTTGTGCTGACGCCGACGCTGACCGACGTACGCCAGGGGATGAAGCTCAGGGTGACGCTGCTGGCAGGACCGGAAGAGGAGCAGGTGCTGCGTCAGGTGGAAGCGCCGGCGCTGTCGGGTGCGGCCCTGTCGCTGAAGGTCGATGAACCCCGGGCCTGGTCACCTGATGATCCACATCTCTACGGCCTGCGTTTCGAACTGGTTGACGACGAGGGAGGCGTACTCGACAACGTCAACAGTTATTCCGGGTTGCGGAAGTTCCACATCGAGGGCCACCGGTTCCTGCTCAACAATGAGCCGATCTTCCTGCGCCTCGTTCTCGACCAGGGGTTCTATCCTGACGGGATCTGGACGGCGCCATCAGATGACGCGCTGAAGGCCGACGTGCAGTACGCTCAAGCCGTCGGCTTCAATGGGGCTCGTCTGCATCAGAAGGTGTTCGAGGAGCGGTTCCACTACTGGGCCGACCGTCTCGGCTACCTGACGTGGGGGGAGTTCGCCGACTGGGGTCTGGATTTCGGCCAGCCGGCGGCGATCCACAACCACCAGCGCGAGTGGCGCGAAATCGTACTGCGGGATCGGAACCACCCCTCCATCGTCGTCTGGACACCGTTCAACGAGACGGTCGGTGCCGCCAGGTCCCAACCCGCTGCGCACCATCAGGCCCTGGGCGAGACCTACGCCCTGACGAAGGCACTCGATCCGAACCGTCCCTGCCACGACACAAGCGGTTACGTCCACGTCATCACCGATGTGTTCACCGTCCACGACTACGAGCAGAACCCGGAGACCTTCGGCGAGCGCTATGCCCGGGTGGATCCATCAGACCCGGACGCTGCCTACGTCAGTCAGGAGGAACACTCGATCCGCTGGGATGGCCGACGTCCGTACGTGGTCGACGAATACGGCGGCACCTGGTGGGTGGAGGGCAGTGACGAAGGTGGTACAGACCGTGAGGACGGCTGGGGTTACGGCAATCGCCCGAACAGTATCGAGGAGGTATACGAGCGGATCGAGGGCCTTTCGGCGGTGCTGTTGTCGCAGCCATACATCAGCGGGTACTGCTACACGCAGCTCACGGACATCGAGCAGGAGCAGAACGGGATCTACACCTACGACCGCCGGTTGAAGTTCGATGCCGCCCGGCTGCGCGCCGCCTTCGGGGGACCGGCGGCAGGGGAGTGACCGGTGGATCTCTTCGTCGGCACCAGCGGCTACAACTACAAAGAGTGGAAGGGACCCTTCTACCCGAAAGAACTGCCGAACAAGGGGATGTTGGCGTTCTACTCGCAACAGTTCAACAGTGTTGAGATCAACAACTCCTTCTATCGTGTGCCCAAGCCGGATGTAGTGGTGAAATGGGCTGAGACGGTGCCGGAGGGCTTTCAGTTCGTCATGAAGGCCACGCGCCGCATTACCCACTTCAAGCGGCTCAAGGACGTGGCGGAGGAGACGGAGTACTTCGTCGGCATCGCCAACGAGCTGCGGGATCGACTGGGGGCGATCCTGTTTCAGTTCCCGCCGAATCTCAAGAAGGACATGGAGCGCATGCAGACCTTCGTCGATCTGCTGCCGCCGCGGCTGCCCGTGGCCATGGAATTCCGCCATGACAGCTGGTATGACGACGAACTGCGTGCTTGCCTGCGCGGCCACAACGCGGCGCTCTGCTTTGCCCACGAGGATGACGATACTGCAGAACTGGTAGACGAACGGTTTATCAGTACGGCGGACTGGGGGTACCTGCGGCTGCGCGGCAGCGAGTACGGCGAACAGGAGATGAAGGTGTGGTCCCAGCGCGTGCTGTCACAGGACTGGGATCGCGCCTTCGTGTTCTTCAAGCACGAGGACGACGGCCTCGGTCCGAAACTTGCCCGCGGCTTTCTCGACGCGACGGGGGTATGATGGGTGCACTGACGGGCAACAAGGCACTGGTGACGGGAGGCAAGCGCAACATCGGGCGGGGGATCGCGCTGGCGCTGGCCGAGGCAGGCTGCGATGTGGGCATCAACAATCTGGAGGAAGATGACGACGCGTGCGAGACGGTCCGTCGAATCGAATCGATGGGCCGCAGGTCGGCCTTCTATGCCGCGGACATATCAGATGCCAGTCAGGTGGAAGAGTTGCTCCGCCAGTTCGTCGCCGACTTCGGCACGATCGACACACTGGTGAACAACCCCTTCTGGTCGACGAACCGGCCCTTCCTCGAACTGGAAGTAGACAACTGGTCCCGCACCATGGACGTATGTGTGAAGGGCTTCTTTCTCTGCAGCCAGGCCGCCGCGCGCGTGATGGTCGATGACGGCCATGGCGGGTCGATCACCTCTATCGCTTCGGTGCATGCCGAGACGGTATGGCCGGAAGACTGCGCCTACGGCGTCGCCAAGGCGGCGATTCTGCGCCTGACACGAAGTATGGCGATCGAGCTGGGCCAGCACGGGATCCGCGCCAACGCCATTCTGCCGGGGTTCATGGATACCGACCACGAGTTCGGCACACCGCCGCCAACACCCGACACAGCAGCCGGCGTCTCTCGCGGCACACCCGTGCTGGGCAGGCCGAGCACGCCGGAAGACATCGGGCGCGCCGTGGCGTTCCTGGCATCGCCGGCGGCAGCGACGATCAACGGCGTGTCGCTGCCCGTGGACGGAGGACTGCTGGCGTGGTAGAAGACAGGGAGTTCGGTTCCACCGGCCTGAAGGTCACGGCTCTGGGTCTCGGTGGAGCGCCGTTGAGCGAATCGTGTTTTGCCGATGGCGTCGCCACCATCCGCCACGCGATCGATGCCGGCCTCACCTACTTCGACACGTCACCACTCTATGGGCAGGGCATGTCGCAGGCGATATACGGTACCGCCCTCTCGGCGCAGGATACCGGATTCCTGTTCGCCACAAAACTCGGACACTTCCGCGACCCGAGACTCTACCGATCTCCCGACGCCCTGAGGGCACAGCTGCACGAGAACCTGCGCCTGTTGCGTCGCGAGCGCGTGGATCTGCTGCAGATCCACGAGGCCGACTTCCACTCGTGGTGGTCTGACGACGGTCAGGGCGGACGGCTGCAGGACGGTGTGGATTACGATTTCGATGGTGCACCCGTCGTCGAAATCCTGCGGGAGGCGCGGGATCGCGGGCAATGCCGCTTCATCGGGATCTCGGGCAATACGGCGGGGGACATGGCGCGCGTACTGCAGGCCCTCGACGTCGATACCTGTCTGATGGCTTTCAACTACGATCTGATCTGGCGTGGAGCACGTGAGAAGGTGATTCCGTTGGCTCGCCAGAAGGGGGCGGCTCTCATCCTCGGGGCGATCTTACAGTACGGACGTTTCACCCAGGTGCGCGCCGACTGGCTGGCGAGTCCACCGGACTGGATGACGGAGGATGTGCGTGAGCGCTTTGTCAGACTCTACGACCTGCAGGCGGAATCGGGCCTGTCGCTGGTGGAACTCACCGTGCGCTTTCTGCTGGCGGAACCGGCTTTCGCGACAATGCTGATCGGTGCGGCAACGCCAGTCCAGCTGGAGGAGAGTGTCGCCGCCGCGCGACGGGGACAACTGCCTGCGGATCTTCACACCCGGATCGAGGCACTCGGGTTGTAGGATCAGGGACCGCGGGGCGCCTGGCTGACGACATTGGGGTCGCGCATCAGTTCCAGAATCCAGCGGTTGTGCAGATCGATGAGGCGGATCTCGACATGACGGTGGCTCTGCCTGTGATCGATCGTCTCCGTCGGGTCCAGAGCCAGATTGGCGAGGAAGATCTCGTCGCCCCGACCGACGATCTTCCAGGGGCCCTCCCGGACCGCCCAGTCATCCTTGTAGACCCAGTAGAGTGCTTCGTGAGGAGAACTCGACTCCTTTGAGGCCAGGACGGACGCCAGACTCCTGCCGTCCATGATGGCATTGGGCAGTGGGGCGTCGCAGAACTCGGCCAGAGTTGGCAGCAGATCCAAGGCTGTTACCGCTTGCGGCCGCAACTGTCCCTTTGCCAGCTGTGCCGGCCAGGAAATGATGGCCGGAACCCTGAGTCCACCTTCCCACAACGTCATCTTGCCACCACGCAGGGCGCCGGCACTGCCGCCACCGCCGGAGCGCTCTTCGGTGGAATGGCCGTGATCGGAGAGGAAGATGACGATGGTGTCATCGCGCAGATCGAGCTCTTCGAGCTTGGCCATGATCATGCCCACACGATCGTCGAGGGTGCTGACCAGGGCGGCGTACTCCCGTCTCGACTCGTTGCTGATGTGCCCGTAGCGTTCCCGCGCCGCAGGATCGGGCTGGATCGGGTAGTGGGGGATGTTGAAAGGCACATAGAGGAAGAAGGGTTCGTCCTTGCTCTGTTCGATGAACCGAACCGACTCCCTGACGATCATATCGGGGAAATATGCTCCCTCCTCATGCCACCGTTCTTTGCCGCGCCACAACACGTGACGGTCGGGTCCGCCCCAGTAGTAGTGGTGGGAGTAGTTGTCCATGGCTCCGGTGCGGTGGCCGAAGAACTCGTCGAATCCCTGGTCTTTGGCGTACATGCCGTCGTCAAAGCCCAGATGCCACTTGCCGATGCAGGCCGTGCGGTAGCCGACACCCTTGAGCATCTCGGCGATCGTCGTTTCGGCGGGGTTGATGCCGTACCCCAGCTTGAGGGCCCGCGGGTGTTGCCGCCCGGTGAGCATGGCGGTACGCGATGGCGTGCAGGCGGGAGCGGTAACGTAGAACTGGGTGAAGCGCAGGCCGTCATGGGCCAGCTTGTTGATATGTGGTGTGAGCAGATCGGGGCTGCCGTAACAGCCTAGATCGACAGCGCCCAGGTCGTCGGCGACAAAGAGAACGACGTTGGGTCGCCGGCCGAGCAGGCTGCAACCACTGGTTGTGCTGCCGCTGGCGAGGGCGGCGGCGCCGAGGCCGAGAGAGGCCAGCGCCTGCCTGCGGGTCATGGGTATCGTCATGGAAGGGAAGATGCGGCCGAAGGCGCGCCGGCACCAGCGGTCAGCATGGTGCGTATCGCCTGGTGGACCCGTTCACTTCTCCAGCGAGAAGCCCAGGCGCTCGTACTTCGTGCGGTACTTGTCATACAGCTGGGTGTGGTGGCTGGAAAGATCGACCTGCCGGCCGCGGATGAATTCCAGTTCCACGTGGGTCGTCAGCTCCAGCAGATCACCGTCGGTGACGACGAGGGTTGCCTCCTTGCCGACCTCGATGGACCCGAGGCGGTGGTCGACACCGAAGATACGCGCCGGGTTCAGTGTCACGGCGCGCAGTGCTTCGTCGTGGGGCAGACCATAGGCGACGGCGCGACCGGCTTCCTCGGGAAGATAGCGGGCGAAGGCAGGACTCGAGGTGTGGGCGAAGCAGAACTCGACGCCTGCCTCGAACAGTTTGAGGGGGATCGTGTATCCGGTGTCGTAGGCATCGTCGGCACGTCGAGGCAGGTTGTAGCTGTTCCAGTAGATGACGGGCACGCTATGGGCGGCCAGCTCGGCGCTGGCACGCCAGATGTCACCCGTGCCCCCGATAATGAGTTGGACACCTTCGGTCCGCGCCCAATCGAGGGCGGCCTGCACCTGACGCACGTCGCGTACGGTGACGAGCACCGGCACCTCACCATCGAGAACGGGGATCAGGGTCTCGGAGCGCAGGTCGAGGCCGGCGCTGCCGCCTCGGCCTTCCTTCCGGGACTTCCGGTAGGCGCGCACCGTGGCGAACAGCTCCCGAAGCTGTCGAATCTGTGCGTCACGCCGTTCTACCTGCTCCTCGGGCTTCGGCCTGGCTCCCTCCCGCCGGTTGATGTGCATCACCGGCCAGTTGACGACCAGGGCAGCGGGCGCCTCGATGACGAGATCCTCCGTGGTCCAGCCATCCATCCGGATCAGAGAGGCCATGCCCGGGACGAGTCCACCCGACGGCATGGTCAGGGCGGCGGTGATGCCGTTGGCCCTGGCTACAGGCAGGTGCTCACTGTCCGGGTTGACGGCGATATGAGCCCGAACCTCCGGTGTGAGCTCACCGACTTCATCGTAGTCGTTGCCGGCACGCACGGCGCGGATCTCGGACAGACCGAGGGCGCTGGCGGCGTCGATCATGCCGGGGTAGACGTGGCGGCCGGTCACGTCAATTCGCCGGGCATCATCGGGGATGTCCACGTCCGTGCCGACAGCGGTAATAACCCCATCGGTGAAGAGCACCGTGCCGCCGTGAACGTCCTCGCCCGACACGGTGTGCACGGTGGCGCCCATCAGGGCAACCGGGGTCTGCTGGGCTGCGCCGGGAATCTGTGTGGATGCAGCCAGCAGTGCCGGCAGGCCGAGATGGAGCAGCAGGGCGCCGAAAATGGATCGCATCACTTCTTCCCTCCCTCGGCAAGAACCGCCTGAATCAACCGCGCGCGTTCGGCCTCGACCTGCGTCCGTCGGGCCATGTCATCCTCAAGGTCGAAGTAGCGCCGGCCGTCGATCCAGGTCTGCTCGCAGCGTGTGAAGCTGGACATGGGGGAGTGGCTCCAGATGACGAAGTCGGCGTCCTTGCCCGGCTCCAGGGAACCGACCAGATGATCAGCGCCCAGCTGTCGTGCCGGTTCGATGGTGACCATGTGCAGGGCTTGTTCCGGCGGCACGCCGCCGTATTTCACCGCCTTGGTGGCGTCCACGTGGATGCGGCCGCCATAGTTCGACAGGTCCGAATTGAGGGACACGCCGACGCCGACGAAATGCATGAGAGCGGCGTTGTGGGGAATGGCGTCGATGACCTCGAACTTGTAGCCCCACCAGTCCGAAAAAGTCGAAGCGTGAGCGCCATGCTCGGCGATCAGCTCGGCGACCTTGTAGCCTTCGAGGACGTGCTGGAAGGTGCCGACGGTGAAGTCGAAGTCATCGGCGATGCGGATGAGGGCGAGAATTTCGTCCTGGCGGTAGGAGTGGCAGTGCACGAGTCGGTCTCCCGCCAGAACTTCGACGAGGGCATCCAGTTCGAGATCACGACGCACGGACTTGTCCCGCCGCCGATGCTCGCCGTATTCGCGCGCTGCGGCGAGGCGGTCGCGGATCAGCGCTTCCACACCCAGCCGCGTCTGCGGGTAACGTGTGGTGAAGTGTGGGCCGCGGTTGCTGTGCTTCACGTTTTCGCCGAGAGCGAACTTGATCGTCGGCGCCGCACCTGCCAGCAACAGGCCTTCGGCGTCGGCCCCCCAACGCAGCTTGATCGTCGCGTTCTGCCCGCCGATGGGGTTGGAGGAGCCGTGCATGACGTGGACTGTCGTCGTGCCCTGGGCCATGTGGCGGTAGATCCGGTTGTCGTAGGCATTGAGGACGTCGCGCACGCGGACCTCGGCGCTCACCGCCTGGGCCCATTCGTTGAGACCACCCATGGCACCGACGTGGACATGGGCGTCGACGAGACCCGGGGTCACGTGCTTGCCGGCGGCGTCGATCACCATGGCACCTGAGGGAGCCTGAAGATTTGGTCCTACCTCGGCGATTCGGTCTTCGCGGATCAGCAGGTCGGCCTTTTCGAGGATGCCCGCCGGCCCGGATGTCCAGACTGTGGCGCCACGTACGAGGACGTCCTTCGGCCGGTCCGGCAGGCCGTAGACACCGTAGCCAACGGGGGGAAAGGGCGGCAACTGCAGACTCCGGGTCAGCTCGGATTCGGGCGCCGTCGTCGTTGAGTCGGTACCGGCGTTGCCGCCGGTATCAGGGGCGGCTGGCTGGCGGGTGGCTCGCCAGGTGAAGCGGGCTCCCGCAGGCGTCTCGCCCTCGCCGGAGAGCAGGCTGTCTCCGGTCCGGCCGGACAAGCGCACGACTCCGTCCAGCCCGAGAGAGTCGCTCTCGAAGGCCAGGGTCAGTCGCCGGCCCTCAAGACGGAGGGTGCTGACGGTGATTTCGATACTGTCACGGAGTACCGTGCCCTTCCAGTTGCTCGCAGGCGCCGACGCACCGGCGATCTTCAACTCGACGGCCACCGGTGTCGACGGCAGCTGCAGATCCAGGGCCCAGTTGCCGCGCAGGTCGTGGTCCGGCGAGAGCTCCTCCATGTGATGGTATTCACCATCGATCCAGAGACCGAGGATCCGCGTCTCTTCGTCAAACAGATCGCCGTCGGTGATGACGAGGTGGGCGAGGCGGCCTTTGGCCACCGTTCCCAGGTCATCGGCGACATCGAGAATCCTCGCAGGAACCGTGGTCAGCGCCGCGAGGGCGTCGTCAGCGGTCAGCCCCTGGTCGATGGCACGACGTACGCGCTCAGGGAACTCCGCCTTCTTCTTCAGGCCGTCGCTGGTGAGGGCCACGTCGATGCCGGCATGCCGCGCCCGTGACGCATTGGCGGGTGCTGCCTCCCAGTGCCAGAGCGATGTCAGGCTCACGGCGACTGCGTCCTCCGGATCGGCCACGTCCGGCACGCCAGGGAAGTCGACGGGCAGGATGAGGGGCACACCCATGGCTCTGGCCCGCTGCAGCTGCCGATACTCGGCCCCGCCACCCCGTATCGCCACGCGCAGGTCGAAGTCGTCCGTGAGCTCGGTGGCAACGCGCAGCAGGCGGTCGTCGCCGACCTCCAGGATGATGAGATCGCGTCGATCCCGGCCACCGGAGACGGCGCCGCTCAGCGCTGCGAGTGCCACGATGGTCTCCGGTGGCGCCTGATCCGCCGGTGGGTTCGCCTGCACGCGGGCGTACCAGTCCGCATCCATCAATGTCTGTCGCGTGAGGGCGATGGAACCCATCAATGACGCGGGGTAGCGCACGTTCTCCCAGGTGTCCCGGGGCGAGCCCAGGTTCTTCAGCGCGATGTGGTGGGCCACGTCTTCGCGGATCAGCGTCGAGGGAGTGTCGCCGTCGGCGGTGCTCACCAGGGCGCTGCGTCCATGGATGAGACCTGCCGACGGCACGATGAGAGCGGCGGTGAAGCCGAGGCTGCGCAGTTCCTTCAGTGCATGTGAGTCCGGCTGGTACACTTCAGCGGCACGCAGTTCAGCCAGGACACGCTCGTTCCAATGTGAGTCCGCACGCTGCCGCAGGGCCTCGTCGTCAGGCAGGCCGACGTGGGCGTAGGACTCGATCAGGCCGGCATAGACAGTGCGACCGGCGCCATCCCAGATGCGAGCGTCGGCAGGCGGCTGGACCTTTGCCGACGGACCGACGGCCTCGATGCGGCCATCGCGCAGGACGATGGTGCCGCTGTCGATCACGGTACCGGGTCGCGGCACGACGCGAGCGCCGACTATGGCGTGTACCCGGGGATTGGCGTCGCGGATACCAACCGTTGGCGAGACGCCGGTCCTGGGTGTGGCATCGGCGGGTCCGGCGAGCGCGCAGAGAACGGCTGCCGCCAGAACTGCAAGAGCTCTCAGACAGATCATCCCAGGTGCAGCTCGTCGGCAGACCCGAAGCGCCAGACGGGGACCGGTCCCGGGATCAGTTTCTCGCCGTCTGACAGGCCCTCCTCCCGGTTCTGCAACTCCACCACCATGCGAGCGCGCCAGCGCTCCAGCTCGGGGATTCGGGTTGCGGCCAGGTCCCGGCACTCGTGCGGATCCTCTGCCAGGTGGAACAGCTGCTCCTGGCCCGTGATCGGGTTCCAGATGTACTTCCAGTGGCCGTCCGTCAGGTACTGGTTGGCGTTCTCGGCGTCATAGCAGGGCGAGTGCTCGCCGTGGTAGAAATCACGCCAGCCGTCGGTGTCGCCCCGCAGCAGGGGCAGGACACTGCGGCCCTCGACGGTGGCGGGGATCTCCACCCCGGCGGTGTCGAGGAAGGTGGGCATGATGTCCTCCCAGCCGACGGCGACAGGGGCGCCGATCTCGACGTTGCGCGGTCCCTCGAAGGCGGCTGGCGGACGCACGATGAACGGGACTCGGGCGGAGGCCTCGTAGGCGTAGGTCTTGCGCCACAGGTGATGGTCGCCGAGCATCTCGCCGTGATCGGAGGTGAACAGGGTCAGCGTGTCGCGCAGATCGTCGGACCGGTTCATGGTCTCCACGAGGCGGCCGATCTGAGCGTCGAGGTAGGCCAGGTAGGCGAAGTAGGCGGCCCGCGCCCGCTGCATGACATGGTCGGGGACACGACCACGCCACTGGTTGATGTCCATCGGGACCGTCGCTTCCTCCGCGTGGCGTGCGGCCCAGTCGCCGATGGCGGGCCCCGGCAGGTCGCGATCGATGAACTGATCGTAGTAGACCTGCGGCGGGCACCAGGGCGGGTGGGGCCCGTTGAAGGAGAGGCACAGCAGGTAGGGCCGGGTGGGGTCGCGATGGCGGAGAAAGTCCAGGGCCTGTGTGACGAACCAGGTCTCTTCGTTCTGATGTTCGGGCAGGTGGTTGGGACGGCCGAGCCAGGAGTTGCCCGGCACGCCATGGGCGAGCCTCTCGACACCGGCAAGGCCTTCCTGTCGGTCGAGCCACTCGCTGTAGTCGGCGCTCGTCGTCAGCTGCTCGAAGCCCAGATGGGCCCTGGCCGGGTGGAAGTGCGTCTTGCCGATGTTGACGGTCTGATAGCCGGCGTCACGCAGCGTCCCGGCGAGGGTGTGTTCGTAGTCCCAGGGCTTGCCGTCCTGGTAGCCGACCATGCCCTGGGAATAAGGTGTCATACCCGTCATCAGTGATCGACGGGCGGCGATGCAGGACGGGCAGGGCGTGTAGGCGCTGGTAAAGGTGGCGCCACCGACCGACAGGGAGTCGAGATGGGGCGTGTCAGCGGCGGGGTGCCCGAGTCGTCCGAGGCTGTCGCCACGCCAGTGGTCGGTGAGGATGAGGAGCAGATTCGGGCGGAGCTCAGCCATGGATAATCGCTCTTCGTGTTAGCAGTCCGGTGGAGTCCGTCTTACGCTATCGGCAAACAAGCCAGAACCGGGGTCGCCCACAAGCGGCACGACCTCATGAAAGGAGATCCCCATGGCCATGACCGACGAAGAGAAGTTCAGATTCGACCTGAACGGGTTTCTGTTGCGGCCGGCGATTCTCGAGGCGGATGAGATCGCCGCCATCGTCGACCAGGTCGACCGTATCAAACACGATCCCGGGTCACTGCCAGCCGAGGACCGAGCCATGCCGGGTGGCGCCGCCAGTCTGCTCATCGACCATCCGAAGGTGATGGAGGTGTTGCACGAGATCATCGGTCCTGAGGTGCGCCTGGAGGGTACGTTCTGCGTCTGGCGCAAGAAGGGGGAGCGCCACGGTGAGCTGCACGGGGGCGGCCCCGGACAGATCGATCCGATCTTCGGCTACCGCTGCGCCAATGGTCGGATTCACGCCGGCATGGTGCGCGTCGTGTTCGAGCTGACGGACGTGACCAGGGCGGACGGGGCAACTCACTTCATTCCCGGCAGTCACAAGGCGAACTTCCCCATGCACCCCGATCACCTGTCACTGGAAGAAGGCAAACGCTCAGAGTTTCTCACCAGCTACGAGTGCCCGGCGGGCAGCGCCCTCTTCTTTACGGAGAACCTGTGCCACGCGGGGCCAACCTGGCAGCGGGAGGCGCCGCGCGTGGCGGTACTCAACGCCTACGCCCATCTGGCGACGCACTGGCACCGGTTGACGATCCCACCCGAGGTGATGGCCGCGCTGCCGCGGGAGAAACAGGCGCTGTTCCGCGAGCCGTGGATCGCCGATTTCCGGACCTCACCAGCGACACACAATACGATGGAACGTTTCCTCGAGAAGGGGGAGCCCACCGTCCGGCTCGACCACGAGCCGTAGCAGCACTGGATGACTACAGACTCAGCAGCTGGCGGGCGACCTCTGGCGACGCCACCTCGCGCTCCGCTTCCGTGGCGATGCGGGCCATACGCGCTACCAGCTGTTCGTTTCTGGCCAGTTCGCCACGACGGTAGTAGAGGTTGTCCTCCAGGCCGACACGAACGTGGCCTCCCATGCCCATGGCGAGCACACCCATGGGCAGCTGGTGTCGGCCGAGTCCGGCCACGCTCCAGGTGGCATCGACCGGGATCGATTCGGCCAGGAACACGAGCTGGCGCGCCGTGGCTGGCTGTGATCCGCGGTTGCCCATGACGAAGTCGAAGTGCAGGGGACAGGCCGCCAGGCCGTCGTCGACGAGGGCCTGCGCGTTGTCGATCATGCCCGCCTCGAAGATCTCCATCTCCGGTTTCGTTCCTGCTTCCAGCATCACGCGTGCCAGTCTCTTCACGGTGTCGAAGGAGTTGGCGTAGACCTGATCCGGGAAGTTCGTCGAGCCCGTGGTCAGCGACGCCATCTCCGGCCGGATTCGACGCACGGGGTCAGCTCGTGCTTCGGCGTCGAGATCGGCACGCCCCCCCGTGGAGATCTGCACGATCAGGTCCGTGCACTCGCTGATCAGCCGATGGATGCGAGCGAAGATGTCGGGATCCAGGGATGGTCCACCGGCCGCATCACGGGCGTGGACGTGGGCGATGGCAGCCCCGGCTTCGCGGCACCTCACCGCCGACTCGGCGATCTCTCCCGGGGTCAGCGGCACATGGGGGGTCTGATCGCGCGTCGGCAGGCTGCCGTTGAGGGCCACCGTGAGGATGATCGGGTTCACGCGTCTGCTGCGTCCTGTGCGTCCCGCAGGACCCGGAGGATATCGTCGCCGAACTTCTCCACCTTGGCCGGGCCGATGCCGTGAGCCATCTGCAACTCGCCCACGTCGGCGGGACGCAGCGTGGCGATGTCGCGCAGAGAGCGGTCGCTGGCGACCACATAGGGCGGCTTGCCCTCCTCCTTGGCCGTCTGCAGACGCCAGGCGCGCAGAGCTTCGAAGATCCTGGCGCCCTGTGGATCGAGGTCGGAAGGCACGGCAGTCTTGCGCCGAGTTCCTGACTTTCGCACCCCCTTCGGCGCGGCCCGGCGCCCGGCGTGGGCGGCGGGCAACAGCAGACGGACGGGGCGGCGCTCGTGGATGACGTCGTAGCCCTCGTCGGTAACCACGACCACCGGGCGATCGCCACCGGAGAAGTCGACCCACCCGGCGGTCACACAGCGCCGCAGCAGGGTCAGAATCCACTCCTCCTCTTTTTCTGACAGCACGCCGTAGGTGGGCGTCTGATCGAGGCCGGCGCGCTGCAGGCGCAGGTCGTCGGCGCCGCGCAACAGACGGGCGGCAGCGCCGATACCGTAGCGACCGTGGACCCGGGCTACGCCGCACAGGGCCTGACGGACAACACGACCTACTTCGTCGGGATCGTGGCCCTCGTCATCGGACAGTTCCAGGCAGACATCACACTTGCCGCAGCCTGCCAGGGTCTCGGCTTCGTCACCGAAGTAGCGCAGAATCGCATCGTGACGGCAGCCACCACCCTCGGCGTACCGCATCAGCTCGAGGAACAGGTTCCAGCGGTGTCGGACCGTCTCAGGATCCGGGGCTCGACCGTCGACGTCGCTCTCGATCAGGCGTCGGCGCAGAGCCATGTCACCGGGCGAGACGAGGAGCAGACAGATCGCGTCGGCGCCATCCCGTCCGGCGCGCCCCGCTTCCTGGTAGTAGGCCTCCACCGAACTGGGCGGCGCCAGGTGGGTGATGCAGCGCACGTCGGCGCGGTCGATGCCCATGCCGAAGGCGTTGGTGGCGACGACGATCTCCTGCTGGCCGGAGATAAAGGCGCGCTGTACCTGTTCGCGCTCCGGGCCGGACATGCCGGCGTGGTAGGCGGCGGCATTCCAGCCGGCGTTTCGCAGACGACCGGCCTCCTCCTCGGTCTGCTTGCGTGTGGGGGAGTAGACGATGGCGGTGCCACAATCCGAAGCCGGGGTGCGCAGGGCCTCGCGGAGGGCGCCGTCCACGTGGGCCTCACGATCCGGCTTGCTCTGCGTCTCAAGTACGCGGAAGGCGAGGTTGGGACGGGCGAAGCCACGCAGCTGCTGAGGAGTGTCCGGCGGCAGGCCGAGGCGCTCGAGGATCTCGTCGCGCACGACAGGGGTCGCCGTGGCGGTGCAGGCCAGTACGCGCGCCTGCGGCAGCATCTCGAGCAGGTCGCCGATCTGCATGTACTCGGGGCGGAAGTCGTGACCCCACTCACTGATGCAGTGGGCCTCGTCGATGGCGACGAGGGGGCAGTCGAGTCTGCTCACCAGGTCACGGAAGCCGTCGAAGGTGAGTCGTTCCGGGGCTACGTAGACCAGTTTGTACTCGCCGCGGGCCATGGCGCCCATGCGCTGGCGGATGACGTCGCCGTCGAGGGTCCCCGCCAGGTATGTGGCGGACACGCCACGCGCCTCGAGGGCGGTGACCTGATCGTGCATCAAAGCGATGAGGGGCGAGACGACGAGGGTGGTGCCCGGCAGCAGGGCGGCGGGCAACTGATAGGTAAGGCTCTTGCCGCCCCCTGTTGGCGCCACGAGCAGGACACGTCCCACATCGAGCAGAGACTCTATGGCTTCGCGTTGTCCGGGACGAAAGTCAGCGAAGCCGAGCTGTCGTAAACCGGCTTCGAGGTCGGCGGAAGGGACGGATGTCATGCTGCGAAGCTGGGCGCAGGCAGCATCCGGCGCAAGCAGCCTGCAGCGGACCGAGCGTCAGGCTTCGCGGTCGTCGTGCAGGTCGCTGAGCAACCCGTCGGCCAGGTCGTAGATCCAGGCGTGCAGATAGAGTCGCTGGCCGCGCTCCCAGGCGTCGAGAACGATGCCGCTGGAGGCCAGGGCCTCCACCTGGGCGGTCGTGTTGAGCTCGCACAGGCGCCGGAAGGCCTGTTCTTCGTCCAGTTCCTCGAGCTCATCGCGATGGCGGCGGAAGGTGGCCACCACGTGTTCGACCCAGACGCCGAGAGGCCCCGGCCGCCGCATCTCGAGAGCGGCGCGTACGCCGCCGCAACCGTAGTGACCGCAGACGACGACATGCTCGACCTGCAGGAATTCGACGGCGAACTGCAGGACGGAGAGCGCGTTGACGTCACCCGGGCCGACGACATTGCCGACGTTGCGATGCACGAAGATTTCGCCCGGCTCGAGACCGACGATCTGATTCGGCGGCACGCGGCTGTCGGCGCAGCCGACCCAGAGAATGTTGGGGTGCTGTTCGTCGGCGAGGCGGCCGAAGTAGCCTGGATCGCTGTGGCGGATGTGGTCGGCCCAGGCACGGTTGTTGTCGAACAGTTCGGGCAGGTATCTCATCACTGGGGAATGACCAGGACTCACCCGAGGTGCGCAACAATGGCGCCCGTCCGGTGGTTCAGTCGCGCCAGGGCAGCAGCACGTCGGGGCAGTTCCGGTCCAGGCAGGCCCCGCTGGGCCGCTCACCCATGGGGCGCTCCGGCAGCCGGGCGTAGGATCGGTAGGCCACGTCCAGCCACGATGTCTCGATCCGTCGGTGGTTTTCGTGCCGGGAATTCATCACCGCATCGATGACTCCCGTCGTCAGCAGGGTGCGCGCCGGCGGATAGGGGGCGACATCGGTCTGGAAGAAGCGCTGGATGTTGCGGCTGAGATAGCCGAAGCTGGCACCGGGGCCATCGGGTTGCAGGTAGAACTCGGTGGCCAGCACAGCGTCCTCGGTACGGCAGGCGTAGGCCCAATCGGAGACATGGCCGTCAAGCATGAGGGCCGACGAGCGCAGGCCATCGGCGTGCTCGAGGAGGAACACGGCGGGCGTCTCGCAATCCTCCATGGCGCCCTCGCCGCGCGTGCCCACCGCGGCACAGGCGGCCTCTGCCAGATCGCCGGAGAATCGACCTTCGTGACGAACTCGCCAGACATCATCGCCCTCCAGACACTGCACCGAGACCACCCCGGTCTCCCCCCCGGCCCGTCGTTCGATCATACACTGCAGCGTCTCGAGAGTGTGGTAGCCGTAGGCCTCGATGCCGCCGAAACCGACGGCGAGGGCCTCGTCGATGACGGTGCCGTCGTCGTGTTCCAGCCAGGGGCGGCGCCAGGCCAGGGGCAGACAGGAGCCGGCCATCAGGGGGATGTCGAGTTCGGTGGCACGATCCCACATCCAGCGGGCATCGTCCCAGGCGTAGGCGAAGTGCTTGTCGCTGAAGACCGGCACGCTGCGGCCGCTCTCGGCAAAGACACCCGCGATCTGCTCGAAGAACTGGCGCCGTGGATACATATGACGGCCGCGCTCGTTCCACGGATAGTCGCCGTGTTCGCCGATGAAGAGGACGGCATCGACGTCGAGTCTGTCGCCGCCGGCGTGCAGAGCGCGGCGGATGCTCGGATACACGGGTACGCCGTGTTCTGCCGCCAGACCGAGGCCGATGTCGTTCTCCAGGACGTGGTCGATGTACATGGAAACGACGTCGACCTCGGGGGCGTGACAGCCCTCGTCCGTCGTCATGCCCTTGAGGAACTTGGTGACGATGGCGTCGGCGTGGGACCATTCGTGGTAGATCGTGCAGATAGCGGCGACGCGCAGACGGTCGGTCATGACTCGATCAATTCGTGAATGCTCTGCACCGTGCAGTGGGGCTCGATGGCCGAATCGGCTGGCAGTCCGTTGCCGAGAAAGTCGACCCATATCGTGTGCAGACCCAGGCGCCGGCAGGGGCCGATCTCCCAGTGAAGGTTGTCGCCGACCATCCACGTTGTATCCGGTGTACTGCCCAGGCTTTCCAGGGCGTGGCGGAACACTTTCTCCTCCGGTTTGCCCACACCGAACTCTTCCTCGATGAGGATGCAGTCAAAGAAACCGGCGAGGTCGAAGCGCTCGATCTTGTGGCGTTGCCCGGCGCTGTCGCCGTTGGTGAGCAGTGCCATGGGGACTCCGGCTTCGTGGAAGTGTTCGAGGGTTTGGCGAGCACCGGGAAACAGGCGCAGGCCTTCGGTGCGCAGGCGAGCGAAGGTATCGGCCATCCGCGTCGACAGACCGTCGTCAAGAATGTGCAGACTGGCGAGAGCGTCGGCGACGTTGCGGATGCGGGTGTTGCGCAGGTCGAGGCGCCCCAGGCGATGTCTCTCGGCATCCGACCACCACTCGCCGGCGATGCGATGGATGGCCTCACGAACCACGGTTGCTGCAACGCCGCCATAGCTGTCGGTGAAGCCTTCGGTGGCTTCGACCCACGCCGGCTCAGCGGGTGCAGTGAAAGCGAGGATCGTGTCGTCCAGATCGAAGAAGATCGCCTGCGGCAGTTCGGTCAAACTCGGACTCCTGTTATTCTCGGTGGATCAAGGCGTCGCGGTGAGGGCCCACGGAGATCAAGCCGATGGGTGTTTCGATGAGGGACTCGACACGTTCGACGTAGCGTTGCGCATTGTCCGGCAGATCCTGCCACCTGCGGACACCGGTGATATCGGCCGTCCAGCCGGCGTGGGACTCGTACACAGGTTCGGCTGTGGCCTGCAACCGTGTCAACGGGAAGCGTTCGGTCTCCTGTCCGTTGATTCGATAGGCGGTACACAAAGGAATCTCGTTCAGGTAGGAGAGCACGTCGAGATTCGTCAGAGCCACGCGGTTGGCCCCCTGGAGGCGGCAGCCGTAGCGTGTGGCTACGGCGTCGAAGGGGCCGACCCTTCGCGGCCTTCCGGTGGTGGCGCCGTACTCCCCGCGGTCGCCCCCGCGTTCTCGCAGTTGCTGTGCCGGCGAGCCGGACCACTCGGTGACGAACGGTCCGGCACCCACGCAGCTGCTGTAGGCCTTGGCCACGGCGACGACATCGGTGATGGCGGCAGGTGGCACGCCGGCGCCGACGGGGACGAACCCCGCCAGGGGCGACGAAGAGGTGGAGAAGGGGTAGATGCCGTGATCGGGGTCGCGCAGGGCGCCGAGTTGACCTTCAGCAAGAACCGTCTGGCCCTTGGCGAGACACTCGTGCATGAGCGAGGTGGAATCGCACATCATCGGCTCGAGCCGGCCCGTGTGGTCGAGGAGGGCGGCGACGATCGAGTCCACGTCACTCTCCGGGCGGTCATAGAGGTGGCGGAACAACACGCCTTGATCGGTCGCTTCACCTGATTACGACCGATCCAGGCGTAGTCCTGCATCACGTTCTTCTCAATCATGTCTCAGGCCTTTCAGGGCGATCGCTGCAGCAGATTGGGGTCTCAGATGTGAAAAAGGTAACAGCGTTGCCTATCATTGGCGGCATAACGAACCAATTCTAGCGAGACGAGAGGGATGGACGCGGTAGAGCTGAGCAGTGCACTGATGAGGATCGAGCTGTTCGAGGGGCTCGAGTACGGGCAGATTGAGAAGATCATGGCCTCCGCCGAGGAGCGCGTGCTGGCGCCCGGTGACGTGGTGTGCGAAGCGCAGACCATCGATGACCGGCTGACCGTATTTCTCGAGGGCAAGCTGCACATCGAGTCCGGCGACGGCGTGCTGCTGTCGGATGTGACCCAGGTGCGCGTGCTCGGGGAGATGGGCATGCTGCTCGGGAAGGCGCGCAGCTCCCGGGTTCTGGCGGACACCGAGACGAAGATCCTGGAATTGACGGGAGAGGCGCTACAGGAGCTGGTGGAAGAGGACCCCGAAGTAGCCCAACGGATGCTGACCAATCTCTGTTCACTGCTCTACTCACGCATGTTTGACGTGAACCAGGAGATCGAGGAACTGCGCACCGAACGCGATGCACTGCGGGCGCGCGTGGCAGAACTGACCGCGGGCGCTTGAACTGTCACCAGCCTGCAGGCAGACCTGCCGTCGGTCTGGCTCTCGGCCTGTTCACCGCCCTGATCTGGGGCACGTTGCCGGTGATCCTCAAGATCCTGGTGCGCTGGCTGGATGTGTACACCCTCACGTGGTTCCGTTTCTTTGTGGCCGGCGTTCTGCTGCTGCCACTGGCTGCCCGGTCACGGGGGCTCCGGGAACTCGGCCGTCTGCGCGGCCTGTCTCTGGTTCTGCTCGGGCTCAGCGTCGTCGGTCTCACCGGCAACTATCTCACCTTCATGGGCGGCTTGAGCTTCGTCTCACCGGGCACGGCCCAGATCGTCATCCAGCTGTCCCCGGTTTTCATGCTCCTGGCGGGCCTGTTGATCTTCGGCGAGAGCTTCAGCCGGCTGCAGTGGCTCGGACTCATGGTGCTGTTCGCCGGCATGGCGTTGTTCTTCAGTCCGCGAACCGATCGGCTGCTCGACGAGATGGACACGCAGGGTGTCGGGGTGCTGCTCATCGTCGTCGCCGCCGTTCTGTGGGGACTCTATATGGTGACACAGAAACAGCTGCTGCAACATCTGCGGGCCGAAGTGATCCTCGTCGTGATCTATCTCGGGGGCTCGGTACTGATCCTGCCGTGGGTGAACCTGTCGAGCCTGCTCTCCCTGCCGCTGTTCGGGGCACTCCTGCTGCTCGTGTCCTCAGTGATGACCATGGGGTCCTACTTCACGTTTGCCCGGGCTCTGGATCACGTCGAGGCATCACGAATCGGCGTGCTTGTATCGATGACGCCGATCGTCGTCGTGGTGGAAATGGAGGTGCTTGAGCACTGGCAGCCCGGGCTGCTGGCGCCGGAACTGTTGCCGGCAGCGAGTATCGCCGGCGCCCTGCTCGTGGTTGGCGGTAGCTGTCTGGGGGCGCTGGGGCGGCGCGGGTGAGCCATACATACCGTATTCACGAATCGAGATGAGATGAGTGATTTCAAGGTCCTGTCAGCCGTTGCCCTGATGACGCTGTCCGTGGCGTGCAGCGATCCCTGTGCCAGTCCGGAAGCCGAAGAGATCCTCGCACGTGCGGCCGCCGAAGAGGGGGCGATCCGCACCGAATCGGGCCTCGTGTTCCGTCCGCTGCGTGCCGGTGAGGGCCCCAAGCCGGTGATGTCCAACCGGGTCCAGGTGCACTACATCGGTCGATTTGCGGATGGTGAAGAATTCGATAACTCGTACAAGCGCAGTGGTCCGTCTTCGTTCCAGATGGACCAGGTGGTTCCGGGATGGACGGAAGGCCTGCTGCTGATGAACGGGGGTGGCAAAGCCAAGCTGACAATCCCCGCAAAGCTGGCGTACGGCAAGAAGGGGAAGAAGAAATCGATCCCACCGTGTGCCACGCTGATCTTCGAAGTGGAGCTGCTGGGGATCTACGACTAAGGCTACCCTCGGCGCCCGGATACCGGAAGGCGTACGGTGAACTCAGTGCCCTTTCCCGACTGACTCATGACGCTCAGTTCGCCATCGTGACTCCTCACGATGTTGTACGCGCTCGGCATGCTCGTATTCATGCTGATCCTTGAGTCGTCTGCCGAAAAACCCAGATCGAAGAGGGTTGCGAGCCGATTCTTCGAGATCTCCTGACCATCATCACCAATGACGATGATCACGTTTCCAGCCTCAACGAGCGTCCGGATGGTGATGGTGCCCGCGCCGTCGATGGCCTCCACCGCCCTGGAAAACAGCGACATGAAGACCTGGTTGAGCTGATTCGGGCTGCACGGAATTGACGGGATCTGACCGTATTCTCTGTTGATCCGTATGCCGTCGCCGAACTCGTGCTGCATGAGTGTGAGCGTGGTGTCGAGTCCGGCGTGTAGATCCGCCTCCTGGAGTTCGGCTTCGTCCAGTCTGGCGAAATCCTTCAAGTTGCTGACGATCGTGGCGATGCGCTCCGTGGCCTCCGTGATGACCGAGCCATTTCTCTGCATCAGCTGCAGCGACTTCTCATACTGAGGGTTGTCGACGATGTCCTGTGGGGCATGGCCGGAGACCAGTTCGACCACGTTTTTCAGACAGCGAATGCACACGTCTACAGCCCCACGTACGGCCCCGATCGGCGTGTTGATCTCGTGGGCGATGCCGGCCGCCAGATTGCCGAGAGTTGCCATCTTCTCCTTGAGGATCAGCTGGTGCTGCATGTCCCTGAGTTGGGACAATGTTGACTCCAGAGTCTCGTTCTGTTGCCGGATGGTCTCCTGCTCTTTCCGCACCTGATCGACGAAATACTGGATCGTGCCGAAGACGATCGTGCCCACGGCGCCGACGTTCATCGCAAAGAAGAGGCTGATCTGCCAGGCCTGCCTGTCGACGACCGGCGCCAGGTATTGCTCCGCGACACAGGCGGCCAGCACCGTGAGGACGAAACCTGCAAACCAGTACCTGGCCTCGCCGACACCACGGAAAACCAGCACCGCAAGAGGCGCCAGGATACTCCAGATCATGACCGCCCCGGCGGCCGCAAATCCTCCCAGTTGCAGTTGCAGGAGCACGGGAACCAGGAGCATGAAGAACGACGAGACCCTGACGAAGACAACGAGGTTCTTGGTGAAGAAGAACACGGCGATACCGAGCAGCATGGTCCCCGCGTAGGACAGGGGCAGGAGCGCCGCCACGCTCAGGCTGAGGGCAGCGTACAATAGCGCCCACGGCGCACAGCACAGACTCTTGAAGAACAGGATGAGCGTGAAGGTTCGCTTGCGGAGCCTGTCTTCCGTCGAGTCACCGGGTGCGGCAACAGTGCGGTCGATGTAGCTAGAGAGGTCTTTCAGAGTCTGCATGCCAGACTCGGTCCTGGGGGGCACTTGTATCTGAGACCATCATACAGGGATACACGCCACATCACAAGCGTTTCAGCTTGACATCGATCACCTGCCCGGGGCATGTTTCGCGCATGAATCTCTGACACTACTTCTGAACGAAGCCTGCCGTCACCACGGGTGCCATCCTCCCGTGTGTCTCGGCCATCTACAGGCACGTTCCCGTCTTTCGATGGCTGTTCGGAGCCAGGGCCCCTCCCTGAGTCCGTTCGGGCCAACCGATGGGAGTGTGCCTCTTTCTGTGTACTTCAAGCGAGCATATACGATGGCGATACCTGTACGTATTCCAGAATCCATGACGGAGCACAGCAACAACAAGGAGAAGAAAGCATGGCTCGAAAGGCTGCCTGAGCTTGTGGCCTGTTGTGAGCAGCTGTGGGACCTGCGGCCGGCAGAGCCGCTGATCGATGAGTTCGTGTGGATGAAGGCGAACTACATCGTTCCGGCCGTGAGGTCTGACGGCACCGAGGTCGTGTTGAAGGTGATGGAATCCCCGCAGACCTTCGCCTGTGAGCTGGAAGCACTCGAACTCAGTGGCAACGAAGGCTGCGTTGAGATCCTGGCAAGTGACAGGAAGCTGCAGACGCTGATGCTGGAGCGCGTGCGTCCTGGAATCCCCCTGGCGCAACAGCCGGATGACGAGCAGAATACACGGATCGCGGCGCGTGTGATGCAGAAGCTGTGGCGACCGGCGCCGGCAGAGCATGGTCTGCAGACCGTGGAGGAGCAGATCGCTTCGCTGGCGCGATTGCGTCAGCGCTTCGACGGTGGGACGGGACCGGTGCCCGAGGGTTGGGTGGCCCGGGCGGAGGAGGCCTTCGAGGAACTGCTGGCAACCAGCCAGGGGCCGGTGATCCTGCATGGCGACCTGCATCACTGGAACATCCTCAGCGCCGAGCGGGAGCCCTGGCTGGCCATAGATCCGCATGGGAAAGTCGGCGACCGGGGCTACGACATCGTCTCTTACCTGAGCAACAAGCCCTCCAGATCCTGTGATGGCACCGACGACAAGCGGCTGATGTCGAGGCGAGCTGACATCCTGGCAGAGGAGTTGGGCATGATACGAGAGTGGGTACTGACGTGGGGGTGGGCCACCGACGTGCTGACGGCGGCGATGTATACCGACGAGTGGGAAGGACACATCAGACGGGCCAATACTCTCGCAAGCGTGATGTAGCCCGTTTGCCGGCTTCTCTGACTTGTGTGTTGTATGCCATCGGCCTATCATGCCGCCAACTTCGCCTCAAACCCTTCAGGGAGGGAAAGTATGACACATCTGACACGTACGGCGCTCGTGGTGGCGTCTTTTGGTCTGCTGACGGTGGGAGGTGTGGTGGCGGACGACGCGGACGATGTGGTGACAGCGGCACAGGACCTTCTCGACACGTACAATGCCGGCGACACCAAGAAGATGTCGTCCTTCTATGTGGACGGTGCCACCGGGTTCAGCGGCAACGGACGCGAGATCTCGCCTTTCGATGCCGGCAAGCTGGCGGAAGCAATCGAGGCGGGACGGAGCTATGACCTGGCGTGGCAGGACCTGACGGCCCGGGTACACGGAAGCTCAGCCGTCACGAGTGGTTTACTCTTCGGCACGATCCACCTGGCCGACGGGAGAGACATTTTCACTCCCTGGAGGAATTCGATCTCCTGGGTCAAGGAGGGTGGCAAGTGGAAGGTGACCCAGGCCCATACGTCCGATCTGAAGCCTGACGTTGTCGGAGCGCAGGGGGTGATCTCCCGATATCATCAGGCCTTCGTCGACAATGACGGCGACGCCGCTCGGGCCTGTCTAACGGATTTCTACGTGCGTTCCATCAAGGGACTGGAGGGAGAGCCCGGGCGCTGGGGTGGCTCGGTTGCCGACGCGGCGATGATCGACGAGTGGGTCGAGTCGTTCAGCACCGACGATGTCACGTACGAAAACTCGGTTCAGTTCCTGCAGACGGAAGTGAACGAGCAGTCCGGTGTCGTGGTGACGAGTGAAACGGGGAGCAACTCCACCCCGGAAGGGTCTGGTTCCTGGGAAGGAGTCTCAAATCTGTGGTGGGTGGTCAAGGTCGATGGGGAGTGGAAGATCGCCGGCTCGGCGCACAACATCGGGGAGTAGCGGGAGAGACCAGCCAGTCCAGCACCAAGTCTGAATCGAAAGGCCTCCGGAGTTTCGGGAGCCTTTTCGATTCGGCCTACAGTTCATCCTCGAGAAAGTCTTCACCCCGCGGGCGCATGTGCCGGGGCAACTGCGGGTCACCCGACTCTTTCGGCTCGCTGCCGCTCTCACTCGAGGCAAGCTCCGCCAGGTCCATCTGCGCGTCGTCGATCAACATTGCGAGCTCTCTCATCCGGCGCTCCTGGAAGGAGGTCTCGTTTCCCGCAGCCTTTGTTCGCTCACTGGCATGCTCGAGTTCGATCCGAATGTCCCGGAGCTTCTCGTGGATGGTGGCCAGCGCTTTCCTCTTCCGGTTGAGCGAGGATCCGGTGATCACCTTCAAACCGATCACGACCGTGATGGAGACAAACATCCAGAACGCGACGGTATCTGTGGGCAATCCGGCAGTTGCAGTTTCCACTCTTGCCATTTCGTGATGCTGTGGGCAGTGCCTTCAAGAGAATAACGGCGAGCCCCACGTATACCAAATGGAACACGTCGACGAACATGCTCGAGGCGCTGGACAAGCAGGAGGAGGAGGGGCAGACGGCGTGAGCCAACGGCTTTTCAGGGAACGTGCTGATCGAGGTCCATCGAAGCGTGCGGGACTCGTATGATCTGAAGTTTCGCGTCGACTGCGCGGAAGATGATGACGTGACTCTCCTCGGGGTACGAGTGGATGCCGTCTCCGAGTTCGGATCGCTCGTGCCAGAGTCCGGCGTTTCTCGTCAGCCAGGCGAACCTGACGATGATAGCATCGATGTAGGCGTCGGCCTGGTCCTCGTCCCAGCGGTCAGCCGTGAAGGCCCATATGGAGAGCAGGTCATCCCGGGCGACTGACGAGAGGACATAGGTCAAGAGGATGCTGCGCGCTGGCGGGCCTCCGACTTGAGGACGCCGGCCAGCTTCTGCAGATCGGCTTCTTCATACTCGGTAGAGTCACCGCGCCCGATGGCGTCCAGGCCTTGTTGCACCTCGGCCCGGAGGCGTGCCAGCTTGGCCGCCTGGGTTTCGTCGTATTCCTGCTTTGAGATGAGCACGGCCACCGGACGACCGTGTTTCTCGATCGTCACCGGCTCCACCCGGGCAGCATCCAGCAATTGGCCGAACCGGGCCTTCGCCTCATGGGCTGATATGGTCTGCATTGTGTCCCTTCCGCGCTATTTGACCAATATAGTCAAATCAGGCGATTCGCCCAGTGAATGAGCTGTATCTCTACCAAATTGGTCAAGTTTCGTGTTACCTTCCGAGTGGTAGAGGAAAGGGGACGTCCATGGCGAGTCATAGAACGAGAGCGGCCCACCATGCTGTCTGGTGTATCACTCTGGTCCTGGCGGCGTGTGGTCCCTCGGCGCAAGACCTCGTCGAGGACCTGGCCGACCCGGAGACCCGCGAGGCGGCACGCCAGGGGCTGCTGCTGGCCAAGGACCGATCCGTCGGGCCTCTGCTCGAGGCCCTGGAGAATCCTGATCATACCGAGGCGCGCTTCGAACTGGCGGAAGCGTTGATCAGCCTGATGGCGAGGGTTGATGACAAGCGTATCCCTGAGACACTGAACCGGCTGCTGGTCGAGAGCGACGACGCCCGGATCCGGGCCCGTATCGCCCAGCGGATGGGCATGTTCAAGCGGGCCGAGGCGATTGAAGCTCTGCTGCAGACGTTGAAAGACAGAAACGGTGCGGTCCGCTACGAAACCCTGATGGCATTGGGAGAACTCGAAGCGAAGCTGAGCAATGAGCAGAAGACAGCGTTGAGAGAGCAGGCCAGGTCCATGGTGGCCGACGACCATGGGGGAGCACGCCAGGAAGCACAGGTTCGCGTCGAGAGCTTCGTCAACGGATGGCTGAACGAGGCCAACACGCTGGCACTCAATGCGCAGCTGGCGGAAGCGGACTCCCTGTTCCACCACGCCCTCGCCTATTTTTCGCAGAGCAAACATGCGGCGTACCAGTTGGGGCGGTTCTACTTCGACAACGGTCAGCCGGAGAAGGGACGGGACGTACTGCGTCGCAACGGCATGCTGCTCGACGTGCCCCGACTCAGCCAGACACCGAAGATCGACGGCCGCCTCAGTGACGCGGTGTGGGAGCAGGCGGCGCGGGCCGATTCGACGTACAAGTTCTTCTGGGGAGAGAACTTCGCTGCGACTCGATCCGAAGTACAGAGCTCTTTCCGTGTGGGGTACACCGCCGAGGCGCTCTTCATCGGGTTTGTGGGATATGACGACCACCCTGACAGCCTCGTGACCAAGGTGACAGAGATCGACAACACCCAGGATGGAGATCTGAGGTCGAGTGGGGTCTCGCAGGCCAGCGATCAGATCTGGTCAGACGACTGCATCGAACTGTTCTTCGACGCCAACCTGGACCACAGCAGCTACGCCCACTTCGGCATCAACAGTCTGGGCGTGCGGGAGGACGAGTGGATGCCCGCGGATCGGCGCAATCGGCCATACGATCCGCAGGCGCGCTGGGGCTGGGCTGGTGATGTGGAGATTGCCGCCCACGTAGACGAAGACTTCTGGTCTGTTGAGTTCAGGTTCAACTTTGGCTAGGAAGCGGCGCCCGCGCCCCAACCCGGCACGGTCTGGGGCTTCAACCTGGTGCGGGTGTTCCGCGGGCAGCAGTACAATCAATGGGTGCGCACGTACGGCTCCGGACTGCAGCCCGATCAGTTCGGCATGCTGGTTTTCGAATGAGGATGCACTGAGGAAGGAGCATCGGACCGGATGGAGATTCGCAAGACTCGTGACGGCAATGTGGTCGAGTTGCCGCTGGAAAGCTGGTACGGCAGCCGGCGCTACGGCCAGCTGTACTCTCAACGCCGGTTCCTGTTTCCGAAAGCGTGGGATCTCGCGCTCTTCACTCCCGAGGGTCTCGCGAATGCCCGGCCGCTGAGTGATGTCGACATCCGCCGCCAGCTCCAGCAGTCGATCGGCACCGAGCCGCTGAGAGGGGTGGCCGAAGGTCGCGGCGATGCCGTCATCATCGTCGATGATCTGTCCCGGCCGACCCCCGCCTTCGCCGTGCTCCCGGCGGTGCTGGAGGAATTGAACGCCGCCGGCATCGGCGACGATCGCATCACGGTCATCATCGGCGTGGGCACGCACCGGCCGCTCTCCCGGGCCGAACAGCGGCGCAAACTCGGCCGTCAGATCCTCGACCGACTCCAGGTCGTCAACCATAACTGCTTCACGCGCCGGTTGACGACATACCAGCGCCCTGACGGTGGCCCCGATTTCCGCATCAATCGTCTCGTGGGTGAGGCCGGCCTGAAGATCGCCATCAGCGGCACCATCCCCCACGGCGGTGCCGGCTTCGGCGGCGGTGCCAAGGCCATTCTGCCCTCGGTGGCTGCGTACGATTCCATCCAGTACAACCACACCACCTTCGACTGGGAGGGGTACGGCGTCCTCTACCCCGAAAGGATCGAGTCCCCCGGGATTCGGCAGGACATGGAGCTATGCGCCCGCGCGGTCGGTCTCGACTTCAGCATCAACCTGGTCTTCACGCCACTCAAGGAGGTCCTTGGCGTGTTCGCCGGCGACTTCGTCAAGGCCCACCGCCAGGCCTGCCGTTTCGCCCAGGACACCTACCGCACCGACGTGCCGACAGAAAGCCTCGACGTCGTGATCGCCAACAGCTACCCCATGGACACGGACATCGGCCAGTCACACCGGGGAACCTGGCCGGAGAAGTACGGGAAACAGACCGTGCTGCTGGCCGGGGCGCGCGATGGCTGGGCTTTCCATGGTGACGGTGGGAAATCGTACCGGACGTACCGCAAGAAACAGCCTTCGGCTTCATCGGATGTCTATTCATTCCAACAGCAGGGTCAGGCCGACGCCGGGTGTTACTTCTCTCCCATCCTCACCCCCGAGGTCTACTACGCACGCAAAGTCGGGCGCAAACTCTACAATGACTGGGGTCAGGTGATCGACGCTCTAGACGGTGGAGGCCGAGAGAGAACGGTGGGGATCTTCCCCTGCGCCTCGTTGCAACTGGAGCACGTCAATGAGTGGGCGTGAAGCGGCACACTCCGTCGAAGGAGACGCGCAAGCGGGGGGCGTTCTCGTAAGGCCAGGGATCATAGGAGCGGGGGATGTAGTGACCGACCCAGCTCTGGCGGAAGGAACCCGGCTCGAGGATCGGCCCGCCGCGATGGATGAGCCGGCCGTCGAAGAACACGACGTCGCCTTTTGAGGCTTCGACGACGATCTCCTCCAGACCATTACGCTCGAAGAGTTCGTCGAAGGCGTCCTCCGGATCCCATCCGTACCATGGACCTGGATTCCCACCTTCGTCTTTTCTGAACTCCCGCTTCTCGATTGACGGCCCCTTGTGGGACCCCACCTGCAGGTGCAGGCTGCCGTTCCACGAGCCGACTTTGTCGAGGGCAACCCAGGCGCCGACGCACCCGGGTAGGTGATAGGCGTCCTGGTGCCGGCGCTGTTCGGAGCCGGTGTAGAGGTACATGCTCTGCACGCCGTCCGGCTCGCCTTTCAGCAGCGAGGTCAGGGGCTGGCGCAGGCGCGGATCCGTCATCCAAGACAGACCGAGCGGGTGGTGGCAGTTTCGCGAGATGAGCCGGCTCCAGTCATCGGGCGCTCGGGGCGCGTATCCCTCCACCGTTCTGCGCCCTGCCTGGAGGTCCATCATGTAGTCGACGAAGTGGTCACACTCGTCAGCGGCAAACCCGCCTTCGACGATGGTATACCCGTCTCGATCGTACTGCGCCATTTGGCGTTGCGTCAGCTCAAGTGCCATGGGGGCCTAAGATAGTGCACCTGGCACGATGAGTTGCGTCGGCTTCGCCGGCAGGCGTTTTTCCGCACATGACGACACGACAGGACTGGCACCCGGCGGCGCCACCGCTGCGCCCCCCGACAGGGGACATCATCCATGTGACCACCGTGGATGAACTGTTCGCAGCGGTTGAGGATGTGCAACCCGGGGGCACGATACTGATTGCGGACGGCCACTACCTGCTGCCCACCGTCTTCACCGTGAGCAGGGATGATGTCTGCGTGCGGTCGGCGTCCGGTGATCGCGACGCCGCCGTGCTCGATGCCGCCGACAGTGACCATGGTGAGCTGTTCGGCTTCACCGAGTGTCACAACGTCACCGTCGCCGATCTGACGATCCGCAACGTACTCCACAACGGCTTCAAGCTGAACGCCAACATCGGCCGCAGCGTGCGCGCCATCACGATTCACAACTGCGTCGCTCACAATGTCTGGCAGCGGGGCCTCAAGGGCGTCAGCGGACCCGAAGCCGATGACGACAGCGGCCTGCCCCTGCGGCCGGCCGGCGGCAGCGCACCGTCGCGTCCCCGGCATTTCGTCGACGACTGTGTCGTACGCTACTGCCTGTTCCACAACGACCGGCCCAAGCGCCTCGATGACGAGCCCTACGAGCAGGAAAATCCGGCCAACTTCGACGGCAACTACGTCGCCGGCATGGATGTCATGTCAGCCCGCAACTGGCACGTACACGACAACGTCTTCGCCGGAATCCAGGGGCGCAACGGCGGGGCCAGGGGCGCCATCTTCTTCTGGCAGGGCTCGGAGAATGTGCGTATCGAAGGCAACGTCATCGTCGACTGCGACTCAGGAATGTGGCTGGGGCTCTCCTGGCCGCCGGAGGACACCCGGCACTGTGTCCGGTACACGGTTCGTGACAACCGGATCGCGCGGCCGGGGCGCACCGGGATTCTGCTGAGTCGTCACAAGGACAGTCTCGTGCAGGGCAACACGGTATTCGATCCCTTTGTCGGGGACGAACGCCGGCCGGCCACAGACATCGACGATGGCGGTGTGCTGGTGGCGACGGACAGTCCCCGCTGCCGCCCCCTGCGCGTCGGGGACGACAATGACGGTCTGCGTATCGAGGACAACCTGCTGGTGGGCGACGAGGACATCCATGTGGGGCAGGATGCCGGTCGCATCGAGCTGCGCCGGAATTGGTGGCTGCAGACGGCGTTCCCGGATCCCTTCGTTGAAAGCGACATCGGCGACCTGCGTCTGACGGACGTGGGCCAGGCACTGGCATCCCGATAAAGCCGCTGGTGCGGCAAGGAGAGATCCCGTTGGCGAGGGTGATGTTGATCGGCGATTCGATTCGCAACAGCTATGAACCACATGTGACCCGGATGCTGGGTGCTGACGGCCACCAGGTCTGGGGTGCACCCGGCAACAGCCAGTTCACACTCTACACGCTGGCGTCGCTGGGCAGCTGGCTGACCCAGTTTCCGGATTCGGATGTCGTGCACTGGAACAACGGTCTGCACGACATCGGTCACAATCCGAACCGGGCGCCCGTGCAGATGCCAGTGGACGTGTATGCCGCCAACCTGAGCTTCATCGGTCGCCACCTCTTGGATTCGGGTGCCCGCGTTGTGTTCGCCACATCCACACCCGTACATCCGGACCGGCCCTTCGCAGAGGATCAGTGGTCCTGGCGCAACGAGGAGATCGACACTTACAACGAGGCCGCCCGCGAGGTGATGACGCAGCTTGAGATTCCGATCAACGAGCTCCACGGGGTCGTCGCCGCTGACGTGGATCGATTTCTCAGTGCCGATCAGCTGCACCTGAGCGAGGAAGGCCAGCAGACCTGCGCCGAGGCCGTGTGTCACGTCGTGCGTGAGCAGCTGTCGATTTCGTAGACTCGCCTCAACGCTCGTCCACGGGAGTCCACTCGCGGTGCCCGGGTCCGACGTACTCCGACGTCGGTCGGAAGATGCGGTCCACCTGCCGCTGCTCACGGCAGTGGGCGAGCCAACCGGCCATGCGGCTGATAGCGAAGACACTGGTGAAGAGTTCGGGCTCGATGCCGAGCTGGTGCAGCAGGGCCGCGGTGTAGAACTCGGCATTCGTCTTGAGGTCACGTCCCGGTTTGGCTTGATCCAGCAGTCGCGTGGCAATCTCTTCCACTTCGAGGGCGAGCAAGTACAATGGGTGGCCGCCGTCTGCAGCCGACAGCCGGGCGGCGGCGTCGGAGAGGATCTGCGCCCGCGGATCGCGCACGCGGTACTCCCGGTGACCGAAACCCATGATCCGCTCACCCCGGTTGAGGATGTCCTGCAGGTGCTGCCTGGCATTCCCGGGTGTGCCGATCCGCTGCAGCATTTCGAGAGCGGGCTGCGGCGCGCCACCGTGTACGGGGCCTTTGAGAGCATCGAGGGCGCCGACGATGGCCGATTTCAGATCCGATCGTGTCGACAGGATGACGCGGGCCGTGAAGGTGGAGGCGTTGAGCCCGTGGTCGGACATCGTGTTGAGATAGGTCTCCAGGCAGCGGACGGCCGTCTCGGACGGGGGGCCGCCACGCAGCATGAAGAGGAACCCGGCGGCAATTCCCAGATCCGCGGGTGACTCCACGATGTCGTGGCCCTGCATCAGCCGCCAGTATGCGGCTACGATGGCCGGTGTGGCAGCGATCAGGCGCAGGGCTGATTCGTCGTCGTCGTCACTGATGCCCAGCGTGTCGATCCCGAGGCGCAGGGCTTCGATGGGCGAGAGTTTCTGCTGCGCCGATTGGCGCAGTACGCCCACCGTCAGCGACGGCAGAGAACGATGCCGGGACAGGTCGTTGCCGAGGCACACACACTCGGCGGCGGTGGGCAGTTCGCCCCGCCAGAGAAGGTGGAAGGTCTCCTCAAAGGTGGCTGCCGGCGCCAGCTCCGCCATCGGATATCCACGGACGGAGAGCCGGCCTCGGACACCGTCGATCTCGGACAGGGCGGTCCGTGCCGCCACGATCCCCTCCAGACCCGCTTTCCATTCGTTCATACCTACCTCCAATGAATGAGATGTCGGATCGAACTTGACCTCCCGACAAAGCATTGTCAATATTGATTATCATATCAATGTATGGGAGGGGAGGAAGAGCTGTGAGAGGTCGGTATCTGAGCTCGAAGGAGGCGTGCCAGGCTCTTGGAGTTCGGTCGCAAACGTTGTATGCCTACGTCAGCCGCGGGTTGATTCGTTCCGAGCCAATGGGCGGCAAGAGCCGGGCCCGGCGCTACCATGGCGAAGACGTCGAGCGGCTGGCACAGGGCAAGCAGCTGCGCAAGGATCCTACAAGGGCCGCACGGCGGGCGCTTCGCACCGGTGATCCGGTGTTGGAATCGTCCCTCACGCTGATCACGGAGGAGGCCCTCTACTACCGCGGCCTCGATGTGCTCGAGCTGGCGCGGGAGCGGTCGCTCGAGGAAGTGGCGGCGCTGATGTGGACCGGGGATGCCGGGGCGGTCGAAACGATTCGCGCCAAGGTGCTGATCGAGAGTGGCTTCGAAGGGGCACTACCCGAGGGTCTGTCGCCGCTGCAGCAGGTACAGGCCGTCCTGCCCATGGCAGCAGCGCTGGACTCGGCGGCGGCCGACCTGCAGCCTCTGTCGCTCTACCGTGTCGGCTGGCGTATCCTGCAGTTGATGACGCGGGCCATCTGCGGACGGAATGCGGCGGAGACCGGTGTCGGCAGAGCGCTGCAGCAGGCCTGGCTGCCGCGACGTCGCAAGGCGGCCCGGAGTCTGGAGGCAGGTCTCATTCTCTGCGCCGACCACGAACTCAACGTGTCCGCCTTTACCGCCCGCTGCGTCGCCTCGAGCGGTGCCAATCTGTACGCCGTCGTGTCGGCCGCCCTGGGTGCCCTGCAGGGGTTTCGCCATGGCGCGGCGGTGCAAAGGCTGGATGGAATGTGGCAGGAGATCGAGGCAGTGGGGGACGTACGGCGGGCCGTGGTCCTGCGGCTGGAGCGCGGCGACAGGATTCCCGGCTTCGGCCACGCCGTCTACCGCGGCATGGATCCCCGCGCCCGCGTCTTGCTCGAACTCGTAGAGGAGACCTTCCCCGAGTCGGATGCCCTGCGTGTCGCGGCGGAATTGCAGCAGGTCGTCAGGGAGGTGATGGAGCTGGAGTGCAACATCGACCTGGCACTGGCCACACTCGTCCGTGCCGCCGGCCTGCCATCGGGCAGCGCCATTCAGCTGTTCGCACTGGGGCGGGTCGTAGGCTGGATCGCGCATGCCCTCGAACAATATGCCACGGGTGAGCTGATCCGGCCGCGGGCCGCGTACGTGGGGGTGCTGCCGGAGGAAAGCGGTTGACATGGTATCGCCCAGATTGTGACTGTGGCAATAGAGCGTCACGGGAGTCACGGACGGAGGGCGAATTGGCTGTTGTGAGAAAAGTCGAGCTGGAGGATCTATCCGCAATCGAAGCGGCGTACCCCATCTCGGAGGGCACGCCTGGCAATCCACACCGGAAGGCCTACGAGTTGCACCAGGCGGGAGACACGACCTGGCTCGTCGCGTGGGAGGGTGACAGGCCCTGCGGCGCGGTGACCATCGACTGGCCGAGGAGTCGGGGACATGTGAGTCGCTGGTCCGATCAACTGGGATGCACCGAGATCGGCGGCCTCGAGGTGGACGAGGACATGCGTGGCAGGGGGATCGGCCGTGCCCTGATGGCGATGGCCGAGGCGCAGGTGCGTGAGCGTGGTGTGGAACGGCTCGGCCTCGAGGTGACGGCGACGAACCCGCAGCAGGATGCGGCCCGGGCACTCTACACAAAGTTGGGATTCGCCGATGCCGGTGTCGGTGAGTTCATCTCGGGCTACACGTACTGGACAGCCGACGGAAAGTCACACCGTGACGAAGAACCACACCGTTACCTGATCAAGCGACTCACGCCGCAGTAGAGCCCTGCTGATGCTGCTCGTGCATGGCGGCACGAGCCTTGATCTCGCCGGTGATGCCTCTCATGTAGCCAAGGTTCCTGGGGATGTTCCACCAGAGCCCGGTGCGGCTTTGCGCCAGCCTTCGTGTGATGCTGGCGGGGGAGTAGAACTGGGACTTGGCCCACTCGTAGCCGGACATCAGCTGGTCGGGTGTAAGATTGTGCGGCTGGTGGACGACGTGGGTTTTGCCGTTGTAGTGCCGCCAGTCGTCATCGATGATCCGGCCGTCCCGGGCGAGCTTCTCGTAGGCGGGCAGGCCAGGGAAGGGCACCATGAGGCTCACCGTGGCCGAGTCGAGGCCGATGTCGCCCATGGCATCGACGGTGCGGGCGAACACGTCGGGTGTGTCCTCGTCGAAGCCGAACATGATGCCCGACTGCACGGCGATGCCGTGGCTGTGGAAGCGCCGCAGCAGGTCACCGTACGCGGCGACCTGGTTGTGTTTCTTGCCGGCTTCCGCCAGGCTGGGTTCGTTGACACTTTCCAGGCCGATGAACAGCGCCTTGCAGCCGCTGGCTGCCGCCAGTTCGAGAAACTCATCATCCTGTACCGACACGGCGGTGGTCTGGCTCGTCCACCACTTGTTCAGTGGGGCCAGCTCGCGGAACAACGCCTTGGCATAGGTCAGATTGGCGCCGATGTTGTCATCCCAGAAGACGACCCCCTTGTCAGGGATGGCTGCCACTTCCGCGGCGATTTCGTGCACCGGTCGAAGGCGCATGCGACGCGCCTGCGGATACAGTTTGGGGATCGTGCAGTAGCTGCACACGTGGGGACATCCGCGGGTGGCGATCATGGCCCCTTTCGTCGCCCACCACCCGTTCCAGCCACCGTGACGGATGAGATCCCTGCGTGCGTGGGGGAGTCCCACAAGCGACGCAGGCGTGGGGCAGCGATAGATCCGGGCGCCGTTCCGGCACACCTCGACTGTGGCACCCGTCCCCTGGTCGAGCGTATGGTGCCCCATGGCGAAGGTCCGTTCGGCCTCCACGTGTTCGAGCACCCTCTGCCACTGGGTTTCGGCCTCCCCGACGACGACGATGTCGACGTGATCGGCCACCTCGTGAGGCAGAAGCGAGGCGTGGGGTCCTCCCATGGCGACGACAACACCCCGGGCTCTGAACCTGCCGGCCATGTCGTAGGCATGGGGTGCGCCGGGCGTGGCCGCCGTGATGCCGACGACGTCGTGGGAGGCGTCGGTGTCCACGCTATGGGTGATCTCGTCGGTGTGGCTCACCGTCCAGTGTTGCGGTGTGAGGGCGGCCAGCAGCGGCATGGTCAGCTGCGGCATACGGATGAACTCGCGGGCCCTGGCCTGCAGGGTGAGCGGGTCTTCGGCCGTGATCAGATGAAGGGTCGGCATGGTCCGGTTATCCGCCGCGGGCGATGTACTCGACGCGGTCCTCGATGGAGTGCTTGACGGTCTCGATGGCGATCCAACCCTTTGCCGCGGCCCGCGTGTGCCACCGAACGAAGAAGGCTCGATGCCAGACAAGACCTGTGGTAAGTGCTTCCTCAGGGCTGTACCCAGACAGACCCGTGATACACAGAAACCGTTCCGCCAGGTCATGCTGCTGGGCCGGTGAGAAGCGCTCGGCCATATGTGCCAGGTCGACGAGGGGCGTGTTCAGATGGGACAGTCCCCAGTCGAGAGCGGCGAACCGGCCGGAAGCCAGACGTACGAGATTGCCGGGGTCGAAGTCGCCGTGCATGAGGGTCAGCGGATCGTCCCGGCGCCGGGCGGCAGATGTCAACAGCCGCTGGCGGTACGCTTGAATGGACGCCTCGTCGAGCTCGAGATCACCACTGCTCACCAGTTGCAGCAAATCTGCGACGGTTTCGTCAGCGTGCTCGGCAAGCCAGGGCAGGTCCCGCCGCGGCAGATGGGTGAGCAGATCCGACCGGCCGAGGAACGCCCGGTGCATGTGCCCGAGATCTGCGAGAGCCTGGGCCGCCTCGACTGCCGTCACGTCCTCAAAGGGAAGACCCGGAACATCACTCAGCAGGAGCCAGGTATCGTGGAGCTGGGAACAGTCACCGGCGGCGATCAGCTCTGCGGCGCAGATCGGGTGATCCTGCACCAGCGTGTAGGCACGACGCTCGTGGGCGAGGGCAGGGCAGGTCGTTTTGAGGACTGCCGTGGTGTCGGCGTCTGATCTGTGGAGGCACAGGCGCTCCAGGTGAGACAGGTCACGCTGGTCGATTGTGCTCCGAGCCGAGACGGCAGATCCGGTGGCTGCCTCGATCCGAGCGTTGCTCGGGGGAGTGAGTCTCACCGGAGGCAGGAGAAGCCGGCCGTCAGAGGACGGCGGCCTCGAGGATCTCGAGGATTTCGTTCGGCGTGTCGATACGGGCGCGGCAGCCGAGGGGGATCGTGATCTGCGGGGCGGTGTGCCCGAAATCCACGTCTGTCAGGATCGGGAAGGCATAGCCGGCAGTGCGTTCCAGGATGACTTGCCGGAGACGGCTTTTCTCCTCGTCCGAGTACTTCATCGGACGACCGACGACGAGGCCGCAGATACTGTCGAAGACGCCCATGTTCTCGTAGTCCATGAGGATGCCGTCGATCTTCGCCGGACTCGGTTTCTCCTCAGAGGTCTCGAAGAACAGGATGGCGCCCTCCCAACAAGGCCACCACGGCGTGCCTCGCAGATGCTGCAGGGACTCCAGGCATCCGCCGATCAGGGGGCCTTCAACCTCACCAGGTTTGAGCCACGTCCAGCCCGGACTCGGTTGACGCTCTCGCGGTCGGGTCAGATCGGTCTGGTCACCCCACTGCAGAAACTCTTCCGTCCACCAGGGCGAGGGCTCGACCCGCCCCATCGGGCGAGGAACACCAACGGCCTTGAGGAAATGCTCTTCGGTGTAGTCGAACATGGCCGGGTATTCGGCGAAGTCCGTCAGCAGCGCCGGACCGTTGAAGGTGATCAGGCCCGTCTTCGACCAGATGGCTACGTTGAGCACGGTGATGTCCGAGTAACCGACGAGGATCTTCGGGTTGGCGGCGATCAGCTCGAAGTCGAGATGGGGGAGCAGGTGGCAGGAATGGTCGCCGCCGATGCCGGCCACGATGGCCTTGATCTCGGGATCGGCGAACATCTGATGTAGATCGGCCGTCCGGCGTTCGGGGGAATCGGAGACGTCACCCGACTGATGCAGGGCATTGTCAGCCAGGCGCACCTCGAATCCAAGTCGGCGCAGGTGCTCGATATCCCGTTCAGTCCGGTGAGGGACGGCGCCCATGCCACCCCATGAGGGGCTGACGAGGCCGACGGTGTCGCCGGGGGACAGTCGAGGAGGCTTGATCATCTGATGCCTCCGAGCCTGAGCAGCCGTTGCGCGTTGCCACCGATAACCTGGTGCTTCTCTTCGTCCGTCAGGTCGGCGGTGATGATCTTACCCAGCTGGATCCGCGGATCCATCAACGGCTGGTCCGAGCCGAAGAGCACCCGCTCGGCGCCGGCGCCGGCGACGAGCTTCTCGATGACCCCGGGCTGGCGGTAGGTGGAGCACGTCTCCAGATAGAAGTTGTCGTGCGCCCGGGCCATGTCGATCGCCTGGGTGCGGAAGGGCTCGATGTTCCCCGAGTGACCGGAGACGAAGGTGGCGCCGGGAAAGCGTGCTGCCGCAGTTCCCAGCTTCTGTGGTTCAGACAACGTCCCGCTGTCCGTGTGTGAGAGAACCACGAGTCCACGTTCTTCAGCGAAGGCGAAGATCGGGTGCCAGGCTTCGTGATCGAGGGGGAACGTCGTATACGGTGGGTAGATCTTGATGGCACGCAGACCGAGTTCGTCGATGGCCCGCGTCAGCTCCGGCTCGAGCGTCTCCGGCATCGTGGGGGACACATAGGCGAAGCCGATGAAGCGATCCGGGTGGCGGGCGACGAAGGCCGCCGTGGAATCGTTGGCCCGTCGACCCTCGGGATGGAAGATGTTGAAGACGCAGGCACGATCGACTCCCGCCCCGTCCATGGCGTGGAGCATGCGTGACGGTTCGTCGCGCATGGCCGCCGTCTCCCAGTTGCCGACGTGACCGTGAAAGTCGATGACCGGAGCGTCACCGATCATAGCGCCAGCAGCTCACGAGTCGTACCGTCAAGAATCCGCTGCAACTGCCAGCTGTCGATCTGCTGCCGGTGCAGGCTCCAGAGCACAGGTCCCATGGCGTACCGGGGGTAGTAGGACCCGTAGAGAAGTCGTCGCGCGCCTATCTGGGTGACGAGATCCTCGATGGCACCCAGGCTCTCGTGCCGGCTCAGTTCCAGGCAGGAACGGGGCAGGTGTCGCAACAGGGGCAGGACATAGGGAGCGTGCGTGTAGTGCGCACCGACCAGTACCGTGCGCAGTTCGGGAAAGGCCGACAAGGTATCGGCCAGCTGTACTGGATCGTTGTCGGCCAGCGAGATCCACAGAGGCAGGTCTTCCTGTTGCAGCCAGGCGAGCAGATCTCCGTAGATCCAGCTCGTCAATGGGGTCGACGTCGACGCCGTATCGTGGAGCCGCACGGACCGGACCAGACCCGAGGCGTGCAGCTGCTGCAGCTGGCCCAGGGACTCCGGCGCCATGGAGGCCATCCACGACGGCAACAGGCGCCCATCCGCCGCGTCGATCCAGTCGTGCAGGGCATCGTTGCCATCCAGGGCACTGACCTGTTCTCCCTGCACTGAATACACCAGCGCCTGATCGACGCCGTGGCGATCCATCTCGGCCAGCAGGCCGGCCGCATCCTCGACGGGGGACGGTCGGTCGTGGCGATGGCCCACCCCGACATTGGCGTCGAGGACCGGTGTCTGGCAACGAAAGCTCAGCTGGCGACCGCCTGCAGTGCCGCATGGATGTAGCCGAAGGTATAGGCGAAACCGACTCGACCCGGTTCGGGGCCGGAGATGCCCGGCACGTGGTCGGGCATGATCATGTAGGGGTAGTCGACCTCCTTCAGCGTACGCAGCACCTTGATCATGTCCACATCTCCTTCGTCGGGGAAAACCTCGACGAACTTGCGCAGACCTCCCTTGATATTGCGGAAATGGATGTTGAAGATGCGCTTCCGTTCGCCGAAGTAGCGGATGACGTCATAGACCTGCTCGGCGGGGTCCTCCAGACATTCCGACATGCAGCCGACGCAGAAGTTGAGTCCGTTGCTCGGGCTGTCATACAGGGAGATGAGCTTCTTGAAACCTTCCGACATACCCAGCACACGGTCGACGCCCCGGTAGGTGGTACCGACACCGATTCCCGGGTCGGACGGATGGCAGGCCAGCTGCACCTTGTACTCCTCGGCCACAGGGATCACGCGCTTCAGCCAGTAGTCGATGCGTTCCCACATCTCGTCGGCATCGGCGGGACCGTCTTCGAACTCGGTTCCTTCCGAGAGCTCGCCGTAGTCGAAGGTGGATAGCCGGGCGCCGCCGCGTCCCGTGACCGACTCCGTCCGCAGATGACCGAGGATGGTGATGTTGTAGTTGAAGCCGCGCAGGCCGGCTTGCCCCGCCATGCGGATCGCGTCGCAGACCAGGTCGAGCTGGCGCTCCCGCTCATCGCTGGGTTTCAGGAAGATGGCGCCCGTCTGTTTGTCCCTGAGGGCACCCCCCGAACCGATGAGGTGCATCATCTCAAGGTTGATACCGAACTTCGCGCAGCGTTCCCGGTAGCTGGTCAGCAGGTCGGTGGTCCATTCAGCCAGCGGCACGGCGGGTGTCGTATCGATGTTGTTGACGCCGAGTTGGGCGAGCATTTCGAGGTCGTGGTCTTCGGGGAAACTACCTTGCGTGCCGATGTACATGGTTGGCTCCTGCTGTTGGATGTCGAGGACGACTGACGTCAGGCGTCCAGATGTCTGCGAAAGAACGCTTCAGACAGGTTGCCGCCCCAGCCGTGCTCGCCGGGATGCAGGTCCAGTTCAAGCCGGTCGGACGCCCCCGCTGCAGAGTAGATCTTCTCCACCTGCCGATAGCAGGCCAGGGCCGTGTCGACCTTGAAGCACGTGTCGTTGGCGCCGATGTCGATCAGCAGTGGCTGTGGCGCGATCAGCCCCTGTACATCCGGCAGGTCGACGAGCTTGAACAGGCTGGGAGCCACCTGCATGCCGCAGTAGTTGTTGTCGCGCACACCGAAGACGGACCACAGATCGCTGTAGCACATGATCTCCGAAGCGCGGAAGCGATCGTCACACAGCGTCATCCACAGGGTCATCGTGCCACCACCCGACAACCCCATCACGCCGAGTCGGTCGCCGTCCACCTGCGGCAGAGAGGTGACGAAGTCGGTGGCCGCCTGCCCGTGGGTGACATTGATAGAGATGGAGGTCATCCCCAGCATCGTGGCGTGCAGGTAGTAGACATTGCACCAGTCGCGGCCGCCCACGTTGCCCCAGTTGTTGGGCTTCTGGTGATCGTTGCGCTCTCCGAAGCCGATCCAATCGATGGCATAGGTGACAAAGCCGAGTTGAGCCATCGTTTCGCCGTAGTCGTATCGGTTCTTGGCGATGTTGGCGGCACGCTCCGGACTCGAGTCGTTGCCCATGACCGACTCCTTGCCGAAAGGTCCGTGACCGTGGCAGCACAGCAGGGCGGGCAGCTTCTCGCCCCGTTTGAGGTCTCCGGGCAGGTTGATGAGCAGCGTCGCCGACAGATGTTCCTGCACATCGATGATCCAGCGCTGACGCCGCAGGCCACGATGTTCCCATTCGGCCAGCAACTCAGGATTCAGCGGCACACGAGGGGGTGAATCACCCAGACATGCCAGCACCTTCGGCAGAGCCTTCCTCTTCCAGGCGCCGTGCTGGCGTTTCGTGCTGCCGTCGAAGGACAGTTCCGGCCGTCGGTTGGCGACCAGGTCGGTGAACATCTGCTGTGGGCTCAGATTGCGGACGGTCATGGCTATCTCCCGGGATCGTTGTCCGGCAGAGCTTGGCGCATCGAGGCATTGCCGTCCAGTATGACATACGCCGTCCCCGCCGACGTCGGGAATTCGACTACAGACTGGCGTAGCCCTCAAGCCCTTCCTGCTGTTGCCAGCGGCGCATGACATCACCGGCCTGACGCAGGTGCCGCCGGTAGCGGTCATTCATACTCTTCTTGCTCTGGTGGACGATCCTGCCCACGGGCACGGAGTTGTTCTTGCCCCGGGCCTGGATGATTCGCCGGCCGTCGGGCCTGACGGCGATGGTAAGCATTCGCTCGAGGCGCCCCTCCACTTCGTCCCGCTGTACGGAGAACACCGCCTTACGACCGCTGCGGCAGTTGTTGCCATAGGAGCGCACGCAGTGGCTCATGGCTTTGCCCTCGGCCAGCAGTTGTTTCGACGTCGTCAGCTCGCGCACCGTCCACGTACACAGCTGTCCGGTCTCTTCGTCCCGCCCGTTCTCGACATACTCGCCAATTCCACAAGGTTCCCATCGATTGGTCGGTACCCGCTGATCGCGGGTCCGTCGCAGGTGCCACTCCTCCACCTGGCGCAGCAGCTTATCGACGCTGCGGCTCTTCATCGACAGGTTGGGCTCAGGGGGAGGGCCGTCTTCTTGCGGCACGAACCGGCGCTCGTGCAGATAGTCGGCGATGGGGCCTATCCACTCGCCGTCCAGCATGGGATGGCGTGTCAACCAGTGCAGGAAGGTGGACCAGAAGTCCTCCTGCTCGAACGACTGTCCCAGACGGGTGGCCAACACGACGTCGACCAGCGGCGGGGACCCGTCCTGACCGAGGATCTGACCATAACGCAACGCCTGCGGAATGGTGTAGTGGGCGGGTGCCTGCCGGACCTCGTGGGCCATGCGCTTCGTCAGCGTCACCGGCAGATCGGGCGCCGTCCGCAGGTTGCCGCCGGCGCCGAGGTGCTCGAACCAGTGGCGTTGTCGCTCGCCATCGGTGTCGGTGAAGAAGGCGGCGTCGAACAGGGACGGCAGCTCGTACTTCGCCAGCAGGTGGCGGGCGAGGGAGCCGAACTGACGACGCGCGCCGTGCTTCTCGCGGCGCCAGGTGTCGGGAGACTGCAGCCAGCGATCGTGGCGCGTGGCCAGCGCGGCAAGTCCGCCAATCCAGGTGTTGCCCGGCGCCGCCGGAAAACGGGAGATCGCAGGGGTTTCGACATCAAACAGATCAGCCTTCGTGCGCGTGGCTGCCAGGAGCAGGTCGCGGAAGGCGTTGCGTGCGTCAGGTGAGTCCTGCAGGTGAGCGGCACGGTCGTCGACGACACCCAGATAACCGCTGAGATCGTCGGCGCCGAGCTGGCCCGCGAAGAGGGCGGCGATCGTGTCGCCGGGCCGGCGGTGGAGCCGACGCCCCCGTCGAAGCGCCGAGTTGCTGGCCTCGGCACGATGTCGCTCGATCTCCTTGTCCCGTTGACGGTCGCTCTTGTACAGCGCCTCTCCCAGATCACGCTCACGACACCAGGCCTGATAGGCCTCGACAGAGTCGAGGCCGAGGTTGAACACGTGGGTGAGGAGCTCCTGCTCGGCGGCCTCCGCCTTTCTGTCCCGGGCCAACGCCTCGCGGGAGCTCTTCTTTCCTTTTTTCGTCTTCGCCATGTCAGTGGACGGTGTACTTCACACTCGTCGTGTGGACGGTGTAATGTCAAGAGGTTACGAACCGATGTCAGTGGCGACAGGCACCGTGGGCTGCTCCTGCCAGCGCGGCGTGTGGGGAGGGAAGGTGTCCAGATCTACATCGACATCCGGCCAGTGCCGGCGAAGAGCGTCCACCGTCTCCCGCACCCAGCTCCTCAGGTGAGGGAGTGAGCGGTGTGTCGCAGCGGTTCGAGCCGCGACCTCGAGGGTGGATACCACCTGCAGTCTGCCTGGATCGCCCTCCTCGGCCGCATCGAGCTTCGGGAAGCGGTGCAACCGGAAGATGGCGAACACCAGGCAGGCAGCGGCTACGGCGCCGCCGAACCGCGTGTCATCCATGGCCTCCGGTATCGTCTCTGCCAGGGATGCCCGGTATTCGGCCTCCAAGCCTTCGGCGATGGGATCACCGGCCGTGAGCCAGTGTGGTCCCGGGACGTAGAGACAGACAGCGTCTTCTACCGCGTGCCGATACCCGGCCGCCTCGAAGTCGATCACCCGGCCGTCGTCTTTGGAAACCAGATAGTTGTTGGGACCGGCGTCACCACTGGACGGCGTCTGGAAGGGACCTGGTTCAGTTAGCTCGCTCATGGCGCGCGCCAGGTCGCTTTCTGCCGCACCCGACGGAGCAGCATCGAGGGCACTCATGAATCCCCGAGTCCGTTCCCATACGCCCGACGGCAGACCCCGTCGATGGCTGTCCGGCTCGAATCGCCCGATGTCACGGTGCCGCGCCTGATAGGCGGATTCGTGTCCCACCGTCACAGCGGCCAGTCTCCCGAGGGCTCGTGCAAATCGGCGCAGGCCGGCGATACATTCGGCACTGTCCCCGGTTCGCAGGACAGCGGCGAGGGGGATACGTGGCGCCAGGTCCTCCATGATCAGGATGCCCGCTGACGGGTCGCTGGCCCACAGGTGTGGGACCGACTCCGGGTCCAACGCACCGACGAACTCCAGTGCGGCGCGCTCGGTGTAGACCTGGCGGAGATCGGTGCGAAAGCCGTTCGGGTCCTGGCGCAGCACTTTCACGATCACCGATGCCGGGACCTCTGACGACTGACCAGCCAACCGGCAACGGACCACGAACCAGGGCATCAGTCGCTGTGACTCGATGACCTCGATGGGCGTTGCCAGGCGTTGTTCCAGCAGTGCTCTGACTGTGCTGACGTCGAATTTCATGCTGCGTCCCATAACAGTGGCAACCCCTACAGACTTCGCACGATCTCCAGGACCCTGGCGTAGCGGTCGAAGGGGATGTCCGGGGCCACTGAGTGATCGGAGTGGTAGAGGTAGCCGCCACCGGCGGCCGCGGTAGTCACCTTGTCGGTGATAATCTGACGTAGCTCACCGTCGGGGAGCAGCATCTCGTCGTGGCCGATGTTTCCCATGAAGGCCAGGTGCTCACCGTAGTCGTGCTTGAGGTCACGCACGTCCATGCCGGCGTGCACCTCCAGGGGCTGGATACAGTCGACGCCAGCCTCGATGAGGTTCGGGATCAGCGGCCGGAAGTCGCCGTCACAGTGAAAGATGAACTGTGTGTCGTGGGCGTGCAGGAAGGTGCACAGGCGGGTCAGGGCGGGGCAGCAGAGATCGCGATGCAGGGCCGGCGAGAACATGGGGCCGGTCTTGAGCGCAAGATCGGAGGCCATGAAGAAACCGTCGACGACGATGCCCAGATCGATCATGGCGCCGTAGCTCTCGATGAGCAGGTCGATCTGGGCTTCGAACATCTCCCGCATCCATGCCGGGTTCTCGAGCAATGACATCAGAGCGAGCTCGTGGCCCATGCGGCGCCAGGTTGCTTCGAAGGCATCGTACACGTAGAGGACGATGTAGTTCTGCGAGTCGCGCAGCTGGCTGAACCCCCGGGCTTTGACGTCCCAATCGGTCTCGGGAGGGCGCCAGAAGGGGGTGAAGGCGTAGAAGCCATGCAGGCCGAAACGGTCCGGCGTCCAGTGGAGACGCTCCTTCAGCCCGTCCCAGTCGGCCTGCGTCTTGACCGGGTATTCGAGCATCTCGGCCGGCGCCGATCGGCCCTTCTGAAACCGACCCCGGGCGCCGTAGGTATCGCGGCGTGTTACATGCGTGGCGTCGCTGTCGATATCGGCGGTCTCGAAGAGGAAGCCGGAGTCGAAGTGCACCATCTGCCACTCGTAGTCGAAGAAGTCCTTCGCCGGGACACCGGCCGGCAGATGGCCTTGCTCCCGCCAGGCCGCCAGGGTTTCGTCCCAGAAGGAGTCGTTGACGGGCACCCGGTCCACGGGCTGTCGTGCAATGGCGGCACGCATGCGCTCACGGTTTGTCATGGCATGGTCCGTCAGGCTGCCGTGGACCAGCCGAACAGAACGCCGAGGACATCCTTCGGGCTGTCGGCCAGCATGGTGTAGACCGCCTGACATTCCCGCGGGGCAAACTCGTGTGTGATCAGGTGTGAGAGGGGGAGACGGCCGGCCGCCATCAGGCGCAAGGCAAGAGCCCGCTCGCGCGTCTTCGTCCAGCGGTAGTAGATGTGATCGTCGTCCGGTGTCTTGGGCTGGTGGGCGCCGAGAATGCTGACCTCACGCAGGTGTACATCCCTGAGGAAGTCCATGTCCACCGTACCTCTTGGTGAGCCGACGGCGACCACCTTGCCCCCGAGGCAGGCAAGCCCCGTCACCTGGGGGAAGACCCGGGGCAATCCCGTACACTCGAGAACGATGTTGGCGCCGTCCTCCGGGCAGTGCTCGGCGATCACCTGCTGCAGGTCGTCGATCCGCGTCGGGTCGAGGGTGATATCGCAGGCGTGCCGGCCTGCCGTGTCGAGGCGGAACTCATCCAGGTCGACACCGACGACGGGCGTGCCACCCGAGAGCCGCGCGAACTGGCCGCAGATCTGGCCCACCAGCCCCAGGCCGAAGACGACGACGGAAGAGCCCAGCTCGATTTGCGCCACGCGCACTCCGTGCAGGGCGATGGCGGCCATGACCATGAAGGCGGCCAATCTCGGGTCGAGGTCCGGGGGAACGAGCTGATAGCCGGAGCCCGAGCGCAGGATGTTGTGACTGGCGTGGTTGCCCTGACCGCTGACACGATCGCCGACCTGGATGCCCTCGACGAGGCGACCGACGGCCAGCACCCGCCCCACGCTGCAGTACCCGGTGGTGCGCGGGAAGGTCGGTTCGCTGCCCGGTTCACCACCGTGTGTCCAGTTGTAGATCTCGGTGCCGATGGAGACGGCGGTGTACTCGTTCTCGACCAGGATCGCGTCATCGGGGAGCGGGCCGGGATCGAAGGGCTCGACCTCGATCTGGCGGATGGCTCGTGAGATGAGGCGGGTGCTGTTCATTGGCGATCCCGGATACGGTTCTCAAGGTGGCACGAATCGCCAATGTACACGAAATGCGCATGCGGGCGCGTGCCACCCTTGTGTCTGTACAACCATGAGGCTCATCTTGCACCGACATGAGCCTTCTCTGCCTCCTTGATGTCACCAAGTCGTATGACCGGGCCCTGGTTCTGCGCTCCGTCTTTTTCCGTCTCAGCGAAGGGGACCGCGTCGGGCTGGTCGGTCGCAACGGCACCGGCAAGACGACCCTGTTGCGGCTGATCCTGGCTCGTGAAGAGCCCACCGAGGGCGAGGTGCAGATCGAGGCAGGCGTACGTCTGGGGTATGTCTCGCAGTTCTCCGAGCTCGAGGACGACCGCAGTCTCGAGGAGCTTCTCGAGGCGCTGTTCGACGAGGTCCATACCATCGAAGCGGAGTTGCGGGACATCGAGTCGGCCATGGGGCAGGAGGCTGACACCGGGGCCCTGGACCGCCTCCTCCAGCGTCAGTCCGCCCTCCATGATCGAATGGCACACATCGACGGGTGGCACTACCGCAACCAGATCGACACCGCTCTGTCCCGTCTCGGATTTTCATCTGAGCACCGTCGACGCCCGGTGGGTGACCTCTCGGGCGGCTGGCGGAATCGGGCGGCCCTGGCCCACGTTCTGCTCGCCGACCCGGACGTACTGCTTCTCGACGAGCCGACGAACTTCCTCGACGTCGATGGTCTGGCCTGGCTGGAGCAGTGGCTGAACAAGCGTCGGGGTCCACTGATTCTGGTGTCTCACGACCGCCACTTCCTCGATCTTGTCGTCAACCGCATCGTCGAGATCGAGAACCACCAGTTGCAGGAGTACACGGGGAACTACACGGCCTTCGTGCGCGAGAAGCCGACGCGGCGACGTCAGCTGGAGAATCAGTATCAACACGAGCAGGAACTGCTCGCCTACGAGGCGGAGGCCATCGAGGATCGACGCCAGACCCGGCGCAATCCAAGTCAGGCGCTGCGGCGCCGCCTGGCCAACATCAACAAAGGGGCTGAACCCCGACCGGTGGAGAAGATCGTCACCGGCCTGTACCGGGGCCTGCGCGTCAGAGACAAGCTGTGCCGTGTCGACATGCTGGCCAAGGCCTATGGCGAACAGATCCTCTTTCTGGATCTGACCTTTGAGCTGCAGCGTGGTCAGCGCCTCGTGGTGGTCGGCCCCAATGGTTGTGGCAAGAGCTCGCTGCTGCGGTTGCTGACGTTGCAGGAGGCGCCGAGTGATGGCACGGTCACCTGGCAGGCCGGGGCAGAGTTCGTCGACTTCGGTCAGGTCCTGGCCGATCTCGATCCGGACGACACGGTTTCACACGCCGCCAATACCCTCAAGCTGACCAACTTCGAGCCGCGCCGGCAGGTGCACCAGTTTCTGTCCCTCATGCGTTTTTCCGAGCGGGAGCTGCAGCAGAAGATCGGCACTCTCTCCGGCGGACAGAAGGCGCGTGTGGCTCTGGTGCAGTGCCTGCTGTCCGGCGCCTCGGTGGTCGTGCTGGACGAGCCGACGAATCACCTGGATGTGACCAGCATCCAGGTGATGGAGCGAGCCCTGCTGCACTTTCCGGGGGCGGTGGTCGCCGTCAGCCACGACCGTTTCTTCATCGACAAGATCGCCAGTCGTCTGCTGGTGTTCGAGGCCGAGGGCGAGGTCCGCCACTTCGAGGGCAACTGGACACTCTACCAGGCGACGCGGGCGGGCGGGTCAGCGGTCGATCCGCTCGAAGCAGACTAGTCGTAGGCGCCGAAGGCGTGACAGGCCTGCACCATGGCCAGATAGTTGTCGGGTCGTACGCTGGAGTGAATGCTGTTGCTCGAGCTGAGGATGAAACCGCCGCCAGGTGAGGCCGTGGCGATGCAGTGACAGACGGTGGCTTCCACCTGTTCCCTGGTCCCATGGCTGAGCAGTTCGCCGCAGTCGATGTTACCCACCAGACAGACACGGTCGCCGTAGGCGGCCTTCACCTGGCCGATATCCATGCCGGCCACGGGTTCCAGCGGGTTGATGGCGTCCGGCCCGGCGTCGACGATGAAATCCAGGATCGACCACAGATTGCCATCGGAGTGCTTGATGCAAAGGGCGCCTTCCTCGTGAATGGCGTCCACCGTCTTCTTCAGTCGGGGGAAGATGAACTCCTCGAAGTGGGCCGGCGACATCATAGGTGCGAAGTTGTGGGCGTAGTCGTCCCCGAGGATGACGACATCGACGCCGGCGCGCACGGCACGGCGAGCGATGGTGATGTTGGTATCGACGACGATGTCCATCAGGGCGTGGGCGAACTCCGGGTCGTCGAGGAAACACAGCAACAGGTGGTCGAGGCCAGCCAGATAGGCGGCCCACATGAAGGCCGCCCGGTGGTGGAAGGTGATCGCCTTCTGTCCCTTGTAGCGATCGACGAGACCGGGCAGTTCGCCAAGGCGCCAGGCCGCATCGGGGTCGGGTGGCGTATAGGCGCGCAACTCGTCCATGTTGGTGATGGAGGAGCCCACCGGATGGGACAGTGTCTCCTTCGATTTGCGGTAGGTGACCCCCCACTCGTCGACATAGGAGGAACCCGTTTCGTTGCGGTGCTGGAAGACGCAGCCCGTGCCGACGGCGTCGAGACCGATGGCGTCGGAGAAGGCGCCGATCTCGACGGCGTCGGGAAACAGCTGGCGACGCACGCCGACGTCGATGACGGACTCGATGACGGGTACACGGTCGGGTTGCTCGCCGCGGAGTGCGGTCAGGACACGTTCGGCGCAGTTCATGGGGTGCAATGTACACGAAGCGGGGACGGTTTCGCCATCCGCGGAGTGGTCTGCCGCCACACACTTCACCATCTTTCGCGTTACAGGAGACCTTTCGGCTGACAGACGAGGCACTGCAATGAAGACACCCGCCGTCTCACCAGAATCCGATATCGGAGCCCACGAGCGCATCCAGGCGCTGCGCCAGCGGCTCCTGGAGCGCAAGGATCGCGGCTACAGCGGCTGGTCCATGCAACCCGATCCAGTGGTCACCGCCGGGGCACTCCGCGCCACGGAAACCACGGGAGACTCGTGGCAGCAGCGCCGCGGTGTCGTGGTGAGGGAGCGTCTGCGTGCCGTCGATTTCGCCCTGGATGATCTGGAGCTGCTGGCGGGACGTGTCGCCGCCGACACGCAGGAAGGCAGTGCCGCCCAGCAAGAGGAGGCCCGCGGCTATCTGGCCGCCTACCCGGGGGCGCCGGGACAGACCGGCCACTGTGAGCTGGACCTGGAGCCGCTGATGAGGCTGGGCATCGACGGTCTGCAGGAACGCATCCGGGACACGCAGAGGGCTGGTTCGGCAGGCGGTGGCGCGGAGTCCGGGACCGCCGACGAAGCCTACGCCTCCTTCACAGAGGCGCTGACCGGCCTGTCAGCTATGATCCACAACGCCGCGACCACCGTCGAGGCAGCCGCGCGGAAGGCCGGGCCTCAACGCCAGCAGGAGCTCGGTGTGATCGCGTCGTCATGCCACCGAGTCGCCCACGATCCGCCGCAGACCTTCCGCGACGCCATCCAGCTGCTCTGGTTCGTCGTCATGGGGGTCATGCACGCAGAGCCTGTGGGGTTGGTGGTGCCGGGACACCTGGACCGCACGCTGTACCCCTTCTACCGACGTCAGGTTGAAGCCGGCGAGTTGGACGACGACGAGGCCCTGCTGCTGATCGAGTCGCTCTACCTGCTGGTGAACGAGTACATCCCGGAAGGTCTGGCGATTTCGGTGATGGTGGGCGGGCGTGACGAGCACGGCAGCGACGTGACCAACGAGCTCTCCCATCTGTGCCTGGAAGCTCTGCGACGTACGGCGCTGATCTATCCCACCGTCGGCATCTGCTGGCACGAGGACACACCGGACACACTGATGTCTCTGGCCATCGATCTGATCGGTCACGGCAACGCCAATCCCGCACTGTTCGGCGATGCCACCATCCAGGAAGGTCTGGCGGATCTGGGCGTACCTCCCGGCGAGGCCTGCCGTTACGTCAATTCGACCTGTGTGGAGATCACGCCGTCCGGCGCCAGCAATGTCTGGGTGGCCTCACCCTACTACAACACCTGTCAGCTGCTGCTGGACGAGGTGGCGGCGCAATGCCAGGACCCGGCGCCCGACTTCGTCTCCTTCCAGCAGCGGTACCGCCAGCGTCTTGCCGCCGCTGTGGAGACGGCTGTGGAGCAGCAGAACGAGGCGCGCCGACAACGCCGCCAGCGGGGCCGCAAACCCCTGCAGAGCGTCTTCACCCGCGACTGCATCACCCGCGGACGTGACATCGATGACGGCGGCGCCCCCTATAACTGGGTGGAGTGTTCCTTTGTCGGGCTGGCCAACCTGGCGGACTCGCTGCAGGTGATCGAGACCGAGATCTACGATCGGGGAACCCTCACCCTGGCACAGCTCAAGGCGTTGCTGGATTCGGATTTTTCCGACGCGGAGCCGACGCGCCTGCGGCTGCTCAACGGCCATCCCAAGTACGGGCAGGGCTGTCCCGAGGTGGACAAGCGTGTGGCCGCCACCGTGGCCTGGGTGTCGGCGCAGTGCCGGCAGTATCGCATGCTGCCGGATGACAGCCACTACGTTCCGGGTGCCTTCGTGTGGGTCATGCACGAACGTCTGGGACGCGACACGGGGGCCACACCGGATGGACGCCGGGCGGGATTTCCTTTCGCCGACGGGTGCGGCCCGGCCCAGGGCAGGGAGAGCCGCGGGCCCACGGCCGCGATCCTGTCTACTACCAGCTGGGACCATCGGTCCATGATCGGCGGGCTGGCGTACAACATGAAGTTCAACACTTCGCTGTTCCGCGAACCGGAGGGGTTCGACCGGCTGCGCGATCTGGTTTTGACCTTCCTGCGCCGCGGCGGCTTCGAGACGCAGATCAACGTCGTCGATGCAGCCGTGCTCCGGCGCGCCCAACAGCACCCTGAACAGCACCGCGATCTGGTCGTACGCATCGGTGGTTACACCGACTACTTCACTCGACTCACACCGCAAATGCAGGCCGAAGTCATCCTGCGTACCGAATTCGACGATGTCTAGTCCGCCTCAACCCGAACCGCGGGGACGTGTCTTCGAAATCCAGCGGTTCTCCATCCACGACGGCCCCGGCATCCGCACCACCGTCTTTCTGCAGGGCTGCACACTGGCTTGCCTCTGGTGCCACAACCCGGAGGGAGGATCCAGTCGACCGGTGCTGTCCTTCCAACCGGACAAGTGCGTGGCCTGCGGGTGGTGTGTGTCAGCCTGCCCGGAGCAGGCTCATCATCTCGATGTGGAGACCGGCACCCACACTCTGGATCGTGACCGCTGTCGTGTCTGCGGCGCCTGCACGGAGCAGTGCTATTCTGGGGCGCTGGAGGTGGTAGGCAGGGACATGGGGGTTGGGGAGGTACTGCAGGACGTGCTTGCCGACATTCCCTTCTACGAGACCTCGGACGGCGGCATGACGCTATCCGGTGGAGAGCCGCTGGCACAACTGGATTTCGCCGCCGCCCTGTTGCAGGGAGCCCGACACCACGGCCTGCACACCGCACTGGAAACCTGCGGTTCCGTGCCACTGGCCCACCTGGAACGGATCCTGCCCTGGGTCGATCTGTTTCTCTACGACATCAAGGAGTCGGCGCCCGAACGCCACCGGGAGTTCACGGGAGGGGACGGCGCACCCATCATCGCCAATCTGCGATATCTCCACGGGACGGGCGCCGCCATCCGCCTGCGCCTGCCGCTGATTCCCACGATGAACGACCGCCCTGATCATCTGGACGGCGTGGCTGAGCTGGTGCACGAGCTACCCGGGCTCGAGGGCGTGGAGATCATGCCCTACCACCGTCTGGGAACCAGCAAGATGAGCCGTTTCGGCTGGCCGCAAGGCCCGGAATTCGAGACCCCCGACGACGCCATGGTCGAAGGTTGGATCACCGCTCTGGGGCAGCGGGGTGTGACGGTGCGCAACCGATGAGTACACGCACCTCCGACAGAGAACCCCCCAAGCGATCCAGTCTCTCCTCCCGAGAACGCCTGCTGGCCACCATCGCCCATGAGGATACCGACTACACCCCCTGCAGCTTCATGATCTACAACGCCCTGCGCAGCCGGTGCAGGGATCAGGTCGAGTTCGTCGAGCGCCAACTCGCCATGGGGCTCGACACGTGCATGGGGCTGCCGGTACGTGACACGACGCGTGACCGGTCGAAGTCCGAGCAGGCGGATCTCCACGGGATGCCCGTGCGTTTTCGTGACAACGTGAAGGTCGAGGATTGGCGCGAGGACAGGCCAGGAGAGCGTTACCCCATCCTGCACCGGCGGTACACGACCCCCGCGGGCACACTCACCACGTCGGTGGACAGGACCGAAGACTGGGTGCAGGGCGACCGTGTGCCCCTCTTCGACGACTTCGTCATTCCCCGGTCGCACAAGCGCTTGATCACCGGCGTCGAGGACCTGCCGGCACTGCGCCACCTGCTGACACCACCCACCGATGACGAGATTGCACAGTTTCGAGAGACGTCACACAGGGCCAAGCAGGTGGCCGACGATCTCGGACTGTTGGTTATCGGGGAGTGGGGTGGCCTGTTCGATATTGCCTGCTGGCTCTGCGGCATGGAAGAGCTCATCTACGCGGCGCTGGAGCAGCCCGGGTACATCGAGGAGCTGCTCGCCATCATCGGCGAGTGGAACCGCGCGCGCGAGGAGGTCGTGCTCGAGGTCGGCGTCGACCTCTACATCCGTCGTGGCTGGTACGAGACCACCGATTTCTGGTCACCGGAACTCTACGAACGCCACATCCTGCCGGATCTCAAGGCCGAGGTCAGGCGCTGTCACGAAGCGGATACCAGGCTCGCCGTCATCTCGACCAGCTCCTTCACCCCGCTTCTCGACTACTACCTCGACGCCGGCATCGACGTGCTGATCGGGACGGATCCGATTCAGGACGCCCGCGCCGACCTGGCCCTCACCAAACGTAAGCTCGCCGGCAAGATCGCCATCTGGGGCGGCGTCAACGGCTTTGTCACGGTGGAGACCGGCACACATGACGATGTCCGCCATGCCGTGGCCGAAGCCATGGACGTTCTCGCGCCCGGAGGCGGCTTCATCCTGTCGCCGGTGGACAACGTGGTCGACGACAGCCCCGGAACCCGGGCGAATGTTGACGCCTTCCTGCAGGCGTGGCGCGAGTTGCGCTAGCACATCAGATGACACTGCGCGAGCGCATCCTGTCGGTGTACGCCGGGCAGACACCGGACGTGGTGCCCTACTTCCTCGATCTGTCTCACTGGTTCTACTGGAAGAACCAGTTACCCTGGGATCTCAGCACAGCCTATACCGAACCGGAGCGGGCTCTCATCGACTTTCATCGCCAGGTGGGCGCTGGGTTCTACATGCCCAACGGGGGAGCGATGTTCTCGGCCACGTTCCCGGATCAGGTGCGGTCGACGACGGAGAAACAGGACGCCGGCGGCGTGCCGGAGATCGTCTGGCGGCTGGAGACGGCCTCCGGCTTGATCGAACGACGCCGCAAGTGGGAGGAGCGTACGTATGCCTGGGGCATCAACCAGTGGGGGATTCGCACACCGGCGGATCTGCGTGTCTTCGGCGAGGCCATGGCCCAGCGCAGCTACACGTCCGACTGGGCACAGTACCTGGCGTGGGACGAGTATGTGGGCGACGACGGTGTGGTGTACCTGTCGGCGGGGTACAGCGCCATGGGCCATCTGCTCAACTACTGGATGGGTATCGAGCAGACGATGTACGCAACCGTCGACATCCCTGAAGTGATGACAGACGTGGTGGAGAAGGTGAACGCCAACAACCTGGAGCTCATCGATCTGCTGTGCACGTCGCCGGCACACATCATCATCTTGGGAGACAACTTCTCCAGCGACATCCAGCCGCCCCGGTTCTTTGCCCGGTGGTCACGGCCGTACTATGCCGAAGCCATCCGGCGACTACACGCCGCGGGCAAGAAGGTGGCCGTGCATATCGACGGGCAGCTGCGGGGGGCACTGGGCATGTTTCGAGACATCGACGCAGACTGCGCCGACGCGGTGACGCCCGCACCGCTGGGTGACCTGTCGCCATCGGAGTGCCGGGCTGAAGCAGGATCCGACTTCATTCTCTCGGGCGGGGTCTCACCCGAACTGTGGCTGTCCACCTCACCACGCGAGTTGTTCGAAGCCAAGGTGAAGGACTGGCTGGCGTTGAAGCGGGACTCACCACGGCTGATCGCCAATGCCGGCGACCAGGTGCCGCCGGGAGCAGAGGAAGACCGGATTCACATCATGCGGGATCTCGTGGACGAGTTCGGGCGACGATGACGGCCTGGACGCGGCGCCCAGGGATCGAGAGAGCATGGACGGATCGATAGAGCGGGTACGAACGGTTCTCCGGGGCGAGATTCCCGATCACCCGCCCCTGTACGAGTTGTTCCGCAACGATGCGGTGATCAACCACTTCACCGGCGACACCCTCACCGTGGAGAACGGTCCCGAGCTGGTGTATCGGGCCTACGAGCCCGCTGTGGACGCCACCCGGCCGTCGGTACGTCCCCCGGGGCGAGAAGAGACGGTAAGATTGCCCGACGGGCGGGAGCAGCGCCACTTCCGTTGGACCATCTGGACCGAGAACCACACCTATGCAAGCGCTGCCGAGTACGGGGCGCAGAAGCGGCGCCTTCTCGACACCTTCGACCCGGCCTGGTCGCCGCAGCGACAGACCTCCATGGCGCAGACCCTTGCTGGCCATCGTTCGGCGCGAGACAGACTGGGGGAAGTGTTCTTCTTCCCCGGCGGGCCGTCTCCCGGGTTGATGGGCATCATCGGGGAGGTGGGGCTGGAAGCCTTCTCCTACTACCTGTCCGATCTGCCCGGGCTGGTCGGTGAGTTGCTGGAGATGAACACTCTGAACGCCCTGGCCTGGATCGAGCACCTGCCCGACGATCACGGGATCGAGGCCGTTTTCTGTGGCGACGACATCGCTTTCAAGACCGGTCCATTGCTGTCTCCGTCCTGGTTCGACACCCACTACATGCCCCGCCTGGCACGGATCTGCCAGGCCTACCATCGCCAGGGCATCCGGGTTCTATTCCACTCGGATGGCAATCTGCTGCCCATCCTGGACGGTTTGGTGGCTGCGGGGATCGATGGGCTCAACCCCCTCGAGGTACTGGCAGGAATGGATCCGGCCGTCGTCCACCGGCGGTATCCGCACCTGTTCCTCGCCGGCGGGATCGACGTATCTCAACTGTTGCCGTACGGAAGCCCGGGGCAGGTGCGCGAAGTTGTGCGGCGCGCCGTTGACGCTTGTCAGGGACGGCTCATGGTGGGCAGCTCGACAGAGCTGAACGATGAGGTCCCTCTGGCCAACTATCTGTCCCTGCGAGAGGCTGTACTGGAGGAAGTCGCATGAGGGGATCAAATCATATGATGAAGGGCAGGACCACGGATTCCGCTTCTCAGCAACTGCCGGTACGAATCGGTCTGGTGGGGTGCGGCGCGCAGGGACAGAACCACCTGCGTGAGTTGGCTACGCTGGGAGAGGCGGTCGAGATCGCCGCCCTCTGCGACCTCGACGATGAACGGCTGGCCGCCGCCACCGAGACCCATCCCGACGCCCATGTCACGAAGGACTTCACCGGGCTCAACGCCCGTGGTGATCTCGATCTCGTCATCATCTGCACCCTGCCCGCTACCCACAGCCGAATCGCGGTGGCGGCGCTGCGCGACGGGGCACACGTGCTGTGCGAGAAACCCTTCGCTATGAACACTGTGGAGGCGGAGACCATTCTCGATGCCGCCGAGGTGGCGGCGCGGCGCGTGCAGGTGGGCACCAACATGCGCTACATGCCGCACTCTCAGTGTCTGCGTCAGCTCATGGCGGATGGCAGGCTCGGAAAGCCCCTGCGCCTCCGCGTGTGGGGGAATCACCCGATTCCGCCCTGGTGGGGGCCCCACTATCATCGGGCCGTCTCCGGAGGCGGCGTGCTGGCGTCGACGATGGTTCACTTCCTGGACCAGGCCCTGTGGATCTGTGGTTGGCCCAATCCCCTTACGGCGAGCTGCTCAACCGAACAGGTCTTTCCACGCAAGCGGGAGCCGCTGGCGTCACCCGAAATCAGAGCCCGGTACGACGTGGAGGATCTGGTCAGCGCTCACGTCCGCTTCGAGGGAGGCCTGGCGCTGCAGCTGGATGGCAACTGGTGCTCGGAAGAGGGGGACAGCTACGGCTTCGAGCTGGTGTGCGAGAAGGGGACGATGACCTGGGGCCCGATGAAGGTGTGGGTAGAGGGGGCGGACGGGCAGATCGTGGACGACACACCAGAGATACCCGGGACAGACAGCGAGTCGCCGGACGCGTGGATGAGAAGCATCAGGGACCAGGATGCCGATATCGTGCAGAAGATCAGAACGGGGGGTGGCCCCGACATGCAAGATCGTCGGCAGCTGCTGAACCTGCAACGCCTCGTCGACGCCTGTTACGAGTCGGCACGACAGCAGCGGGAGATCTGCATCTGACGACCTGAGCCCTGCTCCACCTGGCGCCTTGTGTTGCCGGACCTCAGTAGCTGTAGCGCAGGCGTACGTAGAGGTTGGAGCCGTTCTCGAGTTGGCCGAAGAAGGTCGCGTTGTCGCCCCACATGAGGTTGGCGCCTGCTGCGGTAGTTATCGCGTCGCTCCACTTGTAGCTCATCGATGGCCGGAAGTGGGCATCACCATCGTTGGGGGAGTAGAAGCCGAACAGTGAGAGCCTGAGGGTTTCCTGGCGCAATCGGTGCGTCAGCCTGCCGGTGATGGTGTGGCGGAACTCACTGGCCACGAATCTCGGATTCGGCGCGTTCAGAACCAACTCATCATGGTCCAGCGTCCCCTCCACGTAGTATTGGGCCCCCGAAGTAACATTGGCGACCAGTTCGCGCTCGTACCCCGCCAGGAGACGAATCTGCGAGTTGGGCACGTTGGGATCTGTGCCATCGCTGTCGTCGGAGTCATAGTAGGCCCCCTCGAGATGGGCGATCCCACCGTTTACGCTGGCGCGGGCACTGCCTCCATACACACCCATTTCGGAATGGGTGGCCATGTTCGCCGCCCTGTCGAAGGCCAGCGGCTGCTTGGTGTAGCCGAGGTATCCGTACAGGCTCAACTCCAGTCCGCCGACGTTTCGAAAGAGGCGCCCGGCAAGCTCCCCGTTCGACAGCTCCCTGTCAGGTCGCCGCGCCTCGAAGGGTTGCCCCATTGACGTGGCGCTCACCAGACCTGGCACGCCGGGATTGAAGAAGGAGAGCCGCTCTCCGGTGATCGAACGATCCGGCGCGAAGACCGGCGTCCACACGAGATCGACGTTCACCGGTCCTGAGTACGCGGTGAGCTTGAGCGCGTTGGAAGGTGCCTTCAGAAACTCGTCCTGGCGGTCAATGAAGAAGGAGACGAAGTCCTTGGGGAAGAGGTCGCTGAGAAACACGAAGTCGCCGGTTCCCCAGGTGAGAACCTGGCGTCCGGCGCGGAGGTCGAGCCAATCGGTCAGCTGCAGAGTGATGGCGGCCTGACGAATGTCGAGTTCCACCGGCCCGGCCCCGCCCTCCGACGTGAAATCGCCCCTGAACGTCAGGTCGGATCGATCTCCGTAGTGGGAGACGTCCAGGCGGAAGCGCACATCGTTGAGCAGGAAATCGTCCGGTTGCAGCGGATCGTCGGTGATACGGCTGCCGGTTGCCACTTCGAGCAACCCGTGGATCTCCGCCGGGAATCCCCCGTCTCCCTGGGCGCCAGCAAGCCCCGACATGGCGAGCCCGAGGACCACGGAGGCAAGCCGTTGAAGCCCGCGACGTCGCATGCTTCAGCGGGCCGAGAACCAGCGTCGGGAGGGATTTCGCAGTGTCCTCTCGGCGAACAGGCTCTCCGGGATGTCGAGGTCGTACTGGATCTTGCTGAATTCGGAGAGCGTGTTGCCGCCTGACCGCAGATCCGATACGCGCAATCGTGTCACGGTGGGATGGCTGTCGACCTGCTTCACCTCGAGTGTCTCGATCCGGCGGTACAGCTCTCCCGTATCATCGACATATTCCATCTTTCACTGCTGTCCAAGATAATCTGACATCGTCGTGATCATCGTCTCGTTCGCTTGGGAAGCGGTGTCTAAAGGGGCGTGAAATGCGATTTTCGAGGACCAGGTCTGCCCTTTAGGCGTCTACACGTTTTGCGGCTGTCCAAATCCCGGTAACGACAGATGCAGTTGCCCCTGTAATCTCTCCAAGTTCGGCGGTGGTCCGAAGGGCTCCTTGAGCCATGCCATCAGGTCGCGGTAGGTGAAGAGGTTGAGCCGCAGCATGGCGGCGAGATTGGAAAACGACCAGGACAGATGCGATCGATGGTGGAGCCACTTGAGCAGCAACAAGGCGATCATGGCCGTCCAGATCTGGATACGCAGGGCGTTTTCGCTGGTACCGACGAAGGTCTTCACCTTGAGATGCTGCTTCAGCGTCTTGAAGAAGAGTTCGATCTCCCAGCGGTCCTTGTAGATGTCGGCGATCGTGTTGGCACCGAAATCCAGGTGGTTGGTCAGCAACACGATCTCTCGCTCTTTGACCGGGTCCCAGACGACGACCCGGCGCAGGTCGTGGGGACACTTCTTCTCGGCCGTCACGCCCATCAGGCGAATCACCTGGTCGGCTCGAATCGGGCTCTTGGAGGGCACCCGACGGTGCTGCTTGACGTAGTAGTCGGCGTTGGCCTTCAGGCGAGTAACGAAGTGGATGCCCTTCGTCGTCCAGCGGGGCAATGTGACTCGTGTATGTCCCACCTGGCCCGAACAGAAGCTCTCCAGGCCAGAGTGAGAGCGCTGATGGCATGAACCGTGCTACCAGGCAATGTTGTGGATGGACCGCACTTCACCCAGGAGCGACTGCCCCCCAATGAGCATGAATGCGCCTCAACGCCCCCGATCGACACTGCGCCGCCGGATTATCGACGGCGTCCTCAAGGGTGGTGTCGTCGCCCTCGCCGGCGCGGTCATGTACCCCATCGTCCGCTTCAGTCGCCCGCCGAAGCGGAAGGAGACGATGGACGCCAACGTGCTGGCCGCCACGGTGGGCGAGTTGCACCCGAACTCGGGAAAGGTCTTTCGCTTCGGATCCCGGCCGGGGCTGCTGATCATGACGCCGGACGGAGAGTACCGGGCCTACTCAGCAGTGTGTCCTCATCTCAACTGCACCGTCCAGTACAACGACAAGCGGTCGCAGATCTGGTGTGCCTGCCACAACGGCTACTTCGACCTGACCGGCAAGGTGATCTCCGGCCCTCCTCCAAAGGGACTGGAGGAGTTCCAGGTGGTCATTGACGAGGACGAGATTCTCGTCTCGAGGCGACCCCTCGATGCTTGAGTTGCAGGGGGGGGACAGCGTGAGCGAAACCCCGTCACGAAGCTCGCTCGGCACACGGCTGCTGGCCTGGCTCGAGGAGCGCGTCGATCTCGGAGTCATCCGCCATCTGATCGAGCACAAGCGGGTGCCCGTCCACCGCCACAGCGTGTGGTACTATTTCGGCGGCATGGCACTGTTCCTCTTCGTCGTGCAGATCCTCTCGGGGATCCTGCTGCTCGGTTATTACCGGCCGACCGAGGACGGTGCCTTCGAGAGCGTGCAGTTCATCGTCGCCGATGTCGAATTCGGCTGGCTGGTGCGCAACGTACACAGCTGGTCAGCCAACATCATGGTCGGCGTGCTCTTCGTGCACATGTTCTCAACCTTCCTGATGAAGGCCTACCGCAAGCCCCGTGAACTGACCTGGATGACCGGGTTCTCCCTCTTCATGCTGACCATGGCCTTCGGATTCACCGGGTACCTGTTGCCGTGGAACGAGTTGGCCTTCTTCGCCACAAAGGTCGGCACTGAGATCTTCACCAATATCCCCGTCGTCGGTCGCGGTTTCCTGCTCGTACTGCGAGGCGGGGAAGAGGTGACGGGCGCGACGCTGACGCGGCTGTTCGGGTTTCACGTCGCCATCCTGCCACTGATTACGATGGCTATCCTCTTTCTGCATCTGCTGCTCGTGCAGCAACAGGGCATGAGTCGCCCGCCGTCGATCGAAAGTGAAGGGGACCAGCGGGACATGCCCTTCGTACCGCACTTTCTCCTGCGCGATCTGCTGGGCTGGCTCGTCATTCTGGGAGTACTGGTGTCGATGGCCGCCTTCTTTCCCTGGGAGCTCGGGGTCAAAGCCGATCCTTTCGGGCCGACTCCACCCGGAATCGCACCGGAGTGGTACTTCCTGTTTGCCTTCAATTTCCTCAAGATCGTGCCCTCGCAGGTGTTGTTCTTCGAAGGGGAGTCGATCGCCGTCGGACTGATGGGTCTGGCCGGAGCTTTCTGGTTTCTCGTGCCCCTCGTGGACCGGCGCAGCTCCCGCGGCGAGCGCAGCCCCCTGTTCACCGCTATCGGGATCATCGCCATCGTGCTCTTCGTCCTGCTCACCCTGCTCGCAGTGATCTTCCCGTCACTCGGAGGACACTGACGATGAGAGTTATCGTCCTTTTTTGTCTGGCGGTCTGGACCTCCGGGGTGGCCGCTCAGGATGTCGACAACTGTATTGAGTGCCACGCCGAGGAGGAGGACGAGATCGGAGCGCCGGTTCAGCTGATGCTGAACGATGTACACGCCCGTCAGGGGCTGTCGTGCGCCGACTGCCACGGTGGAGACCCGAATACGGACGACGAAGATGAGGAGATGTGGGATGCGGAGGATTTTCGTGGGGCACCAGACAAGGACGAGATTCCCGACTTCTGCGGTAGCTGTCACTCGGATGCGACGTACATGCGCCAGTACGATCCGTCGCTGCGCGTGGATCAGGAGGCCCTGTATCACGTCAGCACACATGGGCGCCTGCTGGATGCAGGTGACACGCAGGTCGCCACCTGCATCAGCTGTCACGATGCTCATGGCATCCTGCCATCGTCGGACCCCCGATCACCGGTCTATCCGGCCAACGTGCCCGGCACGTGTGGTGTCTGTCACAGCGACGCCGAGTACATGGCCGACTACGATATTCCCACCGACCAGCAGGCGAAGTACAGCGGTTCGGTACACGGTCGTCCCCTGCTCGATGGACACGATCTGTCGGCACCGACCTGCAATGACTGCCATGGCAACCACGGTGCCACACCACCCGGGGTGAAGTCCCTGGTCAACGTCTGCGGCCAGTGTCACGCGGTCATGGCGGATTTCGTCAAGGAGAGCCCGCACGAGATCGGCTACGAGAAGCTCGGCATCGCCGCGTGCACGACCTGCCACAGCCATCACGATATCGCCACGCCGTCTGATGACATGGTCGGCAACAATGCCTCGGCGGTCTGTGCCCGCTGCCACAGTCCGGAAGCACGCTCGATGACGATCGCCGCCAGCGATGAGAAAGTTGAGTTGGCCAACCTCGAGCGTGGCTGGCAGGGGGCGGCGGTGATCCGTACGGCCCTGGACAGCCTGCGTCTGATGCACGCTCTGGCCGACAGTATTGCCCGGGAGGCGGAGCGGGCGGGCATGTCGGTGGAAGACGTGCTCTACGACATCAATGAGGCCCACGGGCGTCTGACCCGGGCGCGCTCCGTCCTGCACTCCTTCACGCCCGACCGTGTGCTGGAGGTAACCGGCGAGGGAATGGAGCTGGCCACCAGGGCACGGGATGCCGGTTACCAGGCTCTCGACGATCTCGACTACCGTCGCGAGGGTCTTGCTCTCTCTCTCATCGTCATCGCCGTACTGGGTCTGGCGCTCTATGCGAAGATCCGCGACCTTGACAGCGAGAGGAATCCATCATGAATGTGAAAATCGAAATCGACCCCGGAGTCTGTGGGTTTCTGGCTACGGCCCGTGTGTCCACCGAGGATCAGCAGGCCGTCGACATAGAGGTGACGAGCAAGTGTGAGTTGGTGACGACCCTGGGTGAGCTGTGGAAGAAGGAGGCCCCCATCGATGGATACCAGGAACTGGGCCCCGAGGAGAGCGTGGTCCTGAAGACGGCACGTACTCTGCTGCAGATCAAGGGCTGCTGCGAGGCCTGCGTCGTACCGGCCGGTGTGAGCAAGGCCGTGCAGGTGGCGACCGGTCTGGCTCTACCAAAGAATGTGGCGATGACGATGACCGTGGATTGACAGCGGTCATCAACGGATCAGTGTCGGCCGCATCAACGGTGACGGCCCAGCGATCGAACCAGTCGGCGTGCCTCGTCCCGGGAATCGGCCCCGGCCCCCATGACGACGCGCGACCCGGTGGGGAAGCGCCACGAGCGGGGATCACCGTCGCCACACCAGCTGTGCATCTGCGCGGTGTGGTCGCCGAAGACCCCGTAGGCAACTTCGAGCTCGGCAGCCGGCTGTACCATGTTCAGCAGCCGCATCTCCGGGATTTCCTGCCACGCCGGCCAGTGATGGCGGGCATCGGCGCAGCAATGCATTCCGAGCCCCCCGTAGCGATCCGACAGCTCCGCCAGCTCGGGCAGGAAGAGCTCGTAGAACATGTCTGGGTTCACGGCGCCGATCTCATCCTCGGAGAGGCTGATACCGCCGGACATATAGTAGTCGGGAAAGTGGGCGACGAAGTCCTGACCGTAGCGGGCAAACCACTCGTCGAGGAAGGCGGTCAACAGCAGGCGCACCTTGGCCGCCAGTTCCCGTACGGCTTCCGGTGACTCGAGCAGGGCCAGGTAGAAGGTGTTCTTGTCCCAGATGAGTGCCGCAATGTCCATGGGGCTCTGGATATCGGGCAGCCGCATCACCGCCTCCGGTCCGGCCCGCCGCCGCAGCTCGTCGGCGATGTCGAAGATCCGGGCCAGGGGTTCGGCGGTGATGTCGGGGATCTTCAGTCCGGCGACCTCTTCCGCACTGTGGATCAATGGCAGGGCGAAAGGATTGGACTCCTCGGGCAGATGGACGCCGCAGCCAAAGGCGGCAGCGAAGATCTCGGTGCCAGTGTACGGATGCAGGTGGGGAACCTGGTCATCGTCGAGCCAGCCGACGGCCTCCAGCTGCTGCTGATACTGGCGCCAGGCCCACTCGATGCGCTGCGGGATGTTGTCCGGGTGCGGCAACGGGCGTGGCGGCAGGCCCCCATCGTGGCGGACCAACAGCATGTGCCGGGGTGCGGCGGACATGTCCAGGAAACGGATCCAGCGCCTCTTGCGTGCCTCGATCTGTCCTTCTACGTCCACGATGGCATGTTACCCATGGGCCACATCGATGGCGGTCCTGATGTTGTCCCAGTCGATGTCGCCGGGGAGCGTGCAATCGGCGCCCAGGATGAAGCGCGCCGGGGCCTGTTCGACCAGGCTGCCGACCATGGCCTCGATCTGCGCCTTCGTGCCGGTGGCCAGAACCCCCTTACGATCGACGCCTCCCATGTAGGGGCGCGAGAAGAACTCGGCCATCTCCTCCAAGCTGCGCGTCTGTGAGCCCACTTCCTGGCTGCAGTTGACCACGTGACCGGGGTAGTCGAGGAACGGACTCAGGTCGGTGTAGCCGCTGTGAAAGTCACAGATGTGGAGGATGTTGAAGTCGCAGGCCTGCTGCATTTCCTGCATCAGGACCAGGTCATAGGGCTGGATACACTCCTCGAAAAGATCACCATCGGCGAAACGGTAACTTTCCTGGCCCTGCGTCGGGGCAAAGAAGCCATCCACGCCAGCAGCGATACAGTCTCTGACAAAACCCAGCAGACTCTCGGTGACGATCTCCATGCCCTTCTTCACCGCCTGGGGATCATCGCGCATCTGCTCGTTGATCTCGTCATTGCCGGTGGTGTGCCCGGCGCACATGAAGGGTGAATAGACCGTCGCAATCACCGGGGCATCGCCGCCTACGGCCTTTATCAGGCCCTTGATAATGTTCAACTGATCCTCGTAGAAGTCCTTGCCGTACAACGGCATCCTGGCCCAATCGGCCGCACACGTGATGTCCTCCCGGCGGGGGAAGGTGTTTTCGTACTGGATCTTGACGAAATCCATGCCGGTGTGGTGGAAGAACTCCAGGTGTCTGTCGATGGCCGCCTGTCCACGGTGACAGGACTTGTCGAAGTGGATGAAGAAGCCGGCGGGAACGTAGGCCGGAGGCGTCGTCGAATTCAGCACACTCAGGATCGTATCGCGTTTGCTCACGGGATCTGCTTTCTGTCAGAGTTCTCGGTAGTAGTCGACGGCGGGCAGGCTGATGTCGAAGCCGACCCTTTCGTAGGCGGTTCGAGCCGGAAGATGGGACGCGTCGCCCCCGGTGCGAACCTTGGCATAGCGGATTCCCAACACCTTCAGGCGTCGGAACACTTCCTCGTACATCATCCCGGCAAGGCCCTGCCGCTGAAACTCGGGGTGGACCGCGTTGTTGCCGATCTCGCCGACGCCGGGTACGGGCACATCCGGGTAGAAGCTGACGAAGCCGGCAATCGTGCTGCCTCTCTGGGCAACTAGGACGTGCCCGGGTGCATCCAACTGACAGGCCGCCCGGATCTGTTCCGCCTTGGACTCCCGGCAGCCCGGGCGGGTGAGCTCGAACAGCTCTGAGCCAAGGATCTGCTCGAAGGAGTCAAACACCGGCTCCCAGGCGGCAAGAGCGATCTCCACGAGGCGCGCGATGTCGCCGGCTGCCAGTTCACGGATGGTTGTTATGGGGGTCTGGCTCACGCCACCCCCACCTGGTCGGCTCGCATGTATCGGGCACCTATATAATGGAAAAAGGACAATGAGTCCTGCTGCATGTGGCAGGATGGCGCAGAATCCATAGATTCTCTCGCACAGAATACGGTGAACAGGCGCAAACGACTCCGAAAGGCGAGCCGATTGATGAGTACTACTGTTGAGAAGACCCAATCAAGGGCGGGGGGCAACGGGCATGAAGTGGTACCGCGCTTTCCCGGCATCCCCAGCACCTCGGACGGTTCGGGGACGGTTGTCTGGGTCGAGACCCACATCAGCCAGGGGGCGGGGGCATTTCCCATCACGTCGTCGACCTCGATGGCCCACGGATACAATACAGCGGTAGTCAACGGTGTGGCCAATCTGTGGGGTGAGCAGCTCCAGTATTTCGAGCCGGAGAGTGAGCACAGCTCGGCCACCGTCTGTGAGGGCTTCGCCCTGGCCGGCGGCCGAGTGACCAACTTCACATCGGGTCAGGGGCTGATCCTGATGAAGGAGGTGCTCTACACGATCAGCGGCAAGCGTCTTCCCGCGGTGTTCCATATCGGCGCACGGGCTTTGACCAGTCAGAGCCTCAACGTCCACGCCGGCCACGACGATGTCATGGGCTGCGAGGACGTGGGCTGGGGAATCCTGTTCACCCGTGATGCCCAGGGGGCTGGCGACCTGGCTCTGATCGCGCGCCGAGTCGCCGAACGCACGGCCACCCCCTTCCTCAACGTTCAGGACGGGTTTCTCACCACGCATACGGTTGAGAACGTCCTGCTCCCGGAAGACGAGCTCATGCGGGAGTATGTGGGCGATCCTGCCGCCAACCTGGTGAATCTGTTCGATCCTGCGAAGCCGTTGATGACCGGTGTGGTGCAGAATCAGGACAGCTACATGAAGGGGAAGATCGCCCAGCGCGCGTACTACGACCGGGTGTTGCCCGAGTTGAAGGAGGCCATGGCCGAATTCGCCAGACTGACGGGGCGTGAATACGGTGTGGTCGAGTCCTATCGCATGGACGACGCCGAATACGCCATCGTCGGCATGGGCACGCTCATCGATACCGCCGAAGCGACGGTGGACCACATCCGCCAGCATCTGGGCATCAAGATCGGCGTCGTGCATATCACCTCGTTTCGTCCCTTCCCATCGGTCGAGCTGGTGGAGGCGCTGCAGCATGTGAAAGCCATCTCGGTGGTGGAGCGCATGGACAACCCGCTGTCACAGTCGAATCCCGTGACTCGCGAGGTAAAGGCCGCCTTTGCTGACGCGCTGATGAGGGTTGACGGCTATCCGACAGTCACCACCATGCCCCAGGTTTATTCCGGCTCTGCCGGTCTCGGCTCCCGGGATGTGCACCCCGGTCATTTCCTGGCCGTTGCCCGCAACATGGCCGGCGGCCTGGGCAAGCGCTACTTCGCCCTCGGCATCCGCCACGATCTGGCCCTGCCTGAGGAGGAGAACCCCGATATCCGTCCCGAAGGCAGCATGTCCATGCGCGGCCACTCCGTCGGCGGCTATGGCTCGGTGACCACCAACAAGGTGATCGCCACGATCGCCGGCGAGGTGTTCGGCAAGAAAGTACAGGCCTATCCCAAGTACGGATCTGAGAAGAAGGGCCTGCCCACTACATATTACCTGACGGTGGCCGACGGCCCCATCCGCACACACTCCGAGCTGACCCACGTCGACTTCGTTCCCCTCAATGACGTGTCGGCCTTTCTCACCTCACATCCCCTGGCCGGACTGCAGCCGGGAGGCAGTCTGTTCATTCAGTCGCCCAAGGAAAAGCCCGAGGACATCTGGGCTGACGTGCCGCCGGGCGCGAAGGAGGTGATTCGCGAGAAGGGCTTCCGTGTGCTGGCTCTGGATGCGGCCCATATCGCACGCGAGGTGGCACCCACCGTCGACCTGGCGGTGCGTATGCAGGGCATCGTCCTGCTGGGCATCTTCCTGAAGGTGACGCCCTTCTCCGAGCAGGCGGGCATGTCGGACGACGAGGTGATGGCGGGCGTCGAGAAGGCGCTGCGCAAGTACTTCGGCAAGCGCGGTGAAGCCGTCGTGCAGGCGAACCTGGAAGCGGTAAAGAGAGGGCATGACGAGGTGATCGAGCTGCCTGCCGAGGTGATCGCATTGCAGGTGAACAGCCCCAAATTCAACGGCGCGTCGGATCTGATCACGCCAGTGTTCGCCGCTCAACAGGAGGCCTGACATGGGTGTGACGACGCAGACAGATATCAAGGAGCTCAGCGATAGCGACGTGGCGAGCCCGGCTTCGGCCGGGCTGCCAAAGGTCTGGGATGCGCAGGACTTCTTCGAAAACGTCCTGCTGGCCTACGATCATGGAGAAGACGACGAGCTGGTGGCCGACGAGGCGCTGGCGCGCAGCATCATCCCCGCCGGCACCGGGGCCCATCGTGACTTCAGCTACATCGCGCCTGAGATCCCGCGGTTTCTGAACGACAAGTGCGTCGGCTGCATGACGTGCGTGACGGAGTGTCCGGATACCGCGATCCTGGCCAAGGTGGTCGAGACTCCCGTGCTGGACGAGAAGCTGCAGGAGGTCGACGGGCAAACGGACGTGGAGTATCTGCGCCAGCAGTTTGCCACGACCAACAAGTTCGCCAAGGTGCCAGAAAAGAAGGGCGCTACACCAGGCCAGTTCGGTATTTTCGTCGACCCGACGAAATGCAAGGGCTGCGCCGAGTGCGTGGAAGCCTGCTCGGATCTGGGGTACGATGCACTGGAGATGGTAGAGAAGGAGGACGACACCGTTCCCGTCTACCAGACGGGCATGGATTTCATGCGCTGGCTGCCACCGACGCCGACGGAGTACATCAGCGACAAGGTGGCGGTGGACATGATGCTCGCCGAAGAGAGCCTGTCTCCCTTTGTCGGCGGCGCCGGATCGTGTGCCGGCTGCGGTGAGGCGACGGTGCTGCGCATGTGGCTGGCGGCGATGGGATACAAGTACGGATCGGAGCGTCTCGGCATCGTGGCCGCCACCGGCTGCAACACGGTATACGGATCAACTTATCCCTACAATCCGTACACTGTCCCCTGGACGAACAGCCTGTTCGAGAACGCCCCGGCCGACGCCATCGGCATCCGCATGCGTTGGGATCAGCTCGGATGGCAGGACAAGCAGCTGTGGGCTATCGGCGGCGATGGCGCCATGAACGACATCGGCTTCCAGAGCCTGAGCCGGATGATGGCGAGCGGTCTCAACATCAAGGTCCTCATCCTCGATACCCAGGTGTACTCCAATACCGGTGGTCAGTCGTCGACGGCGACCTACCAGGCACAAGAGACCAAGATGAGCCAGCACGGACGCGTTATCGGCGGCAAACAGGAGCTGCGCAAGGAGATCGGCCGGATCTGTATGATGCATCCCAACACCTTTGTGACGCAGGTGTCAGCCGCCATCCCCAACCACTTCTACAAAGCTATCCTGGACGCGGCCAGCTTCGATGGTCCGGCCATCGTCAACGCCTATACGACCTGTCAACCCGAGCACGGTGTCGGTGACGAAGCCGCCCGTCGGCAGGCCAAGCACGCAGTCGAGTCTCGCGCCTTCCCGGTGTTCGTCTATGACCCGCGCAAGGGGGAGACGCTGAAACAGCGTCTGAATCTGCAGGGAAACCCCGGACAGAAGGACGACTGGTACACGATCCGGAAGACGGGTGAGGTCGTGGACTTCGTCAACTTCGCCCGCACCGAGGGACGTTTCGCCAAACACTTCGACAAGGAAGGCAATCCCTCCGAGACACTGCTCGCGGCGCAGGCGGATCGCCTGGCCAACTGGCATCTGCTGCAGGAGATGGCCGGCGTGAGGGTGGACCCGGAGTAGTCAGCCGGACAGGGTCAGCCCTCACCACGGGGCTTGCGGGCCGTCAGCGTATTGGCGGCATGCCGGTGCCTGGGGCCTTCCGGGTGCTCGTGCTCGAAGACCAGGCTGCTGCTGTCGAGGATGTCCCAGGTCGAATAAGGCTCTGCCAGCTCACCCTCGCGGAAGAGCCCGACCATCAGCCCCTCCTGGTCCGGCGGCTCTGGCACGGTGTCGGTGAACACGCCCACCGTATGGCAGCCGCCATCGACGGTACGCTGTTGCAGGCGCTGAATCACAGACTGCCAGTCACAACGCGGGATCAGGTGCAGGCATCCGTGACAGACCACGAGATCCAGCGCTTCGGGCAGCTCGTAGTCGCGCATGTCGCAGACCGAGGCGGTTACCTCGACACCGAGATCAGCTGCCACTGATTCCAGCTTGCTGATGCCGGTGGGGGAGATGTCCGAGGCGAAGGTCACGTGGCCGAGGCTGGCCAGATAGAGGGCATTGCGTCCCTCGCCGCAGCCGAGATCGAGAACACGGGATCCTGCCGGAAGGCTGGCGGCGGCGACAACGTCCTTGCCGGGTTTGCCACCCCCGAACGTATCGAGTCGGCCTGGACGACGGTAGCTGGCTTCCCAGAAGGGTGTCTTGCTCATGCAACGCTTTCGTGACTGGCGTGATCTGAGGAAGAAGGCCAGAACCGTTCCGGCTGGCAAGGAGACGATCGGGACGACGCAGGTTGACACTGTGCGACAGGGACACCGTAGTTGACTGGTATGACCGATTTTTCGCTACAGGCGCCGATTGCGGCGCAGAACCCGCCTATGGCCATGCCACGGATGACATCCCGTGACAGTGGAGAGTGTGGATAGGTGTAGCCGTAGTATCAGATAAATCTGACCCGAGCCCCGCTGTCGATCAACGATGGCGGGGCTTTTCTCGTTCTGCCCACCAACCACGGAGGCCATTGAGATGACCAGCACTTTCGTTTCCACATCGATTCCGTACGTCAACGCCGCGCCTCACGTGGGTTTTGCCCTGGAACTCGTGATCGCGGACACCATCGCCAGGTGGCACCGTCTGCAGGGCGAGGATGTGTTCTTCCTGACCGGCACGGACGAGAACGCCCTGACCAACGTGAGGGCGGCTGAGCAGCTGGGGATCACCCCCGGGCAACTGTGTGATCGCAACGCACCGCTCTTCGAGAAGCTGGTGTCGGCCCTGGGGATCTCGGCGGATGCATTCGTCCGCACCTCGGGGTCCGGACACCACGCGGCCGTGCAGAAGCTGTGGAGCTCGCTGCGAGCCGACGACCTCTCGCTGCGCGGCTATCGGGGGCTCTACTGTGTGGGCTGCGAGCGTTTCTACGAACAGGAGGAACTCAGTGAGGGACTGTGTCCTACTCATCGGGTGCCGCCAGAAGCCGTAGACGAGGAGAATCACTTCTTCGCCCTGTCTCACTATCAGTCACAACTCGAAGCCTGGCTGACAGAAGGTGTCCTCCATGTCACACCCGCCTCGCGGCAGCGGGAGGCACTGGGTTTCATCGCTCAGGGTCTGCGCGACGGCAGCGTATCGCGCTCACGGGAGCGCTCGCGGGGGTGGGGTGTTCCCGTGCCGGGGGATTACAGCCAGACCGTCTACGTCTGGGTGGACGCCCTGACGAATTACCTGTCCGGCCTGGGGTACGGATCGGGGGCAGAGGCTTTCGCCCGCTATTGGCAGGGGAGCGGTCGGCGGGTCCACATCATCGGCAAGGACATCCTCAGATTCCACGCCGTGCTGTGGCCGGCGTTGCTCGCCTCCGCCGGTCTGCCGCTGCCCACGTCTGTCGTCGTTCACGGGTTTCTGAGTGTGGATGGTGAGAAGATCAGCAAATCGCGGGGGAACGCGGTGAGCCCCTTCCCGGTGATCGACAAGTACGGCGCCGATGTACTCCGCTACTACCTGCTGCGCGCCATTCCAGCGGGAGCCGATGGGGATTACTCGGAGTCGCGGCTCGAAGAGGTGTATCAGGCGGATCTGGCGAACGGACTGGGCAACCTGGTGCGTCGGCTCGAGACGCTGTGTGAACGAGCGGGATTCCGGACGGACGGTCAGTCAACGCCGGAGGCTACATCCGTCGTGCGTGACGCCACGGGGGAATATCAGTTCCAACAGGCGCTGCGGCAGCTGTGGGATGAGATCGCTCAGTTGAACCGCAGTATTGACCGTGCCAAACCATGGGAGGCCCTGCCCCCTGGTGAGTCAGCGGATCTCCACCGGGATCTGGCGGACTGGGTACGGCGGATACGGCAGGTGGGTGCGGGACTCCGGCCGTTTCTGCCGCACACGGCCGTCGAGATCGAACAGCGGTTCTCGAGTCCTGCGGTCAAGGTGGGAGAGGTGCTGTTTCCGCGACGATGACAGGGCGGCCTGTCATCATCCTGCCTGACCATTTCAACCGATCAGCCAGCGTTGCGCCGATCCGGGCTCAGGTCGGTGACCCGGATGTTGTCCCACCACAGGTAGGAGCGGAAGGTGCGGCAGCCGATGAGGCCTGCCCCTTGCATGTCCGGGTCGGTAACGGTGCAGTAGGTGATGCCGTCCACGGCCACGGAGAGAGTCGATCCGCGCTTGGTGATGGCCACGTGGTAGGTGCGGCCCTGCTCGCAGTGGTGGGCGTAGGTCTCACCCAGCAACTCGAAGCCCGGGTTGTGACGGATGCGGATCCGGCCCATGGCCGAACCGTCCGGGTAGGTGTGATCGCCGGCCCGCAGGAATGTGACGATATGCCCTTTCAGCCCGTGATACGCACCGTAGCGGGCGCCCGCCCGGGCGTCTCGAGAGGCAGACAGGGGGCGGCCGGAGGGGTCGGAGTAGGCGAGGAAGAAGTTGATATTGTTGACGTCGAGGGAGGAGCTGATCACATGGGCGTCGAACTCGATGAGGATGTCGCTTGGAAAGCTCTGACGGCACCACACCGTGGCGACGGCGAAGCCCTCTTCACCCTGGTCACGATCGGGATCGGCGCGGACGTGGAGACGCCCGTCTGCGAGCCAGACTCGTTGCCCACCCTCGACCCACCAGTCATCCAGTCCGTGGGAGAAATCCTCGAAGAACAGAGCGTTCTCACGGGCAGCGGGTGGGTTCCCGGGTGCACCGGCGCAGGCGGACAGCAGGAGTGTGAGGGTTGTGGCGGCTCGGAGCATGAGTCAGTCCGGGGCGATCTTGGCCAGGCATGCGCACTGGCGTTGTAGCAGGCTGTCGCTGACGGCCTCGCGCTTCCAGGCGCGGATCTCTCCATAGGACGCGGTGGCGACGGAGTGGGTCGAGTTGGCATCCGAGAGCAATCCGATACCCTCCGTTCGGTTCTGTGGTCGTCCGCCATAGGTCGAATCGTACGACTGCCCCAGGTCGATCGTTGCGACGCGCCACTTCCCGGCATTGCCGCCACCGCTTTCGAGGACGTGGAAATGCGGCCGTGCCCAACGTTTCCTGCGTCCGATGGTGCCCACCGGCAAGGTGGTGCTCTAGACGTACTTCACCTGCCGGGGGACACGCAGGAACGTCTTGGAGAAGATCACGTACAATCCCGCGGCACTGTCGTTGGTCTCCTTGTATCGCTCATCACCGCCCGGTGGAAGCTGATCGACCTTCCAGCACCAGCTTAAGATGGGGAATTCTCGCGGGTTCCAGTGCGCCCATCGCAGCAGGATGACGGAGCTGCCCCGATCCTCGGCAGCCAGATAGTGGTCGTCTCCCTGCCTGACGACCCGGTAGGGCTTGTGTTTGTTGTTGTCTTTCCTGAACCATCGCCAGCCGGTGGGCAGTGCGCCCGGGTCTGACAGCGAGAAGTCCTCCAGGACGATGTACGGCTTGCGGGTCAGCTGTGCTTCGACGACGGCGGGGGAGAGTCGTCGGTGAACAGCGGTGCGAGTGAGTTTTCGGTAGCCATCGGTGACGGAGGATGCCTCGCCACAGTCGGTGAAGGA
>PVBE011119290.1_pt1 | contig 145291 bp, 128 predicted proteins | sample 1631181 | NCBI WGS metagenome assembly PVBE01 (sample SAMN08397723, study PRJNA350692) | Marine metagenome, whole genome shotgun sequencing project. | isolation source: water | place: Pacific Ocean | collected 2012-04
ATGCCCTGCCTCCTTGTTGTGGGGCGCTGTGCGAAGCCGTACACTCCGCATAATCCACGACCGGAACAAGAGGCAGGTCACCCAGGCCAGGCGGCCGCCGACGGAGCGACCGACGCAAGCTGACAGCCATTCTGTCTAGGCCTCTTGCTTCACTGCCGGCTTTGGCTCAAATCTTGTAGAATTGGCAGTCTGAGGGCCGTCAAGCTGCGCATGGCCACATTCGGAACAGAGGTGAAATGGTGGGTTCAGGTGAAGGCGGCGTCTCGGATCTCGAGGCGATCGAAGCAATCCTTGGCGCCGATACGGCGCTCCTCGAGCATCAATGCGAGACGATTCCGGCGGCGAGCCTGCACCTGCCCGGTCCGGATTTCATCGACCGCTGCTACGCGCCGTCCGACCGCCCGACGCGAGTGCTGACCAGCCTCCAATCGTTGTTCGGCGCAGGTCGACTTGCCGGCACTGGATATCTGTCCATCCTGCCGGTGGACCAAGGGATCGAGCATTCCGCCGGTGCGTCCTTCGCGCCGAATCCCGACTACTTCGACCCAGCCAACATCGCCAAACTGGCGGTCGAAGGTGGGTGCAACGCAGTGGCTTCGACATTGGGCGTCTTGGGCGCCGTGGCGCGTCAGTACGCCCACAAGATCCCGTTCATACTGAAGTTCAATCACAACGAGTTCATCTCGCATCCGAACTCATTCGACCAGATCCGATTCGCCAGCGTCGAGCAAGCGTTCGATCTGGGCGCCATGGGCGTCGGGGCGACGATTTATTTTGGCTCCGAGGAATCCAGACGGCAGCTTCAGGAGGTCTCAGAGGTATTCCAACAGGCGCATGAGCTTGGCATGTTCACCGTGCTCTGGTGCTACTTGAGGAACTCTGCATTCAAGACGAAAGATGCCGACTACCATGCAGCCGCGGACCTGACCGGGCAGGCCAATCACCTGGGCGTCACGATTCAGGCCGACATCATCAAGCAGAAGCTCCCAGAGACCAACGGCGGGTACACGGCACTCAACTTCGGCAAGACGCACAAAGACGTGTATGCGAAACTCACGACAGAGCACCCTATTGATCTGACCCGGTACCAGGTCGCGAACTGCTACATGGGTCGTGCCGGATTGATCAACTCGGGTGGTGCGTCGTCGGGAGCCAGCGACCTGAAGGAAGCCGTGAAGACCGCGGTCATTAACAAGCGGGCGGGTGGCACTGGTCTCATCTCCGGCCGCAAAGCATTTCAGCGGTCAATGGCCGAGGGCGTCGCCTTGCTCAACGCCATCCAGGACGTCTACCTGACCCGGGAGATCACGATCGCGTAACGGCCGGGCTGTCTCCCTGGCACTCGTCAAGACTGCGAGCGTGTCGATCGCTCACGCGTCGGACTTCACCCGCGCCCAAAACTCAACACGGACCGACAGCAGACCATATCTCTTCCGCACTTCGACCACCCGATCGGAATAGCCGTCTTTGGGAATCTCCCGGGCCACGAGCCGCGCACGAAGCCTGCGTAGCTCGTGCCGATAGAGATCGTTCACATACGCCTTGGCGAGCGTCGGCTGGGTCGTCGGCTTTGGACACAGACCGTAACGGCCGAGCTCCTCGAACACCTTTGGGTGATACGTGTATTCCAAGGACAGAGGCTCCGGCAGGTGGAGTCGGGCCTGCCCTACCGACAGCAAAGCCCCACCAATAAGCCAGGCTGGCCCATTGTATTCCCCGTGGTAGAGGCTACGCCACCGCGTGCTAGGCTAGCAGTGTGCGAAGGGTCTTCCCGGTTCATGCGCCACCGCGGATGTTCGCCCTGACCTTGCTGACTGCACTGGCCGCTACACCTCTCGGCGCAGCCAGCGACGACCTGACACTTCCCGCCCCGACCTATCCGGAAGTTGCCCGCCTACTCGACGCTGGCGACCACACCGCCGCCCTCGACCAGTTGAACGACACCGTCCAGACCGGTCCGGACCAACCGCTCGAGGCGCTCGTGTTGCGGGCTACGCTGCTGGACGCGGCTGGTCGCGGCGCAGACGGCGAGGCGGTCTGGCGGCAGGTAATTGACCGAGAGGTGTGGATGCGCACGTTCTCCCGCCGTGCGCTGGTTGTCAGCTTGGCCGCCCGTGGCGAACCGGCCCTCGCGTCGCCGATCCTGGCGGAGCTGAACCGGTCGGACCCGACACGCCATCTGGACCTCACACTGCTCATCGCGGACGCCCACCGGGAACGCCAGGACTTCGACGCCGCCGCCTCGCTGTACCGCGATGCGCTACGGCGCCAGAGACGCGGGGCGCTTGCCGACCGGGCGCGGCTTGGGCTCGCCTACGTCGAGGAGGGCGCCGGCGACCTGTCCGCGGCCATCGCGACCCTACGCACTGCACAGCTCGAGCACCGGACCGGACCCGGCTACACGGAGGCGCTCGAGGCCGAACGGCGCTTGAGCCAGCGGCTGGGCCAACCGCGGGCCACGTTCACGCCGACCGAGTACCGGACGCTGAGCCGTCGCCTGCGCGGCTACTCCCGCTACTCCGAAGCGGCGGCGCTGATCGACGAATGGCGATCGGTGCAACCGGACGCCGAGGAGCAATTGGACGCCGAGTTGATCGGCGTCCTCTACGACGGCCGGTCGAACGAAGAGGCAGTGGCACTCTCTCGGACGTTCGCCGCGAGACACCCGTCGAGCTCGCTGCTCCCTGAGGTGCGGCTGACTGAATTTCGTCTGGCTGTCAGGATGGGCAACACAGCGGCCGCCCGGACGCTCGGGCTGGACCTGTGGGAGGGCCGCGTGCGTGGCGCCACCGCACGACAACGCTTCAACGCCGGGGAGCTGCTGGCCGCGTATCTGGTCGCCGTGGGTGAAGTCGAGAGTGGTCTGGCGCTCTACCGCGGGCTGTTTCAGCGCGCGACCGGTGCCGACACTCAGCGCACGATGCTCTGGAAGGCCGGGGTCGCGGCGCTACGGGCCGGACAGGACGAACGCGCGCTGACCAACCTGCGCGCCCTGAACCAGCGCCGGCCGAGCGACGACCTGCAGCCGGCCGGACAATACTGGCAGGCCGTCGCCGAATCGCGTACCGCACAGACCGGCGCAGCTGAACGGACGTTCCGAGCCCTGGTCGAGACCCGCCCGTATCACTACTACGGGCTGCAGGCGCGGGCACGGCTCGTTGAGCTAGGCGGCGACGACGCAGTCTTCGAACCACCACCCCGCCGGTTTCCATCGCTGGCGCTGACGTCGACAACACGAACCCGCGCCGAGTTCAAAGCGGCGATGGTGCTGGCCCGAGCGGGGCTTGTGACAGATGCCGCCTGGTATCTTCGCCGGCTGCTCGAGGGTCAGAGCCCGGACCGCGCACTTGCGCTGCTGGCCACACGCGCGTCGGCGGCGGCGAGCGACTACGCGGCCGTGGCGCGTCTGCTGGTGACCCACTTTCCCGGCTTTCTGCAGCGGCCGGCCGACGGGCTACCAGAGGACTTCTACCGGCTTGTCTACCCGCGCCCGTTCGTTGACGCCGTCAGTAGCGCCGCTACCGTCCACGACCTCGATCCGGCGTTCATGTTCTCCCTGATGCGCCAGGAATCCCGATTCGACCCGGCCGCCCGCTCGCTGGTGGGGGCACTCGGCCTGTTTCAGATCATGCCGTATACGGCGACCGAGCTCGGCCCGCGCTCCGGTCTCGACCAGCTTTCGGCCTCCGATTTCGACGACGAGACCGTCCTGTTGCAGCCACCCGTCAATGCCGCCATCGCCGCCACCCTCGCCAGCGATCTGTTCACATTGTTCGGCGGCGCACTTGCGCCGGTTATCGCCTCCTATAACGCCGGGGAGGAGCGAGTTGCCATCTGGTGGGAGTCGGCACGCGAGCTGCCTGAGGACCTCTTTGTCGACACCATCCCCTATAGCGAGACGAGACGCTTCGTGCGAGAAGTTCTCGCGAACGTGGCCGGCTATCAGCGCGCCTACCGGAGAACAGGCAGCAAAAGGTGAAACCGGTGTCTGACGACCATCCGCTACTTCGTGGCGAGAAACTGTTTCGGGAGTTGCTCGACGCCGCACCGGACGCCATGGTCATCACCGACCGGTCCGGCCGGATCGAGGTGGTCAACCGTCAGGCGGTCACGATGTTTGGCTACACCGCTGCAGAGCTGGCTGGCAGCCCTGTCGAACAATTGGTGCCGTTGGGGCTGACCGCCGTGCAGTCCACGCCAGAAGAGAGCAGCCGGGAGCTGGAGGCGCGGCGCAAGGACGGCACGACGTTCCCTTGTGAGGTCAGCCTGAGCCCGCTTGTCTCCGACGGCGCCCCGCTGGTCATCGCCACGATCCGTGACATCACGAAACGGCGCCAGCTCGAGGAACAATTTCAACAGGCGCAGAAGCTCGAGGCGATCGGACGGCTGGCCGGCGGGATCGCGCATGACTTCAACAACCGCCTGACCGCGATTCTTGGCTACGCCGACATGGCGTTGGCGCAGCTGAACCCGAGCCATCCGCTGTGGCGGGACCTGCAGGAGATCAAGACCGCCGCCAACCGCTCGAGCACGCTGACCCGGCAGCTGCTCGCCTTCAGCCGGCGACAGGTGCTGCGGGTCGAAGCGCTCTCGCTCAACGATGTCGTGCGGCAGACAGACCGGATGCTGGAGCGGATCATCGGAGAACAGATCACGCGTGACTTGAAGCTCGACGAGGCAGTGCCGTTAATCAGGGCGGACGCCGGTCAGCTCGAGCAGATCCTGACCAACCTCGCCGTCAACGCCAAGGACGCGATATCGGACGGCGGCTGCTTGACGATCGAGACACACGCGGCGCACATGACACGTCACCACGTCGACGCCCGTCCGGGCATGGTGGACGGGCACTACGCCGTGCTGAGCGTGACCGACAGCGGACACGGGATGACGAGGGCCGTCCGGGACAAGATCTTCGAGCCGTTCTACACGACCAAGGCGCCGGGCGAAGGCACAGGCCTCGGTTTACGGCATCGTCAAGCAGCTGAAGGGCCATGTCGCGGTCTCGAGCGAACCGGGCCGAGGCAGCACCTTTCGGCTCTTCTTCCCCGCCACCGACGAGACGGTGCCGGCCGTCAGAAGCTCGGTGCCCGAGCCCGCCGCGGTGGGACGCGAACGGGTGCTGCTGGTGGAAGACGAAAGCGGAGTCCGGAGTCTGGTCTTCACCATCCTCACGCGTCACGGTTATCGCGTGATCGAGGCGGAAACTGCGGAAGCGGGCTTGCGGCTGGCGCGACGCTCCGACCAACCGTTCGACCTGATTCTGACTGACGTGGTGCTGCCTGGGCTAAGCGGTATCGAGATGGTGAAGACGCTGCAACCGCTCCAGTCGACGACCGTCCTCTACATGACGGGCTACTCGGACCTCGTCATCGAAGGCCAGGGGCCGGCCGAGAACGACCCCTTGATCGTCAAGCCGTTCAGTGCCCAGGAGTTGCTTCGCACGGTCCGCAATGTGCTGGATGGCGCCGCGTAGCGAGGGTCAGAATCCTACCGCTGCACTGGCCCGCCGACGGTCCTCTGCCGCTTCCAGCACGTTTTCCCTCGCGTTGTAGAAGATCGCGGATACAGCGCCCTGTACCCGCGTCTCGACCATGGTGTGGCCCATGCTCGAAAGCAGTGCCAGGGTGTCTGGCGACAGCCCCCATCGCTCGTAGCGAGTCTCATCCGGCAGCCACTGGTGGTGCAATCGCGGCGCGTCGACCGCCTCCTGGATGTTCATCCTGAAGTCGACGACGTTCAAAATCGTCAGCAGGACCGTGTTGATGATGCTTCGCCCACCCGGACTCCCGGTCGCCATCACGAACCGTCCGTCCTGCGCCACGATCGTCGGTGTCATGCTCGACAGCATCCGTTTGCCCGGCTCGGCCAGATTCGGTTCGGTGCCAATGAGCCCACGCTCGGTGGTCAGTCCCGGCGCGCCATTGAAGTCGCCCATCTCGTTGTTCAGCAGGAAGCCGGCGCCCGGCACCGTGATCTTCGATCCGTAACCCTGCTCGAGCGTGTAGGTCATCGACACGGCGTTGCGCGCGCCGTCGACCACCGACACGTGAGTCGTCTCGAGGCCCTCGGTCGGCCAGACGAAGCTGTCTGACGACGAGACGGACGCCCGCTCCTCCCTAATGGTCTCCCGAAGCTCCTCGGCGTAGTCCTTCGACGTGAGGTGATCAAGTGGCAGACTCGGGTTGAAGGCTGGGTCCCCCAGATACCGCGCCCGGTCAGCATAGGCACGCCGCATCGCCTCGATGATCAGATGTGTCGTCGCTGCCGACCCGGCTCCGGAGGCGGACAGGTCGTAGCCCTCCAGGATGTTGAGTATCTGAATGACCGCCGCGCCTCCCGAGCTAACCGGCGGCATCGAGATGATCTCGTAGCCGCGGTAGGTGCCAGTGATCGGCCTCCGCCGCACGGCACGATAGGCGGCCAGATCGGCACGCGTCATGAGACCGCCGTTGGCTGCCATCTCCCGCTCGATGAGCTCGGCCGTCTCCCCTTCGTAGAATCCGGCCGGACCCCGCTCGGCAATGCGTGTCAGCGTGAGCGCCAAGTCTGGCTGGCGAAACGTCTCTCCAGCCTGGTACGGCTCCCCCTGCTTCGAGAACTGCGCGACCGAGGCCGGGTAGTCGGCCATCCGCGGCAGCACACCGGCCAGAGAACGCGCCAGGACGTCGGACATCGCAAACCCGTCCCCCGCCAGCGCGACCGCCGGTTCAACCAACCGGCGCCAGGGCAACACTCCATGCTCTGACCAGGCCAGGTGCAACCCGGCCACTGTGCCCGGAACACCGACCGCCAGATGGCTGTTGTGATGGATGACGGGGTCGTACTCGCCGTCTCTTACGAACATCGCCGGAAACGACCCACCAGGCGCGGTTTCCCGAAAGTCGTACGCAACAGGGGGGCCCTCGACCGGCCGGTAGATCAGAAACCCGCCACCGCCGATGTTGCCCGCCGTCGGATAGGTGACCGCCAGAGCCAGCGCGGTCGCCACCGCCGCATCCATCGCGTTGCCACCGTCCCGCATGATAGCGACGCCCACCCGCGACGCGATGTCGTCCTGCGACACGACCATTGCCCGACGCGCGCGGATTGGCTGCGCGCTGCCGATAAGCAGAACAGGCGTGATTGCGAGCAGGAGCACACCAAGTGCCGCCATGGAACGCCGGAGCGAACCGCGTCTGGTTGGGGCTGCCATGACCTCATGATCGCAGCGTGCCGTCGCGGTAGCAAGGCCCTTTAGGGCCGCCAGTGCCCCGGTGACCAGGTCCGGCTCGCCGTAGCGTCGGTAGAGATGGGCTGCTACACTTTTCGAACCCGTATTTGAGGAGTCCCTCCATGCGCCACCACCTCGTCGTCACTTCGACTGCCCTCCTCGTCTTCGCCTGTCTCGCACTCTGTGCCGCGCCTAGCGCCGCCCAGAACCGCGGCTTGTTGCCGACCGACTATTACAGCGAGATCGGAGTCGGCGAGGTCGCAATCTCGCCTGACGGCGCGCTGTTGGCATTCACCGTCACAACCGTCGATGAAGACGACAACCGCCGGCATCGGGAAATCTGGATGCAAGAGCTGAGGGGCGGACGTCCAGCGGGCGAGCCGTTCCGGTTTACCGACCCGACCCGCGAGGCCGGAGCGCCGCGCTGGTCGCCCGACAGCCGGGTGATCAGCTTCCAGTCGCGCCGGGGAGACGACGACACCGCCGTCTCGACCTGGTTCGCCAGAGTCACGTTTCCCGGCGGAGAGGCGTACCAGATCGATGGGGTCGACGACGCGCCGGTCTGGTCCCCCGACAGCGCTTGGATCGCCTATACCACGCGACCGGACGCGGGGATCGACAATGACACCGAGCGAGACGGCTGGATCGCACCGGACGCCATCACCAACACGTTGGATGTCGCGCGCTTTGACGGGCGGGTCATTACCTCGATGCGGTACAAGAGCGACGGCACGCTGACCCTGCGCCCGCATCCGTCCTCCGTGGCAAGACGTCAGCTCTTTGTCGTCTCGGCCGAGGGCGGTGAGCCGGTTCAGCGCACCGACCTGGCCTTCAACGTCGGAGACCTTGTCTGGTCGGCCGACAGCGAACGGGTCTACTTCACCGGAGACGAGCTGGAGGACGACGAACGCAACGACGAGCTGACAGCCGACATCTATGTGGTCAGCCGCGAGGCCGGCGACCCGCAAGAGCTGACCTCGAACCCAGGGAGCGAGGGCGCGCCCGCCATTTCGCCAGACGGCAACAGACTCGCGTTCCTACAGACGCGCGCGCGGGGCGAGGAGACCGATCTGCGCATCGTGGACCTGGCGGCCAATGGCACGTTTCGTGGAATCCCCCGCAACCTGACCAGCGACTGGGACCAGACGCCGGGAACACCTACCTGGACCCCAAACGGCGATGCGGTACGCTTTCTGGCCGGTGTCGGCGGAGACCGGCATCTGTTCGAGGTGACGGCGACCGGCGATCTGATCCGGCAGCTGACTACCGGCGCGCGTCAGGTCGGATCCGTGTCGACCTCCGAGGACGGCCTCGTCATCGCGTACACCGTGACCGACGCCGTGACACCGGCCGAGATCTTCGTGAACCGCGGCGACGGCAGCCTGCAACAACGGGTCACGGCGTTCAACGACGAGTGGCTCGCCGATGTCAGTCTCCAGCCTGCCGAGCGACTGACATGGACCGTCACCGACGGCACCGAGATCGAAGGCTGGCTCGTCAAGCCGGTGGGTTATCAGGCCGGACAGCCCTACCCGATGATTCTGAAGATTCACGGCGGCCCGCACGGCGCCTATGGCAACACCTTCTTTCGGACGTTCCATGTCCTCTCGGGCGCCGGCTCCTTCGTCCTCTACGCGAATCCCCGCGGCTCGACTGGTTACGGCAACACTTTCACTTACGCGACGCGGGAGGGCTGGGGCGAGATCGATGCCGAGGACTATCTGACTGGGGTCGATGCGGCACTCGAGCATTACCCCGACATCGACCCGGCCCGCGTCGGCGTGTCGGGTGGCAGCTACGGCGGCTACATGACCAACTGGCTGACCGCTACCACCAACCGCTTCGCCGCCGCCGTCACCAGCCGGTCGATCACCAACTGGGAGAGCTGGTACGGATCGACAGACGTCCAATCTCTGACCGAATTCGAGTTCGGCGGCACCCCTTGGGAGCAGCGCGAGCTGTATCGCCGCTTGTCACCGATTTCCTATGTGGAGAATGTCACCGCGCCGACGCTTATCATCCACGGCGAGAACGACTACCGGACGCCAATCGGCGATGGCGAGCAGTGGTTCATGGCGCTCGAGAAGCGGGGAATCCCGACCGAGCTGGTCCGCTATCCTCGCTCGAGCCACGGGCTGTCCCGAAGCGGCGAGCCCTGGTTGCTGGTGGACCGTCTGGAACGGATCCGCAGCTGGTTCACACACTGGCTGATCGACAAGCCCGGCGATCAGGCCTCGCGGTAGCAGGGGCCTTCCTGCCTTCGCCGGAAGAATGAAGGCCGGCTCCGGGCGGTCCCGCCGTAGCTTCGACGAAGGCGGACAGCCCCCGGCTGCTCCTTCCTTCTGCCTTCTGACTTCTGACTTCTCGGAGTATCCGATCAGAACACCCCCGGCACCAGGCGCCATCTCACCCGCTGCCGATACCGTGCATAGACCGGGTCATGGAGGAGGGTCCCCTCCTCGTAGAAGGCCCTGAGCAAGAGGGCGGTGTCGGCGGCTCCGAGAGCGACGACATTCCACCAGCTCGGATTCGCCGCAAGAAAGGACCCGTGTGTCAGCACGTAGCCCAAGTAGGTCGGGTGACGGACCAGCCGATGCGCTCCGGAGGAGACGACGCCGCGGTTCGCCGGGAGCAGACCAAAGCTTCGTCCGAGCGCGATCTTTCCGGCGACTACAATCGCGAGGCCAATAGTGGACGCCGCCACGGTGTACGCCTCGACAGACGGACCTGTCCCGCTTGCCGGCCTGAGCAGAAAGGGGCCGATCATCGACACCGCGCCGACATTGCCCGGCTCGAAACCGAAGCTGCGGTGCACCGCGCCAACATCGTCCAGGAAGAGACCGAGGCGACGGAGGGAGGCGACTCGACCCGGCACGCACCTTCGTCGGCCGAAGCGCAGGCTATTCAGATGTTGGCCGTCGAGCTCGACCGGGTGCGCGCCGACGCGGACCGGACGCTGGCCGCCGAGCTTGCCGCGGCCGAGGAACGCAGCCGCGCCGACGTGCTGCGCGTCAGGGCCGACACGCAGCGGGCGCTCGCGGAAGAATCGGGCGCCGTGACCAATTACTACGATCTCTGGCAGGCGCGTTTCGAAGGTGTTGACGTACCGGCAGTTGTCGCTACCGAGACTCCGCATCCGCACGTCGGGCGACAACGGCGTCGCCGGGCTCTGGCGGCCGCTGCCATTCTGGTCGTCCTGCTTACCATCAGCCTGGGGACCGACTCGGCGCTACGCGTCGGACTTGCCGTCGCTGCATCCAGTGCGATCCAGGTCATCGGCCGCGCTGGCCCACTCGACCAAGCCGGCGCCCTGACGGCGCCACGCACCGAGCTTGCCATCGATGGCACGGCGCGCAACCTGGCTGAGCAGCGGCACGCCGCTCAGCCAGGTTGCGCTGGAGGCCATTGGCTTTCTCGTGGTTCTGCTCCTGCTGCGGGTCGCCCTCTTCGTCGGTGATGGACTGGTCTGGCATGGGCTAGTGGTCACGCTCGGAATTGTACTGCTGGGCTTCGTCGTAATGCGGGCGCCATGGCCGGCCGAAAGCGTTGCGGGCCCGACGACCAGCACCAGCGAACGCGACGTCGGGACGCCGATCGGCGACGACGACCAGACACTGGCACAATAGGCTAGACGACGAACTATTCCCCGCCTCTCGTCGGAATCCTCCACCATCCGGCACCGTGTGGAACTGTGTGTGGGCAACCCAGGCGACCGAGGCCTACCCAAACTCCCCGAACTCGTGGGCTCACGGCGGTGTCTCCGTCCAGATCCCGACGCGCGAACCACCACCGCGTCGTAGGAATGGGACTTGCAGCTCTCTGCAGAGGTGATCGAAGGAGGCGCGATGCTCTCACCGCCGGACAGTTCGAGCCCTCGGTAGTCACAGCCGGAACGGGGCAGGAACGCCCTCTCTCTGGCTGCCCGCACCGGGGGCACTTTTCCTGGCTTCGTCGCATCCGGCAGTCGGTGCGGCTGGACCTGGGGGACGCGGTCAACGCCCCTCAGCCAGCGACCCTGAGTCGATTAGGCTCCTCCGGATGTGGCGAAGCCGCTCGTCCCGCCCAACCCCGGTATCCGGAGGGCACCGCCATGAGGGTTCGTCCCCCCTCGCCTCTGTTACTCGCGGCCATTGGTCTTGCATTGCTTCCAGCTTCCGTCCAGGCACAGGGCGCGATCGTCGGCCAGACCGGCGACGTGACCGGCATCGCGTTGCCCGGTGTCATCGTCGAGGCCATTGGCGTCTCGACGTTCGACGACCGTCGCGTGATGACGCGCGCGGTGACCGCAGACGACGACCACTACCAGATCGACCTGCCACCGGGCGTGTACTCGGTGCGTTTCTCGCTCCCCGGATTCGGGACCGCCATCCACGAGGGCATCGGCGTCGAAGACGGCTGCCACATCCCACTCGATGCGCGTCTCTTGCCGATCGACCTGCGGGAAGGCGTGACGGCCACCGGTGTCGCCCCTGATGCCGCCCCGTCGAGCATGGCCGACAGGCTTCCACCCGTCCGGCGAGAGGGCATCACGCATCGAGTGGATCCCGGTGCGGCGACGCCGCTCGTCGAGCGTGCGTCGAGGCGCGACCTGTGGAGAAACTCGATCGAGCGCAAGCTGTTCTCGAAACACATCGAGGACGCCTGCCTCGGTTACGCTCCGATGTGGCTGAGCCACCTTGATGTGGTGCTGAGACAGCGGCCGTGTCAGGTAGCGTGGGCGCAGGCGCCGCACCTCGGGTCAGATACCTAGGTTCAGCCCGTCGTAACGAGTGTCCCCCGGCGCCGAGCGGGGCCTGGCCGCGTCCATGCAGCTAGCCTCGGCAGTCATGCATCACTGCCGCTAATTCGCGACACGGTCGTAGACGCTGCGTATCGAGACCGGTTGCCGAAACAACCTCGAGTCTTCCCCCACGAGGAGGTGAGCGATCTGGTCAGCGGACAGTCGCGTAAGGCGCTCCGTCAGGGTCGAACCGTCTTCGGTGGTCTCGGCGATGATCAGGTCGTCGCCGTCCCACTCCGTTGACGCCTCGACGTCGACGCCGCAGACCGTCTGCCGTGTGTGGTCCCGATCGAAGTAGAAGATGCGGCTTCCTGAGCGGCCAACTCGAAAGACCAGCCGGCGTTCGTCCTGTTCGATCTCGATCTGCTCGGCGAACTGCAGCACCCGTTTCTTCCGCCGAATGTCCTGCTGAGCCTTGTTCATGACCGACCTCCTGGTTCTGGACACGTACGTTCACACAATGTGTCCAGCGAGGTCGGAAATTCCTACGCCGTGATACCTCGTCTTCCTCGAATCAGCTCATTGAGGCCCGGCCTGGTCCATCCGATCCGCCGGGCGAAATCCGCCTGACTGACGCCCGTTGGTTCGAGGAACTCCTCGCGAAGAATCTCGCCGGGATGGAAGGGATTCGTTGGCTGCTCGTGCATCGTGTTGCCTCCGTCCAGTGTAGGTGCTGCCGGTCCCGGGAACACGCCGCCCCAGCCTCAGCCGTAGTGGGACCAAGGTCCAATACGTAGCGCACTTTTCTGCGCCAGCGGGCCGTCTTGGGTCAGCGCGACGCGTCAGTCGGATCTATCTGTGGCTACGGTCGTTCTTCCGGCTCTCGGTTTCGCAGCCCGGCCAAGGAGGGATCGCATCTCCTCCAGGGTCGTCTCGAGCCAGCGCAGCCGTTCTGCGGCGGTGAGATCCAGACCCCGCCGCGCCTGGCGGCGTCGGTGGGAGTCGTAGCTCCAAGGGGGATCCTGTGAAGTTGGCTGACTACCCATTACCCCATTCTACCGATCCGATCCCGGATCGAGCTGCTCGAGGGCCTCTACATCCTCGAGATCGCGCGGCCGTCCCGCCTGCTTCTTCATCTCGATCAGAAGCCGCCTCGGCACCACGCGAACGGTAGTGGTCTCCAGGCGCAGCTCCACGGCGCTCTCGTAGACCATGTCGAAGTCAAAGGGCTCTCGGACAAAGAGATCAACGTCCAGACCCGGGCTCTCATCGCTCCACAACGAGAAGACTTCGAGGTTCTTGTCTCGGATCCATCGCTCCCGAATGTGCGCGTCCGCGAACTGCTCCGCGGGCACCGGCGCACGCGGCTCGTAGCCAAGGGCGCCCAGAGCGTGCAACGCGCGCCGCGCGTTGTCGGGCTCCAGCTGCACGATGAGATCCAGATCTGCAGTCGTCCGAAGGTATCCATGCAAGACGACCGCCACGCCTCCCGCGACCAGATATCGAACCCGAGCTCGGTTGAGCACCTCGAGGACCCGCTCGATGTCGCCGACCACGATTCAATCCTAGCCCATCGGACACGATCGCCGGCGCCTCAGGCGTGCGGTCCGGAGCCGACCAGCGTCAACACAGTGACGACCTTGTCCTCGAGGATCGCCTCGCCAGTGAGCCTGGGTCTGCATCTGCAACTGCCCTCGAGGAACCGCGTCCGGTGTTGCAGTAGTTGCTGCCGGTCCCGGGAACACGCCGCCCCAGTCTCAGCCGTTGTGGGACCAAGGTCCAATACCTGGCGCACTTTTCTGCCTCTACAAGGGCCCGATGTGGCGTGCCAGCCAAGCGGCTTCGCCCACTGTGTTTTCTGGTCGTGGCCAAGCGGGTTGCCTAGACGTATGCCTCGACGATGGACGACCGGTTGGGCCGGTCTTCCGCGTTTCTGAGCACCGCCGATTCGGGCCATCGGGCAGCGTGGCGAAGACCGACGAGGTGCTGCAGTACGAGTATGGCCGGTCGGCACTGCGTCTCGGGCTCAGCCTCGAAGATCGGGTAGGGGTGAACCCCTACATGTTCGGGCTGATCGGCTCGACCGACACTCATACGTCGCTGGCCACCACGCGCGAAGAGAACTACTTCGGCAAGTTCACCGCCACCGAGTCGTCGCCCGAGCGCTACGAGCTCTATGTGATCCGCTCCGATGTCGACGAGTCGCTGTCGACGTTGTCGTCGGAGGAGGTGGCGTCCGGGCTCGCGGCGGTGTGGGCGCGCGAGAACACCCGCGAGGCGCTGTTCGACGCCATGCGCCGCAAAGAGGTCTACGCCACCACCGGCACTCGCATCATGGTGCGCGTGTTCGGGGGCTGGAACTTCGAGGCGGACGAGGTGGAACGGCCGGACTTCGCCGACCAGGGCTACGCGCGCGGCGTCCCAATGGGCGGAGAGCTGACCCGCCCGCGCGCGGACGCATCGCCGAGCTTCATGATCCGCGCCCTGCGCCACGCGGACGGCGCCAACCTCGACCGTGTCCAGGTCATCAAGGGATGGCTCGACGGCGCGGGCGAGACCCACGAACGGATCTACGACGTCGCGGTGTCGGACGGACGCACGGTGGGAGTCGACGGACGTGCGCGAACACCGGTCGGCACCACCGTGGACATCGCGGATGCCAGCTACGCGACTCGCCGAGATTTGGCGGCCCTGTCAAGGTCGTATGTGGCCTGCAGGTTCATCCACAGCTTGGCCGAGGTGCCCAGTGTGTCGGCCAGGTCGAGCGCCGCCTCGGCGGTGACGCCGCGCTTGCCTCGAATCAGCTCGTTGAGTCGAGCCCGGGTCCAGCCGATCCGCTGCGCGAATTCGGCCTGGGTAATACCCATTGGGTCGAGAAACTCCTCGCGAAGAAGTTCGCCCGGGTGGAAGGGATTCGTCGGCTGCGTGTGCACCGCGGTGCCCCCTTCAGTGATAGTCGACGATCTGGACGTCATGAACCTGACCTCGACTCCATCGGAAGACGACGCGCCATTGGTCGTTGATCCGAATCGAGTGAAAGCCGCGCCGATCACCTCTGAGCGCCTCCAGCCGGTTGCCGGGCGGCACCCTCAGGTCCCTGAGCTCGGCCGCGTCGTGGAGATAGAGTAGCTTCCGGCGGGCTGCCCGACGAAGCTCGGCTGGAAACGATCGCGTCGCCCTGGTTCTCCGGTCGTAGAACAGGTCTTCGGCCAGCGCGTTCCCGAACGAGTCGAGCATGTTCCTTCGTTATCGTAACACGATAACACGCCATAGTTGAACGGGCGGCGAGAGCGCCGCCGCACAACTCGCGCCCCTGGCGGCCGGCACGGCGTCCACACGTGAGACCAAGGTCCCATATGTGGGTAGCCGCCGAGCGGATGGGATGCCCTGCGGCGTGCCGGAGTGCTACGACCTTCACGTCGACTGCGCTCCCGGCCGCGCCTCGGGTGGTGTGGGAGATATGACCGACGACCATTCGAACCTGCCGCCAGACCGGCTGTGGCAACCGACCACGGCGAAGTGGTTCGCAGCGCTGTTCGGGACCGCGCTGGTCTACGCCATCATCCGCGATCACCTGGCGGGTGACGTGCCGTGGGCGCACTTCCCGCTGTTCATCCTCAACAAGGCGACGTCGCTCGCGGCGGTGTTCTTCGTGGCCAGCTCGTATCTCGTCGGCAAGGTCTTCCACTGGCACGACCACGACAGGGCGCTGCGGCTGGTGGTCATCAAGTTCTGCGGTCTGACCGGGTTCTTCCTGGCAGGCGTGCACGCGCTGTTCTCGCTGGCGCTGCTCTCGCCGGCCTACTACGCCAAGTACTTCGACCCCGACGGCCGCCTCAACCTCGAATGCGAGGTGGCGATGGCGGTCGGCGTCATCGGGCTGTTCCTGCTGATGTCGCCGGCGATCACGACGCTGCCGATGATGCCGAAGGCGATTGGCGGGCGGCGGTGGAAGCGCAGCCAGTTCGCCGGCTATGTCGCGTTGACGTTCGTGGTCGCGCACCTGACTGCGCTGGGCATCGCGGGCTGGCTGGCGCCGGCCGGCTGGAACGGCGGGCTGCCGCCGATCAGCCTGGTGGCGCTGGTGGCGGCACTGGTGCCGCTGCTGGCAAAGGGGAAACGCGTGCACGACAGGCACGAACACGGCGAGACGGGATGAACGGGCGGTTCTCGCTGATGGTATGAAAGCCCAGCGTCGCACCGAGAGCGGCGATGGGCCTGGCTGCCAGGTCGGAGAGGGCGGACTCGGCGAGTCGGATGGTGACCCGAGGCATCGCCTACTTCAGAGCAAGCCGCCTGCGCGCCTCCGTCAGGCTGACGGCCCGGCCGGCCTCCAGATCGCTGAGCCCTTCGACGACCGCACGCATGAACTCGCGCTCCTCCGCAGCGTCTTCGTATGCGGACACCGACTGGACCACCGCCACACCGCGGCCCCGGCTGGTCAGGAGGACGGGACGTGCGGCCTCGGTCGTGTGCCGGACGACGCGCCCCGGGTCTTTCTTCAGATCACCGAGCGGAACGATGTCCTTCGAGAATCGAATCACAGGACCTCCAAACAGGTCTGTCAACAGGTGCTGATTATAGCAGTTGACCTGACCGACCGGCCCCCCGCTGCTGCCAGCGCGCCTCGATGTATTCGGGAGGCCGAGACATGGGAGGCAAGAATTGTAGGACAAAGGTCCAATACCCTCCTCGTCTCTTCGTTGCCTAAACTGCCGTGATCGACTTCAGGCAGGAGTAACGACGATGAGACTGAACAGGGAGTTGCTCGTACCCGGCGTGATTGCGCTTCTCGCGATCGCGCCCATGGCGTCCGCGCAGGATGTTCCCGTGACCCCCGAGAACGCCAGCGCCCCCGACCGGCCCTATTCGCCCTACGCGGGGCGCAACTTCCCCACCCGGGTCTTCTGGGGCGACACGCACCTGCACACCTCCAATTCGCTGGATGCGCGGGCCGTTGGCGCCACACTCGGTCCGGAGGACGCGTTCAGGTTCGCGCGCGGCGACGAGGTCATCTCCTCGCACGGCGAGCGAGTCCGCCTGTCTCGGCCACTGGACTGGCTGGTAGTCTCGGATCACTCGGACGCCATGGGCGCCATGAACGAGATCGTCGCGGGGAACCCGGACCTGATGCGCAACGCCACGCTGCGGGACTGGCACGAGCGGATCATCCAGGGCTGATCGGGTACGAGTGGACGTCGACCGAGAACGGCAACAACCTGCACCGCAACGTCATCTACCGGGACGGCGCGGATCTGGCGGGCCGCATGAACCCCTACACCACCGCCGAGAGCTACAATCCGGAAGATCTCTGGCGCTGGATGCAGACCTACGAGGACACCACGGGCGGACGGGTGCTGACGCTCGCCCACAACGGCAACCTCTCGAGCGGCACGATGTTCCCCGTCGAGACCAACCCGGCAACCGGGCAACCGCTGACGGGCGACTATGCCAGGAACCGCATCCGCTGGGAGCCGATCTACGAGATCACCCAGATCAAGGGAGATGGCGAAGCGCATCCGCTGCTGTCGCCCAACGACGAGTTCGCCAACTACGGCACGTGGGACAAGAACAACCTGGGGCCGTTCGCCAAGACCTCCGACATGCTGCCTGGCGAGTATGCTCGCGATGCGCTCAAGAACGGCCTGCTGCTCGAAGACCGGCTCGGGACGAACCCCTACAAGTTCGGCGTGGCCGGCTCGACCGATTCGCACACCGCGCTGGCAACCGCCGAGGAAGAGAACTTCTTCGGCAAGCTGTCGCACGCCGAGCCGAGTCCCGAACGGATCAGCGAGCCGCTGGCCGAGTTCACCGACGACATCGCGTGGATGGGGTGGGAAACGGTGGCGTCCGGCTACGCCGGCGTCTGGGCCACCGAGAACACGCGCGAGGCGCTCTTCGACGCGATGAACCGCAAGGAAGTCTACGGCACCACCGGCCCGCGCATGACGGTGTGGTTTCTTGGCGGCTGGGACTTCGAACCGAGTGACGCAGAGCAGCGCGCGCCGGGTCGGATCGGGTACGCGAAGGGTGTATCGATGGGCGGCGATCTCTCACCGGCCCCGGCCGGGGCCGCGCCGAGCTTCCTCGTCGCGGCGCTGAAAGACCCCTACAGCGGCAATCTCGACCGCGTCCAGGTCGTCAAGGGATGGGTGGACGCCGCGGGAGAGACGCAGGAACAGGTCTACGACGTGGCGTGGTCCGGCGACCGTCGTGCCGGCACCGACGGCAGGCTGCCCGCGGTCGGCAACACGGTGGACACCGCGAACGCCACCTGGACCAACACCATCGGCGCCCCGGAGCTGATCACGGTGTGGGAGGACCCGGACTTCGATGCGACGCAGCGCGCCTTCTACTACGCCCGTGTGCTCGAGATGCCGACCCCGCACTGGACAGCCTACGACGCGCTGCGCTTCGGCGTCGCGCTGCCCGACGAAGCGCCCAGGTCGCACCAGGAGCGGGCCTACACGAGCCCGATCTGGTACACGCCCGGGAACTGAGGCGGCCGGTCAGCCGGTTCCTCAGCCATGCGGTCCGGCCTCGACCAGTGTCAGCAGCTCTTCCGGCGCGTAGACGGTGAGCCGCGAGGTGCCGAACCCACCGACGTCGCGGGTCACGATGCCGGTGGCACCGGCCTGCGCGGCCGCTTCGTGGAGCACCGCGTCTTCGAAGTCGCCAAATCCCAGCTCCAGCGCTCCGGACAGGACGGCGCGGTCGACGGCGGCGACCTCGAAGAGCCCAAGCAGAGTCTCCAGATGCCCTCGGGCTCGCCTGCGGCCCACCGCCTTCTCTGCCAGGTAGTGAATCGTCGTGACGGTGGTGGCGCCGAGCAGGCCCTGCAATCTGCGCTGAGCGACCCGCTCGAAGAGCTGGGTCGCCGCAGCGGCATGCGGCTGCCGGTCCAGCAGGACATCCAGCACGACGTTGGTATCGAACAGAACCCTCATCCGTGCTTGTGGGCGAGGTAGGCCCGGTAGTCGTCTTCGTCGAGCTGCATCCCCCGGAGCGCGCCAACCAGGGACCGCACGGCTGGTGACCCGCTCTCGGGCGATGCGCCTGGAGTGGCCGAGAGCTGAGAGAAGAAATCGGCCACAAGTCCGGACACCGACCTGCCCGTCCGGCGCGCATACGACTTGGCCTGGCGAATCAACCGTTCCTCCATCCTCAGGGTCAACTTCGTTTGCATTGACACGCTCCCAGTGACGTATAACGACAATCATTATTATACGTCACAACGAGGCCTCGCGGCACACGACGGTCTGCGACGCGCGTCCAGCCCCAACCTGCAGGTGCCCGACCCCGCGCCGATGACCGCCCATCTGGGCTGGCCATCAGCGAGGCTCGCCAGGACCCTCACCCATGGGACCAAGGTCCCATTACCTCACGACCTTTCAGCTTCTATGCTGGACGAGGTATGACACGTCTGCTTGCCGTCGCCTCGGTCGTCATCTGCCTCTCGCCGGTCACGACGCTCGCCCAGGACGCCACAACGGAAAGCGGGGACCTCGCCCAGGCCGCCCAGAACCCGGTGGCCGACCGGCGGGCCGCCCTGGTCACTGCAGCTGCAGCTCCTGTTTCCCAAATAGCACACCCGAGTGTTTGAACGACCGAGAGGAGAGACCGTGGCTCGTCTTCGTGTACGGACGGTAAGTACGGTGACCGCAGGTGTGTTGACGACCTAGCGCGCCCGCGTTCTCTCTCCCATTTCCCGCATCATCTCAGCCTGAGAGATCCCGGTCCAGCAGTGACCGCGGTCGGCGCCGTAGACTATCCGCGCATCGATGGACGGTCTGGTCTGCAGAAACTCATCGAGCAACCGGACGGCGTTGTCGAGGTAGTAGTCGTCCAGTTCGCCGACCCAGACGCTAAGCTTGCCCCGCAGCCTCAGGGCAAGCGCATCCCAGTTGCGCTCGAGCACCAGACGGAGGTCGTACTGTTCCCAGGACCTGGCCACCGACCGGTCGATGACCCCGGTGTCGGGGTCCCACAGTGGGACGGGCAGGCCGTCCTCACCTCGCGGTCCGTAGGTGGCGTTCCAGGCACCCCACTGACGCCCAGACATGGTCCAGCTGTCGCCGACGCCAAGCAGGTTCTCCATCCGAACCTCGTGGCGCATGGTGAAGCGGATGCTGCCATTCCGGTTACGGGCACTGGCGAGCTCGCGGCCCCGCTCATCGACAAACGCACTCTCGCCGTTGTAGATGTCAACGAGTTGGAAGGCCCGAAAATCGACGCCGTCGGGACAGGACGCCCAGGCGCCGTTGAAGAAATCCGCGTAGAAGATCTGGAGCGCCAGCGACACCCAGCCACCGGTCGAGCTGCCATCGAGCACTCTGGCCTGCGGTGCCCCGACCCCACGAAAGGCCTGTTCGACATACGGAATCAGCTCCCGGGTCACGGCGTCGCCATACGGGCCGTTGCTCGCGGAGTTGACTTGATACGGGTCGCCATATGGCCCGGCGCCATCGAGGTGAAGCAGGATCATCCGGGGCGCGTCATCATCCTGCGCGAGCCAGGCATCCCGGAACGCGGACCCGGGACGCATCATGGAGCGCACCGCGGTGTACCGGTCGCCGTAGCCCCCGATGTGGACGCGGAGCGGATAGCGGCGTTCGGTCTCCTGGTCGAAATCGCGCGGGAGGATGATACCGGCGCGCAGGTAGATCGGCCGGTCGTGGAACTCGGACAGCAGGTCAGACCGAATCCTGATGAAACGTAGATACCCCTCGTCGGCCGGAACCTGTTCGTCGGGAATCCGGCGAGTCAGGGCCAATCGCACGGGTTCGGTCTGGGATGGGTCGAGCGCAACCCGTAGCGGCTCGCTGTACAGATTGCCTGGGGCACCGGGTGACCTGAGGTCGCGATTGAGGCTGAGCACTGCCTGCACGTGATACTCGCCAGCCTCGAGCTCGGCGAGGGTCTCCATCGGAAACACGGCGGCAGTCGCGTCGAGCGTGGCGCCGGCACCGGGAGCCAGGGCCGGAGCGTCCACCGCAAGCGTCGGTGTGGCGTTTCGGCCGGTGCGGCCAATGAGGCGCCGGGGCTCGACCCGATCGCCGGGGGCCATGACGACGAGCAGGCGGCCAGGCGGCTGCGGCGACAGCGACGGGTCGAGCGTGACCTCGAAGCGCAGCCCCTGACGAGACTGACCGGCTTGGCCGGCCTGGAGGTCGACAGCGCCAAGAGTCGCGACGAACAGGGTCAGCAGCGTGCGGAACACTCTCGTCTATCATAGTGCGCACATCTCTATCCAAGAGGGATGTGATGACCCGACGCCGAATGCGAGCCGTGATGGCGCTGACACTGCCGGTGACCATCAGGCGCCGCGCAGTCGGAAGGCGGCAGGCCGGGGCCATGAGAAAACCTGCCTCGCGAAGCGGAGCTTCGCTAGAATAGGGATCCGCTGATGGGACCAAGGAGTGTGCCGATGCCAGAGGGAACCACGCTGTCGTTGCGACGACCAGGAGCCCTCGGGCTCACCATCGCGCTTGCCTTGGTCACGGTGGGCGCTGGCGCGGCTTGCAACCCGCAGGACGTGGGCGGTCTGACTCAACGATTGTCGGTCGCCACCGGTGGCACCGGAGGGGTCTACTACCCGTACGGTGGCGGGGTGGCCAAGGTCATCAGCGACCACCTCGACGGGGTGGAGGCCACGGCCGAGGTGACCGCCGGCACGGTCGACAACTTGAAGTTTGTCGCCAATCGAGGCGCCGACCTGGCCTTCGCGCTGGCGGACTCACTCGACGACGCCGCCGCAGGCCGGGGCGCCTTTGCCGACTTCGGCACGGTGCCGGCGCGTGCCATCGCGGTGCTCTACGACAACCTCAACCAGCTCGTGACGCTCGAGGGCACGGGTATCGAGACGGTCGCCGATCTGCGGGACCGGGTCGTGTCGACCGGCTCGCCCGGCAGCGGGACCGAGATCACCGCGTTCCGGATACTGGAAGCGTCCGGTCTCGACCCGGATACGGACATCCGAAAGCAGAGCCTCGGCGCGGCGCCGTCGGTCGATGCAATCAAGGATGCCAAGATCGACGCGTTTTTCTGGAGCGGCGGCATCCCGACCGGGTCGGTGCTCGATCTGGCGTCGACGCCGGGCCGCACCGTCAAGCTGGTCCCCAACAGCGACACGTTGCCGTTTCTGCATCAGCAGTATGGCGACACCGTCTACCACGCCGTCACCATTCCGCACATCACCTACCCAGGCATGAGTAACGATGCGGAGGTGATCGGGGTCGCCAACGTCCTGGTGGCGCACGAGGAGATGCCCGAGGAACTCGCCTACCGGATCACACAGGCACTGTTTGAGCACCGTGACGAGCTCGCGGCGGTGCACGCAGAGGCGGCGAAGCTGAGGCTCGAGACTGCCGTCGTCGGCTCGACAGTGCCGTTCCACCCCGGGGCCATCCGGTACTACACCGAGCAGGGCGCCTGGACGGGGTCAAACTAGAATCGAGCGTTGGCCCTGGCGACCCCACCCGCACCAGCGATAGATCCGCGCGACGACCCGGACGCGGAAGTCCCAACACGGAAACTCACCGGCTTCCCGGACCGCCTGGTCACAACGCTTGCTGCCGGACTTTCTCTCTACGCCCTCTACTGGGTAATCTTCATCGTCCAACCGCAGATCTACCGGGTCAGCTTCCTGCTGATCTCACTCGTGTTGACGTTTGTGCTCTACCCTTCGATCCCCGCCTGGCGCGGCCGGGTAGCGGCGCTGGACTGGGCGCTGGCCGGCGTCTCGACCGTCGTGTTGGCCTGGCCGATCGTCGATTTCGACCAGTTCGTCTACCGGGCCGCGACACCGGTCGGACTCGACATCTTGTTCGGCGCCGTCACCACGCTCCTGGTGCTCGAGGCAACCCGCCGAACGGTCGGCTGGATCCTGCCGGTCACCGCCATCGCGTTCCTGATCTACGGCTACTACGGTCCGTATCTCGAGCTGGTCGGTCTCGAGATCATGGCGCACCGCGGCTACACGGTCGCGCGGCTGGTCGGCACGCTCTACATGACGCTCGAAGGCATCTTCGGAGTTCCGCTCAACGTGGCGGCGACCTATATTGTGCTGTTCACCATCTTCGGTGCGATGCTGCAGCACTCGGGCGCGGGACAGTTCTTCATCACCTGGACGATGGCGGCGTTCGGCCGCTCGAAGAGCGGTGCCGGGCCGGGCCGGACGGTCGCCATGTCGGGTTTCCTGCTGGGCACCGTGTCCGGCAGCGGTGTCGCGACCACCGTGACATTGGGCGCCGTCGCTTGGCCGATGCTGCGGCGGGCGGGCTTCTCGGCCGAGGTCGGCGGCGGCATCCTGTCGGCCAGCGGCATCGGCGCCATCATGGCGCCGCCGACCATGGGAGCGGCAGCGTTCCTCATCGCCGAGTTCCTCCAGATCACCTACCTGCAGGTGATCTTGATGGCGATCGTGCCGGCCATGCTGTACTACCTGTCGATCATCCTAATGATCGAAGCCGACGCTCGGCGGCTCGGCACCAAAGCAGTCGACGTCGAGCTGCCGTCGGTCGGCGAGCTGACGCGCCGGTCGGGCTATCAGTTCCTCCCGCTCGTCGCAATCGTGGTGCTCCTCCTTTCGGGCATGACACCGTTCCGCGCGGTGTTCTACGCCACGATGCTGGCCATCGCATTGAGCTTCGTGCGACGCGAGACGGCACTCAGACCGAAACGGCTGGTCACGGCGCTCGAAACCGGCGGGCGAGCGGTGCTGGCGGTAGCGGCGACGACGGCCACGGCCGGCATCATCGTCGGCGTGGTGACGCTGACCGGGCTCGGGCTGAAGATCTCGGGCATCATCGTGGACCTGGCCGGCGGGAACCTGTTCTTCACGGTCCTCTACGCGGCACTGGCGGTCTGGATGCTGGGACTGGCCGTGCCGGTCACCGCCTCCTACATCATCGCGGCGGTGATGATCGCGCCCGCCCTGACGCTGGTCGGTGTGCCGGACGTGGCTGCGCACATGTTCATCTTCTACTACGCGGTGCTGTCCGAGGTCAGTCCGCCGACGGCGCTGTCTCCCTTCGCGGCGGCGGCGATCACCGGCGGCAACCCGTTCAAGACGATGATGCTGACCTGGAAGTACACGTTGCCGGCGTTCCTCGTGCCGTTCGCCTTCACGCTGAGCCCGGAAGGGCTGGGCGTGCTGCTACAGGCGCCGGTCGGCGACATCGTCCGGACAGTGGGTACCGCCGTCATCGGAATCCTGGCGCTGGCGATGGGGCTGGGTGGCTGGCTGCGACGCGAGGCCACGATGGCCGAACGCACACTAGCGGTAGCTGGCGGGCTGCTCCTGTTCTATGCGACGACGATGACGGACGTGGCTGGCGGCGCACTCTTCCTCGGCGCGATCGTGCTTCATCTCGCTCGCACCGCACCCGCCGCCCCGAAGGAGTCAGGAGTCTCCCCTTAGGCCCTCGTCAGCCGGCGGTACTTGATCCGATGCGGACGGTCGGCGGCTGAGCCAAGCCGCCGGCGGCGATCCGCTTCGTAGTCCTGATAGTTCCCGTGGAACCAGACCACCTGACTGTCGCCTTCGAAGGCCAGAATGTGGGTGGCGATGCGGTCGAGAAACCAGCGGTCGTGGGTGATGACCACGACACAGCCGGCAAACTCGAGGAGCGCGTCTTCGAGAGCGCGCAGGGTATCGACATCGAGGTCGTTGGTCGGCTCGTCGAGCAACAGCACGTTGGCGCCGGTGCAGAGCATTTTGGCCAGATGCACCCGGTTTCGCTCGCCGCCCGACAGCTCCCCCACCTTCCGCTGCTGATCCCGGCCTTTGAAGTTGAACCATGAGCAATAGGCGCGCGAGGCGACAGTCCGCTTGCCGAGCGTCACGTCGTCCTCGCCGCCGGAGATCTCCTCCCACACGGTCTTCTCCGGGTCCAGGTCTCGGCTCTGGTCGACATATCCCAGCTTGACGGTCTCGCCGAGCGCCAGAGTGCCGCCGTCGGGAGTCTCCTCGCCGGTGATCATCCGGAACAGCGTCGTCTTGCCGGCGCCGTTGGCGCCGATCACCCCGACGATGCCTGCCGGCGGCAGCGTGAAGCTGAGATCCTGAATGAGACACCGGTCGCCATAGCCCTTGCGCAGGTTCTTCGCTTCGACGACCACATTGCCCAACCGCGGACCGGGCGGGACATAGATTTCGACCGACTCGAGCTGCTGGCCGACGTCCCGGTTCAACAGCTCCTCGTAGGCGTTGAGCCGCGCTTTCCCCTTGGCCTGCCGCGCGCGCGGCGACATCCGGATCCAGTCCAACTCACGTGCAAGCGTGCGGCGCCTCTTGGTCTCCTGCTTCTGCTCCACTTCGAGCCGCTTCTGCTTCTGTTCCAGCCACGAGGAGTAGTTCCCCTCCCACGGAATCCCTTCACCGCGATCGAACTCGAGGATCCAGCCGGCCACGTTGTCGAGAAAGTACCGGTCGTGGGTGATCGCCACGACGGTGCCCTCGTATTTCTGTAGATGACGCTCCAGCCAGCCCACCGTCTCGGCGTCGAGATGGTTGGTCGGCTCGTCGAGCAGCAGCAGGTCGGGCGATTCGAGGAGCAGTCGGCACAGCGCCACCCGGCGCCGTTCTCCCCCGGACAGATTGGTGACCGGTTCGCGCGGCGGCGGCAATCGCAGCGCGTCCATCGCCATCTCGACCCGCGCGTCGAGGTCCCAGGCGCCAACCGCCTCGATCTCGTCCTGCAGGGTGCCCTGCTCATCCATGGCGTCCTGCAGCGCGTCGTCCATCAAACCTTCGTTGAAGCTATTGGTCACCTCGTCATACCGCGTCAGCAAGGCCTTGTGGTCGGCCACTCCCTCCTCGACGTTGCCCTTTACCGTCTTGTCTGGATTGAGCCGCGGCTCCTGGGGGAGATAGCCGACCTTCAGCCCCTCGGAGACGAAGGCCTCGCCTGTGTAGTCGCCCAGCTCGCCCGCCATGATCCTGAGCAACGTGCTCTTGCCGGCACCGTTCAGCCCGAGGACGCCGATTTTGGCGCCCGGCAGAAACGACAACCAGATGTCTTTCAGCACGTCCTGACCGGGGCCGTAGGACTTCCCGAGCCCTTGCATCGTGTAGACGTATTGATGGGCCATGCGTGTGTTTTCAGAAGTCAGAAATCAGAAGGCAGAAGACAGAAGAGTGCGATACAGTCTCGGTGCGACCGCCACACGGACGTCGCCGTTCGCGCGTGTGTTCAGTCTAACTCATGTCCGATTCTCTCTCGGCAGCAACCGCGGCTGCCCCGACCCGTCCCGAGCCACCGTCTCTCGTCAGAGACACCGCGCCGGTCGCCGCCCCGCAGCCGCCCGGACCGCCAGCCGAGGCGAGAGGACCGACGCCGCCGAAGTCAGAGGCCGGACAGGCCGGACCCGCAAAATCTACCAGACCGAAGCAACCGGTGGCGCCTGAGAGGCGCCGGTCGCGGCGCCGACCGATCTGGGCCGGCTGGCCCGATGAGAAATTGCTCGACGTGCGCATGTGCGACCTCGCCGTGTCCATCGAAGGTACGGTCATTGAGCGGCGAATCGGCGATCTGGAGGCCGAGCTCACGAAACGCGGCATTACGTTCCGACCTCATTTCTGGCTGTCGGACGACTGGTTCACGCCGGATCACATCCCGGGCGTGGCCGTGCCGTTCTATCTGGCGCATCCGCGACTGGCACGGCTCGAGCTGGCGCAGCTCCTCGAAGTGGAAGGCGGCACCAAGGCCTGGTGCATGCGGATCCTGCGTCATGAAACGGGGCACGCGATCGACAATGCCTACCGCCTTCAGCTCCGCCGCAAGCGACAGAAGCTGTTCGGGTTGTCGTCGACCCCCTACCCCGAGTATTACACCCCCAAACCATACAGCAAGAGCTTCGCGCTGCATCTCGACTCGTGGTACGCGCAGAGTCACCCGGACGAGGACTTTGCGGAAACATTCGCCGTCTGGCTCGACCCGCGCTCGATGTGGACCAAGCGCTACGCCGATTGGCCGGCGCTGAAGAAGCTCGAATACATGGACACGTTGATGTCGGAGATCTCCGGCCGGGATCCGGTGGTGATGACCCAGCGCACGATGGAGCCACTCTCGAGACAACGGCAGACGCTGCGGCAACATTACGCAGCGAAACGAAAGCGCTACGGACTCGAGTACCCGAATTTCTATGACCGCGACCTGCGCAAGCTGTTCTCCGATACCGCCGAGCACGCTGGGAACGTGCCGGCCGCGAAGTTCCTGATGCGGGTGCGCCGTGACGTCCGTCGTCTGGTCGCACGCTGGACGGGCGAATACCAGTATCGGATCGATCAGGTGCTCAACGACATGGTCGCGCGCTGCGAAGCGCTCGGACTCCATCTGACCACTCCGGAGGACCGGGCCAAGCAGGACTTCATGGTCCTCCTGACGGTACAGACGATGAACTACCTGCACGGCGGCCGTCACCGGATTGCGCTGTGAAGAAACTCCGCGTGCTCGCCCTGATGCACGACTACATGGTGCCTCCCGAGGACGTCCAGGGGGTCGATGTGGTCAACGCCGTCTGGAAGACGGAGTTCGACGTCATCACGACGCTGGCAGCGACCGGGCACGACATCTACACCCTTGGCCTGGCCGACGAGCTGGAACCGATCCGTCAGGCGATCGACGAGGTCCGACCTCATATCGCATTCAACTTGACGGAGGCGTTTCACGAGATCGGCACCTTCGACCAGAATGTGGTGAGCCACCTCGAGTTGCTGCGACTCCACTACACCGGCTGCAACCCACGCGGACTGATTCTGTCGCGCGACAAGGCGCTGGCCAAGAAGGTCCTGTCCTACGACGGTATCCCGGTGCCGGCATTTGCCATCTTTCCGATAGGCCGCGTGGTCCGGCGTCCAGCTCGCCTGCAATTCCCGCTGATCGTCAAGTCGCTCACCCAGGACGCCTCGTATGGCATCTCACAGGCATCGGTAGTCAATGACGACGCCCGGCTCAGAGACCGTGTCTGGTACATCCACGAACGCCTCGGTACCGACGCCATCGTCGAGCAGTACATCAAGGGGCGCGAGCTCTATGTCGGCGTCATTGGCAATGAGCGGCCGCGTGCCTTCCCGGTCTGGGAGATGAAGTTCGCGAACATGCCAGAGGGCGCCCACCGCATCGCGACCGAGCGGGTGAAGTGGAGCGCCCCGTACCAGAAGAAACATGGCATCCACTGCGGGAAAGCCCGCCTGCAGCGCACCGGCATGGAGGAATACCTCCAATTCCTCGCCAAGCGGGTGTTTCAGATTCTGCAAATGAGCGGCTATGGCCGGATCGACATCAGACTCGACGACAAGGGACAGCCGTGGGTGCTGGAAGCGAACGCCAACCCCCAACTGGCCTATGGCGAAGACTTCGCCGAATCGGCTCACCATGAAGGGATGTCCTACAAGGCGCTGCTGCAGCAGATCCTGAAGGTTGGACTGCAGTGGAAGGCAGACTGGGCGGGATAACTGCGCCGCTTCGCGGCGCAGGCTTCAGGGCTGTTCGAGCTTGAACTCGACCTGGGTCGTCGCACCCGCCGTGACGGTCACCGTCTGCGGCTGGCCACCAAGCCGCTCGTGCCAGATCGACAGCTCGTGGGTACCGGCCGGCACCCCGTCGATAGTGAAACTGCCGTCGAGACCGCTGACGGCCCCGACGTCGTTGCTGACCACGATCCACCCCCGCATCCAACCGTGCGAGTCGCATTCGACACGCACCACCCCTGGGCGACGCAACGGCCGGGTCACATTCATGCCGGAAAACGGCATCGCGATGTTGAAGTCGGTGCGATTGCGGTCGTCGTAGGAATGCGTCGAGTGCAGCGTGTCGTCCTCACTGGTGATCTCGAGTTGACTGCGCGTCGGCGCAATCTGGACGTGCGGCACGAACAGACAGTCGATGTTGTTGATCGTCGCTTGCGGCACGCTGGCCGGCCAGGCCACACCAGCCACCGTGACCACCGCGTTCGCCACGTGGCCGGCGGTGTCGGCAAGGGTTTCTTGGTAAGGTACCGTGTCGCCGCACACCGCCTGGTCGGCGTTCACCACCACCGTGCTCGGCGCCGGCGGGTTGTTCATGGTGACCACGCCGGTGATCGTTCCGGTCGTCTGCACACCGCCCTCTAACGGCGCCGACCCGGCCAACACCACGGCACCAACCAGCGCTGCAACAGCCAACACCGCCCCCGTTCCCGTGGCTCTGCTCATGGGCTTACTGTATCGCAACGCGACGGGGCGGGTCAGCGGGGCGGCGAACATCCGGCGGGCGTGGCGCAACGGCAAGCGATCTACAGCGGCGACGACCCCCCGGACCGCGCCTTCGGGATCTCCACCTTCTCGGGCTCCGGTGTGAAGTCTTCGCCGGGGTTGATGAACCGATCCTGTTCGAAGCGATACTGCGTGTCGTAGAGCTCGCGATACCGGCCACCGGCTGCGAGCAGCTCGGCGTGGGTGCCTCGCTCCACGACTTGCCCCTGCTCGAGCACCACGATCTGATCGGCGCTCTGGATGGTCGACAGCCGGTGGGCGATGACAAACGTCGTGCGTCCGCGCCGCAAGGCCCGCAGCCCGTCCTGGATCATCGCCTCGCTCTCGCTGTCGAGGCTGGAGGTCGCTTCGTCGAGGATCAGAATCCGCGGGTCGGCCAGGATCGCCCGGGCGATGGCGACACGCTGGCGCTGCCCGCCCGACAACTTGATGCCCCGCTCGCCGACGATCGAGTCGTAGCCGTCGGGAAACCCCTGGATGAAGTCGTGGCAGTGCGCGATGCGGCTGACCTCTTCGATCTCGGCCCGGGTCGCGTGCCGGCGCGCGAAGCTGATGTTCGAGGCGACGGAGCCGTCGAACAGGAAGTTCTCCTGCAGCACGACGCCCAGCTGCCGCCGGTAGTCGGCGAGCTTCAGCGTCGCCAGGTTCCGCCCGTCCACCAGGACCCGGCCTTCCTGCGGCCGGTTGAACGCCATCACCAGGCTGACCAGCGTACTCTTGCCGGACCCGCTCGACCCGACCAGCGCGGTGGTCGTGCCGGCCGGCGCCGTCAACGAGACGTCGCGCAGAACCGGTACGCCTTCGGTGTATGAGAAGGTCACGTGGTCGAGCTCGATATCCCCCGTCAGCTCATCGACCGACTGCCGTGACGCGTCCTCGTCGATCTCGGTCGGTGTGCCGAGGATCTCGCGAATCCGGTCGAGCCCGGCAAACGCCTCGGTAATCTGCGTGCCGATCGAGGCGATCGACACCACCGGCGCCACCACGATACCGGTGAACAGCAGATACTGCACCAGGTCGCCGATCTCCCATTGTCCGGCGACGATCGCTCGGCCGCCCATCACGATCATCAACGCCCCGATCCCGCCGATGACGAGGGACGCCGCCGACGTCGTGGCCGACACACCGGTGATCGTCTTGGCCACGTTCCGCAGTAGCCGGTGGACGCCCTTGGCGAACACCAGCTGCTCTCGTTTCTCGACGCTGTAGGCCTTGATGATCCGTACGCCGCCCAGCGTCTCGCCCAGCCGGCCGGTCACCTCGGCGTTGATCTTTCCCCGCTCGCGGAACAAGGGCCGCAGCTTCCGAAACATCGTGGCCATGACGAGCCCGAACAGGACCAGGAGGACCAGCGTCACCGTCGTCAGCCGCCAGTTCAGGTAGAACAGCGCGACCAGCCCGATCGTCGCGGTGACGAACCCGCCGACCAGCTGCGCGAGGCCGGTGCCGACAAGATTCCGAATGCCCTCGGCATCGGTCATCACCCGCGAGATCAGGACGCCGGTTTGTGTCGAATCGAAGTAGCTGATCGGCAGCCGTGTAACGTGCCGTTGTACTCGCTTGCGCATCTCGGTGATGGCTCGCTGTGCCGCGACACCCAACACCTGTGACAGCGCGAACCCCGTGCTCGCCTGCACCAAGGTGGCAGCGGCGGCGGCGAGCGCCAGCGGCAACAGCAGGTCAGCCTGTCCGTCCGCGAGCATCACTTCGTCGATGACGAAGCCGGACATCGCGGGCAGAACCATGCCAGCCAGCCGGCTGACGAGCATCAGCGCCAGGCCGAGGATGAGCCGATTACGGTGGGTATGGACGAGGACCCGCGCCTCTGCCCACGCACCGGGGCTCGCGAACGGCTTCTTTGTCTTCTTGAGTGTGTCGTCTGCCATCAAGCCCGCGTACCGCCTTCCCTCTTCTGCCTTCTGACGTCTAGTAAGTATAGACTTTCGCCGTGGCTTCTCCCTCTCGCCGCATCCTCCATCTCGACATGGACGCCTTCTATGCGTCGGTCGAACAACGCGACGATGTGGCCCTACGGGGTAGACCGGTAGCGGTCGGCGGACGGCCGGAGGGGCGCGGCGTGGTCGCGGCGGCGAGCTACGAAGCGCGGGCCTTTGGCGTGCGCTCGGCGATGTCGATGGCCAAGGCAGTGCGATTGTGCCCGAACCTGGTCGTCGTGCGGCCAGACTTCAGCCGCTATCGACGCGTCTCTGGACAGGTGTTCGACATGTATCGCTGCGTGACCCCGCTGGTCGAACCGCTCTCGCTCGACGAAGCGTATCTGGACGTCACCGAGAACGCCTGGGGCGAGCCATTGGCCACCACTGTGGCCAAGCGGCTCAAACAGTGGGTGCGGACCGAGACCGGATTAACGGTGTCGGCCGGCGCGGCACCCAACAAGTTCCTGGCCAAGATCGCCTCCGACTGGGACAAACCAGACGGGCTGACCGTCGTCCCAACGCAGCGGGTGGAAGCCTTTCTGCAGAAACTGCCCGTCGAAGCGCTGTGGGGTGTGGGCCCGGTTACCGCGAAACGGCTGCGCAAGGCCGGCGTCGCACGCCTGGTCGACGTGCGGACGGTCGAGCCGCGTGTGTTGCGCGACACCGTCGGCAGTCAGGCCGGGTGGCTGCGCCGGCTCGCCGACGGCATCGACGATCGTCCGGTGACGCCGCACCGGACCGTGAAATCGTCCGGATCGGAGAACACCTATCCGGAGGATCTGGTCGACCTCGCCACGATTCGCGAGGAGCTGGACCGGATGGCGCGCCGCGCCGCCGACTGGCTCGAACGCAGAGCGCTGCTGGCGCGCACCGTCACCATCAAGGTGCGCTACTCGGACTTCACCACCCTCACGCGCAGCCACAGTCAGCGTCCGGCCACGCGCAATGCCGGCCGAATCGCCGCGCGCGCGATGCTGCTGCTCGGGCGCACCGAGGCTGGCACCCGCCCGGTGCGGTTGCTCGGGGTTAGTGTGCACAACCTGATCGCGGAAGACGAAGCGGATCAGGCGAGTCCAACCTTGCCGCTATGACGTGCGGTCCGCTCATCGGACGTTTCGGGGTAGGATCTTCCCATGCTCAAAGGGACTCGACCGGGCATCCTGCGGAAGGTCCAGCCGATCAGCGTGCACGGCCAGTTGTCGTGGGACGTGTTCTTCAGCGACCCGGAGGATCCCGACGGACCGGTGCAAATGGCGCGGGTGGGAGCGGAGTCGGTAGACCGGCATCTCGAGCCGGGTGACCGGATCTCCTTGGAATATCTACTCGGCAGCGTGACCAGCGTCACCCGCGATGCAGACGACCGGTAGCAAGCCCGTTTGGGCGGTCACTCTCCCACATCCAGCGCCACGATCTGGGCGCGATCACGAACGTAGAGCGTCGTACCGACCAGCGTAGGCGCGGTCCACGCCGTGGTGTCGAGCAGCGCGACCGACGACAGCACCTCGAAGCCCTCGGGCGACAACCGCGCCAGGACCAAACGGCCATCCTCGCTCAGCATGATCGCCTTGCCATCGGCATGGACGAAGCTCGACCGGCCATAGCCGCGCTGCTGCCACACCGCCTCGCCGGTCTTCACATCCAGCGCCGTCACAATGGCCGGCCCAAAGCCGCCGCTGCTGCCGTAGAGGTAGTCGCCGAGCCGCAGCACGTTGCCAAACATGACCGCCAGGCGGGTGTTGAACCAGAGCTCCTCGACGCGCGTCTCGGCGCCATCGCGGGACAACTGCACCGCGCGACCACCTCCGTTGTAGTTGGAGGTCATGAACAGGATGTTGTCGTCGCCCCAGACCGGCGTGCTGTTGTTCATGTCGCCCTGGGTCTCATGCTCGTGGGTCCAGAGCACTGTTCCGGTGTCGGGGTCGAGGCCGTTGATCGTCTGTCCGCCGTAGACGAGGAGCTGGGTCTGGCCGTCGACGTCGATCAACATTGGGGTGGCCGGCGAGATCAGAAAATCGCCGCCGCGCCAGACCAGCGACCCATCCTCCTGCCTGAACGCCAAGACCGACTGTCCCGGTCCGCCCGCGGTCACGATGACCATGTCCTTGTAGGCCGTGGGACTCGCCCCATAGCCCGCCTTGACCGCCGGCCGGATCAGTGTCGGTGGGGCGTTGAAGTCGGCGACGAGGTCATGGGACCAGAGCAACTCCCCGCTCCGCTTGTCGAAGACGTGAAATTGCTTGTTGGTGCCGACCGTGAACAGCCGGTCGCCGACCACGAGCGGACTCGAGTGCGGTCCGGCGCCGAAGTTGAAGTCCATCGGTCGCGACGGGTAGGAATAGTCCCACACCATCTCGCCAGTGGCGGCATCCAGGGCGATAACCGTCTCTTCGGACGCCCACCGCGCTCCTTCGACTTGCGGTCGGAACATCGTATACAGGCGGCCGTCGTCCACGATGACCGACGAGTGCCCGGGGCCAAGTGGCCGACTCCAGAGCCGGGTCGGACCGCCCTCAGGCCAGGCATTGGCCAGGCTGGGCGCCTCGACCTGGAAGTCGCGTGTCGGACCGCCAAACTGTCGCCATTCGCCGGCGGTGGCGTAGTCGGACGGGTCCTGAGCGTGCGCGATTGGGGACAGCGTCATGACGCCGAGTGCGACCATCAGCGCCACCCTGGCGGGCCATCCGTCCCACGTCCCGCGCTTCAAACCCTGCTTGGTCGATCGCATCGAATACCCTCTCCTCAGAAGCGCCAGCACGCACCGCCTCGACGCTGATTCCCAGTCCTCGGCCGGTCCCACGCGCATCACCGGACCCTCCGCAGAGTACCCCATCGTCTCACGTCGGGCGGAGCAGGAGACCGATTGCCGGAAAGCCGACCCTGTGGTAAGAAGAGACGATCTGCGAGGCGCGTGCCAGGGCACGCCGCCCCTTCTCCATGACCTCAGACCCCGAAGACCCCGACGACCGCGCAGACCGCACTGTCTCGGTGGACCTGGAGACGCTCGGCTGGAACCAGCGGTTCGCCGAGCCGTTCCGCCCACACGCCGCCGAAGGGTTGCGCCCGGCCCGCGTCGCCGTGACCCATAACTACCTATATCAGCTCTACACGGCCAGCGGCGACGTGATGGCCGAGGTGGCGGGCCGGGTGCGATATCGGGCTGCCGGCGCCGATGCCATGCCGGTCGTTGGCGACTGGGTCGCCATCCGGCCCGGCGAGACGAACGACAAGGCGACCATCGAAGCGGTGCTGCCGCGCCATAGCTGCTTTTCTCGCAAAGCAGCCGGCGAACCGACCAGGCGGCAGGTCGTGGCCGCGAACATCGACACGGTGTTTCTGGTGTGCGGCCTCGACGAGGAATTCAACTTGCGACGGATCGAGCGCTACCTCGTGGCCATTCGCGACAGTGGCGCCACGACCGTCATCGTTCTGAACAAGGCGGACGTGCGCGCCGACGTCAACGCGGCCCGCGCCGCCGTGACCGCCCTCGCGCCGGACACGCCGATTCATGTCCTGAGCTGCCTGGAGCACGGAAGCACCGACGTGCTCAAGCCCCATCTCGGGCCCGGCACGACCGTTGCGCTGATCGGATCGTCGGGAGTCGGCAAATCCACCATCATCAACCGGCTGCTCGGCGCCGACCGCCAACGGACCCGTCCAATACGAAGCCGCGATGGCCGCGGACGGCACACCACCACACAGCGCGAGCTGATTCAGCTACCGGACGGCGGGCTGCTCATCGACACGCCCGGCATGCGAGAGCTACAGCTCTGGGACGCCACCGCGTCGCTCGACGACGCCTTCGAGGACATCGAGGCCCTGGCCGCACACTGCCGTTTCCGGGACTGCGCGCACGACCAGGAACCGGGGTGCTCGGTACGGGCAGCGGTCGACGACGGCCGGCTGGTGGCCTCACGATTCGACAACTTTCGCAAGCTGCAAAGTGAGGGCGAGCTGTTGCGCCAACGTCGTGAGGAACTTGCGCGACTCGAGGAGCAACGCCGCGTCACACCGGAGCACCGCACGATGCGGTCGATGCGTCACAATCGGCTGACCGACGGGAAATAGCTCGGTCGACACCCGGCGCTCAGCCGCAGAACAAAGGAGCTCGTATGAGAAAGGGATTGGCGGCGGCGTGCGTCGCGCTGACCGCCGTTACGGTGTTGGCGCAGGAGACGCCAATTACCATCCGGGCCGGGCGCCTTGTCGACGGCACCGGCGCAATTCGCGAGAACGCCAGGATCACACTCGACGGATCCCAGATTGCCAGGGTGGACCGGCTGCGTGGCGCGGTCACCTACGACCTCTCGGACGCTACCGTGATGCCGGGACTGATTGACACGCACGTGCATCTGACTGCCCACTTCGATGCTGACGGGCGTAACCACAGCGACCCAGACGAGACGCCGGAGCAGGCGATTCTCTTTGCGGCCGAGAACGCCTACCGCACGCTGATGGCAGGCTTCACCACGGTCCAGAGCCTGGGCAGCCCCATGGACCGGTACCTGCGCGATGCGATCGGGCGCGGCTCGCTCCCGGGACCGCGCGTGCTCACCTCGCTGGGCGCGGTGAATGCGCGCACGGGTGAGCCCGACGAGATTCGGGCGTATGTGCGCCGGCTAGCAGAAAGCGGAGCGGACGTCGTGAAGATTTTCGCCTCGGCGAGCATCCGAGAAGGGGGGGCGCAGGTGATGTCCGATGAGCAGTTGCGGGCGGTCTGCGGCGAGGCGAACCGCATAGGGCTGCGGACGGTGGCCCATGCCTACGGCACCGAGAGCCTGACGGCCACCATCGAGGCGGGCTGCGGCGGTATCGAGCACGGCACGCGCTACGACGACGCGGTCCTCGACCTGATGGCCGAACGCGGCACTTACCTCGACCCACACATCGGCCTGCTCTGGGCAAACTACGCCGAGCACAAGGACGCCTTTCTCGGTCGCGGCAACTACACCGAGGAGGGGTTCGCGCTGATGGAGGACGCGCGGGTCACCGGAATCCAGACGTTCCGGCGCACGCTGCGGCACGGCGGCGTGAAGGTGGTGTACGGCACCGACGCTGTAGCCGGCGCCCATGGACGCAACGCCGAAGAATTCATTTACCGGGTCCGGGACGGCGGACAGGACCCGATGGACGCGATTATTTCGGCCACTTCCCGTGCGGCCGAATCACTCGGGCTCGCCGACCGCATCGGCACCATCGGCCCCGGCCATGAGGCAGACCTCGTCGCCGTCGCCGGCAACCCGATCAATGACATCACCGCGGTCCGCGACGTCGTCTTCGTGATGAAGGGCGGTGTCGTCTACAAGAACGAAGCGCCCTGACCGGTTCGGCCATCGCTCCATACTCCGCTTCTCAGATGCATGACGTTAGCAATCAGCGGCCGGCGATAGACGGTCCGCTGAATTACGTTGTTCTCGGTTATCTCGTTCCTTGCTCAAGATCCACTGCACGGCATCGGCGATCGTGTCCCCGATGAACGCGGCGGATGCTCTCGCTTTTTCAACAACCTGGTCCTGGGCTGCCCATCCGGTTCTGACGAGGCACCCAGTTCCTCCGAATCGGCATGCGGCTTGGACATCCTGAGGGCTGTCTCCGATCGTGTACGACCGGCTGAGGTCGAGCCCGAGTTCCTGGGCCGCCTGCTGGTATAAGAGAGAATTAGGCTTTTGACAGGGGCACACGTGATTGTATTTGTGGGGACAGATGTAGGGTCCCTTCACGTCGAGCCCAAGATTGCTGAAGAAACTCATGAACCAGGCACGAAACTCCGCTTCTGTGAAGAGTCCCTTCTCGATTCGCGCCTGGACGGTGACAACTGGACACACAAGACCGAACGTGAGCAGCCGCGCGATAGCGGTGTCGGCTCCGGGAACCAATGTCATCTCGTCCAGCGACTCTTGCTTGAGAGGCAGCACCAAGGTCCCGTTGAGGTCGAGGAAGACCGCCCTGTGAGTCTTCATCTTCTATCTGCGCACGTTATATAGCAGGACTAGTGGCAGAATCGTTATAAGTCCAAGTGCCGTCAGTCGCAGGTGTGACCGCCGCCGCCTAGGTACGCCCGACGGCCACCGGGGGTGTAGCCGATCGATGACACCAACCGAGGCTCCGCAACGGTTGATGCCCTGATCGGACGTGCCCGGGCGACACGTTTACCGGCCGAGCCGCTCCAGATCCTCGGCGTGGTCGGTCTCTTCGGCCAGCAGATCCTCGAGACGGATGACGAGACCCTTGTCGCCGAATTTTTCGGCCTGGACGATCCGCTTCGTGTAGTTCTTGATGACCTGCCGCTCGGCCGCGATGTCGATCTGCATCATCTCCTTGGCGGTCCGAACCTTCTTGGGCATCGACGGGTTGATGTCGAGCTGCCCACCGAGCGCGGTGATCTTGTCCGCCAGGAACACCGCGTGGTTCAGCTCGCCCGTGATGTCGCCCTTCAGCTCTTCGCGCAGCTCGTGCCCAAGCAGGCCAGTGGCCGACGCCGAGTGATGCAGATATCGCAGCACCGCCTCGAGCTCGAGGTTCAGATCTTCATTTAGCCCGTCAATCAAGTTCTGCTTCGCACTTCGCTTGTCACGCTTCGTCGCTCGCTTCGCCATGCTGCCTCCTGATTGGGTGACACGGGCCCCTGACCCATGCGGATGCCCCAATTGCTTTCGTTCCATGCCGGCATCGGGTACTGTTGATGCCCTCACAGTGAGTAGTAGTCTGATGATAACCGGAGGGCGGACGAACGCGGCAGCCCCGCTGGAACTCGAAGTCAGGGACAGCATGGAGCACCAACACATCGCACCGTCACGGCGGCTGCTCTGGCTCCCGGTCGTCGCGCTCCTCCTCGTCACGGGAGATGCACGAGCCCAACGCGGCCCAGAGCTCCCGGACACGGTGACCCGACGCGCGGTCGACATCTGGAGCGAAGGCACTCGGATGGCCGGCGATCTCTACGCGCCGCGTGGCATGGCGGCCAACGCCAATCTGCCTGCCATCGTCATGAGCCACGGGTGGGGCGGCACGAAGGCCGGCCTTGTCGGAATCGGCTCGCGGCTGGCGGCCCAGGGCTACCTCGTGCTCGCCTTCGACTACCGGGGCTGGGGTGAAAGCGACGGCAAGCTGGTGGTGCAGGGCGAGATGCCAGAGCGCGACGCAGACGGCATCGTGACCGTTCGAGCCCAGGAAATCCGGAACGTGGTCGACCCACTCGACCAGACACGCGACATCCAGCGGGCGTTCGATTTCATCGCCGGCGAGCCGAACGTCGATACGACGCGGATCGGCTACTGGGGCTCGAGCTACTCGGGGGCGCACGCCATCTGGGTTGCGGCGAACGAGCGACGCGCGGTCTGCGCCGTCGGTCAGGTTGCGGCCGCCGACTCGCGCAGCTTGGCCGCCGTCTCCTGGGCCGGGCAAGATATCGCCGAGCATGCCCGCCTGCAGGCGATTCGCCGCGCGCGGGGCGAGATCGCACCGCTGCCGCAGGGCACGGACAAGGCGCCGAACCTCAACGGCTGGGCCCATCTCGACAAGGTGCTCGCCTACAACCCGGTCGATGCTGCCGGGCAGATCACGATTCCGCTGCTCGTCATCGACGCCGAGAACGAAGAGCTGTTCGACCGGCACATCGCCGGCGAGCTGGCCATCCAGCGCGCGCAGGCAAACGGCGCCCCGGCCGAATACACCGTCATTCCCGGAATCACCCACTACCAGGTCTACAATGACAGCTTTGAGGAAGCGACCCAGATGGCGGTCGACTGGTTCGCCGGCTGTTGGAAGTAGAACGTAGGAGACAGGAGGCAGGAGGCAGGAGACAGGAGAGGCCGGAGGGCTTCGCCGCTTCAGTTTCCATCTTGCCAGGGAGACTTTGACAATGAAGCGATGTGCCTTGGTCGTTGCGCTGCTCGGATGCGCCCATTTCGCGGTCGGTCAGGAACGGACGTCAGACATCGGCGGCGGCATGACACCATCGCTCACCCCGGTGACCTGGGAGCGGCTCGTCAATGCGGCCGACGAGCCCGAGAACTGGCTCATGTACTCGGGCACGCTCGACAGCAAGCGTTTCAGCGGCCTCGATCAGATTCACAACCGCAACGTCTCCCGGCTCGAGTTGAAATGGGCCTATCAGATCCCACAGCTCGACCGAGCCGAGACCACCCCACTGGTGGTCGATGGCGTGATGTTCATCACCGAGGCGCCGAGCAACGTCGTCGCCGTCGACGCGACCACCGGGCGGCAGTTCTGGCGTTACAACCATGAGCTCCCAGACGACCTGCGAGTCTGCTGCGGCCGGAACAACCGGGGTGTGGCGATACTGGGCGAGACGCTGTACATGAGCACCCTCGATGCCCACCTGGTCGCGATCGACGCGCGCTCGGGCAACCTCGTCTGGAACCGGGAAGTGGCCGACCACGCCGCCGGCTACAGCAAGACGGCGGCGCCGCTGGTCGTGAAGGACAAGGTCGTCACCGGGATCGCCGGGGGCGAGTACGGGATTCGCGGCTTTCTCGACTCCTACAACGCAGCCTCGGGCGAGCTGGAGTGGCGCACCCACACGATTCCCGGACCCGACCACCCAGACAACCAGACCTGGGCGGGCGACTCGTGGCGGACCGGTGGCTCCCCGACCTGGATTACCGGCGCCTACGACCCGGACCTCGATCTCGTCTACTGGGGCACCGGCAACCCTGGTCCGGACTGGAACGGCGACGTCCGAATGGGCGACAACCTCTATGCCGACTCGGCGCTGGCGCTCGACGGCGACACCGGCGAGATGCAGTGGTACTTCCAGTTCACGCCCCACGACATGCACGACTGGGACGCCATCCAGGTTCCCATCCTCGCGGACCTGCAGATGGACGGCGGCATCCGCAAGGTGATGATGTGGGCGAACCGCAACGCCTTCTATTACACCCTCGACCGGGAAACGGGCGAGTTCCTGGTCGGGGAGCCGTTTGCCCGCCAGACCTGGGCCGAGCGACTTGACGCGACCGGTCGACCGATTCGCCGCCCCGGCACCGACCCCTCGGTCGAGGGCGCCGTCGTGTCGCCCGCGGTGGGCGGCGGCACCAACTGGTTCTCGCCCAGCTTCAGCCCGCGCACCGAGCTGTTCTACGTGCAGGCGCACGACAGCGAAGCACGGTTCTTCATCCGCGACGACACCTACGAGGAGGGGCAGATCTTCCTCGGGGGCGGGTCGTCGGGGACCGAGCCGACGGACAAGACGACCAGCGCCATCCGGGCAATTGATCCCAGGACCGGCGACATCCGTTGGGAGTTCGAGATCCAGCCGCGGTCGACCGCCGGCGTGCTCTCGACCGCGGGCGACCTGGTGTTCAGCGGCAGCGTGGACGGCTACTTTTTCGCGCTCGACGCCGTCAGCGGACAGGAACTATGGCACATCGCCGTCGGCAGTCGGGTGCACGCCGCGCCGATGAGCTTCGCAGTCGACGGCAAGCAGTATGTGACGATTGCCGCCGGCAACGTCGTCTACACCTTCGGGTTGCCGGACTAAGCGTTCGCGGGGGTCTCCACGTGGGGACCGGGACGCAGCCCCGTGTGGGAAGGCAACCGAGCCGCAGGCGAGGGACGCCAAGGCGCGCACGTGCGCGCCTCGCGAGCGCGGAGTGGGGCATTGGGGTCCCCGCGTAGCGCTCGCGGGGGTCCGGGGCGAAGCCCCGTCCAAGTACTAATGCACCCCGCTGCCCATCTGGAGCATCGAGGGCTCAGCGCCGAGTCGGCGAATAGCGGTCTCCCACATCTGGGTCGCCTGAATGTCGAAGATCAGGTCGAGCTGGATGTCGGCGATAAGCCATGACGAGGCCGAGAGCTCGGCGTCGAGCTGTCCCGCGCCCCACCCCGCATAGCCGGTCAACAGCCGGGTCCGATCCGGCGGACCGCTGACGAGCAGTCGCCTGAGCAGATCCGGCGACGTCGACAGATACAGTCCGTCGCACACTTCCACCGACTCGACTCCTGGCGGCTCGTCTCCCATCAGGATCCACCCGCGCTCGGGCTCGACGGGGCCGCCAATCCAGAGCTGCAGACCGTTTTCCACCTCGATCGGCGGCGACAGCCGCACGACCGACGAGGCCGGCGTGTCGATCTGCCGGTTCAACACCAGCCCGAACGCCCCCTCCTCCCCGTGCTCGCACAACAGCACAACAGTCTGTTTGAAGTTTGGGTCGTTGAGCTGCGGCATCGAGAGCAGCAGCTTCGGCGCCAGCGAATTGCCGTTTTCCAGCTTGGTCAGCTTGGTCATCGTCGCTTGGTTGATCTTAGCAGGTTGCGGGACGCCAGGCGGTGCCGCGCCCAGTCGATGTGCTCGGCGACCAGCGGCTCGGCGATCGACGGGGCATCTGGACGGCTTGTCTCGGACGCGGTATCGAGCGCCTCGGCCGCCGAGATCTCGCCACTGTTGCCCAACGCCACCGCCAAGTTCCGGCGCACTCTCTTGACCCGCGCCCGTGTCATCGGGCCATTGCGAATAGCGGCGCGTAGCGCTGCATCCGAGCGCGACCACAGCTCGCCCAACCGCGGCCGGTCGAGCAACATCCGCGGCTGCCACGCCGGGTCGGTGCTGATCGGCGCGGCATCGTTGTACGGGCAAACGTCCTGGCACACGTCACACCCATAGACGTGAGTCCCGATCCCGACGCGCTGTTCGGGCGGAATCGCCCCTTTGGTCTCAATCGTCAGGTAGGACAGACACCGCGTCGAGTCGAGCACGCCCGGTTCTGGAAACGCATCGGTGGGACAGGCGTCGAGACACAACGTGCAGGTTCCGCACTGGTCGAATCCCGGTGTGTCGGATTCGAGCGGCAGGCTGCACAGGATCTCGGACAGAAACAGCCAGGACCCGAGCACGGGATTGATGAGGCAGGTGTTCTTGCCAACCCACCCGAGTCCAGCCTGCTGCGCGTACACCCGCTCCTGCACGGGACCGGTGTCGACGTAGACCCGTGTCTCGACCGACCCGGCATGCTGATTGACCAGCCATCCTCGCAGCGCATCGGTGCGTTCCCCGAGCACGTCGTGGTAGTCATCGCCCCAGGCATAGCGCGAGATGAGCGCTTCGCCCGGGTCGTCGACCTCGGTCGAATACGGCTGATCGGTGTTGTAGAGCGTACCGAGCACCACCACCGACCGTGCCGACGGCATCACTGCCCGGACGTCGGCCCGGCGCTCGGCGGTACGGGCCATGTACCCCATCTCACCGGCGTAGCCACGATCGAGCCACTCACGCAGCACACCGAGCTCGCGAAACGCGGCCGCCGGCGCAATGCCGCACAGGTCGAACCCCAGCTCACGCGCGCGCATCTTGATGGCCTCTGAAGTGAGCATGAGACGAGCGAGCCCCGTGACACGGCAGCCGCTGGCGTGCGCCGGCGGAGCCGGTCTGAAACAGAAGCTGGCGAAGCCGACCGGCTTCTCCTGCCTCCTAGGAGCGCTCTCTAAAAGGTAAAGCGCAATCCGAATTGCATCTCGCGGGCATTCAGGGCGCTGAAGATGCGACCAAAGTTGGGGGTACCGAAGATCCGGTTGGGCACGTCGAAGTTGGCGCGGTTGAGCAGGTTGAAGATCTCCCAGCGGAACTCCAGTCGGCCCTGCTCGCCAATGAACCAATCTTTCTGTACCGACAGATCGGCGCTGGCGAAACCAGGAGCAAACACGCTGTTGCGGCCGGCGCTGCCGAAGGCAAATGGATTCTGCAAGACGAAGGCGGCAGTGTCGAACCACTGGTCCGGCGACCGCTGATCGCCGGGCAGGTTCGGATCGCCGTTCTGGTCTGGACGCTGTGCGGGACCGGACCCGATGTTGGCGCGGTCCTGCCCCAGATTGACGGTGAATGGCGCCCCCGACTGCAGGGTGACGAGGGCGTTCAGCCGCCAGCCACCGGCCAGCGCCTCCTTCGCCCCACCCACTCCCTCGAAAAACGGGAACTGGTAGCTGCCGCTGGCAACGAACTGGTGTCGGTGGTCGAAGCTCGACAACGCGTTCTCACCAGGAAAGATGTTGCGCACGTCCTGCGGCACGTTCGACTCGAACGCGGTGGCACCCGGGCTCGACGCGTCATCCCTCGACTTCGACAGCGTGTAGGCCATGTTGAACGAGTAGTGCCCATCGAAACGGCGCTCACCCTTGAACGTCACCGCGTGGTAGATGGACGTGCCATCGAACCGGATGGCCCGAATCGCGCTGAGCGCGGGAATCGGACGCCGGACGTCGATCGGGCCGGGCCCGGGCTCCGGCACGTTCCGGATGGTGGAGTTGTCGGCGCCAATGGTGTAAGAGCCCATGTAGGACACCTCCACCATCGTCCGCGGAAGCGCCTCCATCTGGATGCCGCCGCTCCAGGTCTGCGTGTACTCCACCTGGAAGTTCTGGTCCATGATCGCGCCACCGATGCTGCCGCTAGCGTCGCTCGTCAAGATGTCCCGTGTCTGGAGCGTCGGGATGAGCTGGTCCGACGGCGCGTCCACTTGCTTCAGGAAGAAGAACGGCAGGTTGCGCGTGAAGGCCGTCTGCACGCTGTAGGCCCACTGGTTGAGGAACACGCCGTACCCGCCCCGAATCACCGCCGGCCGCGTCTCGCCGAGCGACAGCGCAAACCCGACGCGAGGGGCGAAGCGCTTCTTGCTCGGTCGCAACAGGCTTCGGTCCCACCCGATCTCGGAGGAGGTGACCCACGGAATCGGGATCAGCGGGAGCAGCGCCTCGGCCTCGGGCGAGATGTTGCCGGCCTCGTCGCTCGCGATCACATAGCGCCCGCCCGGCACCGAGAGGTCGATCGACGATAGCCGGTTGTCGACGTCCTTCATGTGCGAGTTCAACTCGTAGCGCAGCCCGTAATTGATGGTCAGATTGGAGCCTGCGTGCCAGTCGTCCTGCGCGTAGAGATGCAGCCAGGTGGTTCGCGCATCCTCGTCCCCACCGCCGATGCCCGACCGCGCCGAGGTCGGAAAGCCCAGCAGGAAGTCGCCCAGGGCGTTACCGGTCCACTGTCCCGTGTAGGTGAAGGCGCCGCGCGCGGTGTCGGCGTTGACCGGGCGAAATTTCAGGTGGAAGAGATATGCACCAAATTTGACGCGATGGTCGCCTCGGTCGATCAGAAAGTTGTCGTAGACCTCGATGTGCTGGTTATCACGCGACACGAATGTCGTCGGGTCGCCCATGGTGCTGAAGAGTCCCGAAGTCGAGATCTGTGGAAACCCGATGTCGCGCGGGTCCCGGGTGACCCCCAGCAGCCCGACCTGTTCGGCGAAGTCGACCCCAGCGTTGACACTCGCCTGTCCGCCATCCACCGACATGAAACCGACCCGCAGCTCGTTCAGCATGCCGGTGCCAAACGTCCGGGTGTGGCTGACCCCAAGGTTGCGGGCCGAGGTGTCGAGCGTGCGCCCGAAGCCGGGCACGAGCGTCTCCTGTTGCACGCTGGTGCCGAACGGCTGGATCTCGTCGGCGTCAAAGCTACTGAACCGGACGAGCAGCTGGTCTTTGTCGCTCAGCCGGTGGTCGACACGCAGACTGAACTGGTGGGCGTCCTTGTCCTGCGGCTCAACCGATGTCAGGTTTCGGACCCGCCCCCCGCCGTTGGGCAGCGGCACCTGGCCGAGAAACGCCTGCGCGATCGGGTCGAGCCGGTCGATGGGAATCTGGTTGTTGGTGAACGGCGTGCAGGCGCCCGTCGCCGGGGCAATGGTGCTCGGATCGCAGATCGGACCGACACCGGAGAAGTCGCCGGATCGCATTGCTGCATTCGGCACCGAAAAGGTCTTGGTAATCGACCGCCGCGTGCTCTGTCCCTCGTAGCTGACAAAGAAAAACGTGCGGTCCCTCACAAGGGGCCCACCAAGCGACCCGCCGAACTGCTGTTGGTCGAGCGGCGGCACAGGCCGTGTCTTGTCGTCGAAGAAGTTGTGCGCATCGAGCCGGTCGTCGCGAGCGAACTCGAACAGACTGCCATGAAAGCGGTTGGCGCCCGCTTTGGTCGCGACGTTGATCAACGCCGATGCCTTGCCGCCGAACTCGGGCGGATACATCGACTTCTGGATCTTGAATTCCCGGATCGAATCGACCGACGGGTTGATCACCAGGTTGTTGAACAGCTCGTCGGTCACCTTGAACCCGTCGAGCATGTAGATGTTGTGCCCGGCCCGCTGCCCGCCGACGTTGGGTAGGGGACCGGCCTGCTGTAGCGCTCCGCCACGGGTGCCGCCGGGCGGAATGACCACCGCGTCGCTCAACTGCGCGAGCTGGAGGAACTGCCGGCCGTTGAGCGGCATCTGCTCGACCTCGCGCGTCTCGATGACGTCGCTGATCTCGGCGGAGGCCGCCTGCAGAAGCGGCGCGCTGACCTCGACGGTCAGCTCCTCACTGATCGGGCTGAGCGACAGCGTGAATTCCAGCTGCAGGGCACGGCCGATTACGAGCACGATGCCGGTCTGGGTGACCCGCTGGAAACCGGGAAGCTCGGCGGTCACCTGCCACTCGCCGGTGGGCAGCAACGGCAGGAAGAAGCGCCCATCGGAGTCGGTCACCCGCTCGATGGAAAAGCCGGTGGCCGGGTGGGTGGCCACAATCGCGGTCCCGGGCAGCACACCGCCGCTGTCGTCGACCACAACACCGCCGATCTCGCCGGTGTTGGTCTGCGCCGTCGTGGCGGCGCCAAGCATGATCCACAAGGCGCACTGCGAGACCGACCACCGCTGCCGGTTGTTTTTCATGCGCTCACCTCCGAGAACGCCAACAACGGGCTCGTCACACGGAAGACGCGAAATAAGTTCCGGTCAGCAGCCACGCGATGCTACTGTCGCTCTCGCCATCCCGTCCCGGAGGCAGCGGCCATTGTATCAAAGGCGCCAGAAACCACTATCAGCGGGACACTTCGGGCGGACAACTGGCAGACCGAGATGTGCCATGCAACTGACACTGCAGCCGAGGCAGGTTGTGCGACCGCTGTTCGGCGTCGTTCTCATGCTTACGGTGATCAACAGCGTTGTGCTGTTTTTCTATTTCTACATCCCCGATGACGAAGTGTATGGCCTCGTCGACCTCTTCGACTTCGACATCGAGGGCAATATCCCCACCCTCTACTCTGCCGTGGCCATGCTCTTCAGCGCCGCCCTGCTCTGGTGCATCGCGCATCTGCCCGGCCGAGACCGAGACCGACAGCGCGCCTACTGGATGGGACTCTCGGCGGTCATGGCGTTTCTGGCCATCGATGAAGGTACCGCGATTCACGAGAACGCCAGCGACCTACTCGAAAGATACATGGTCGCCGAAGGCTTCCTCTACTTCCTGTGGGTCATCCCCTACGGGATCGCAACGCTCGCGCTGGCCGGGATTTATCTCCGCTTCGTCTTCGCCCTTCCGTCCGATACCAGAAGGCTCTTCTTCGCGGCGGGTTTCATTTTCCTGACCGGTGCGCTTGGCATCGAGATGCTCGGAGCGCGCGAGGCCGACCTGCACGGAACCTCGACCATCTGGTACTGCGTCCTCTACACCGTTGAGGAGTTCTCCGAGATGACTGGCGTCGTCGTGTTCATTTACGGGCTCTTGACCCACATTGCCTGGGAGAGAGAGACGTTCTCGGTCGTGCTGGTCTCGCCCTCCCATCGGTCTTTGACAAACGGCCGACCAGGACGAGGCAGCACTGGACCATACGTCTAGTAGAACTTCCGCGCAATGTTGAACCCGATGAACCAGTCGTCCTTGCTGCCACCTTGCGCCAGCTGCGCGGGGGTGGTCCCGAGCGAATTCGAGAAGTTCAGCTGAAACGTGTGCCCGCCAGCTCGTTTCTCGATGCCGAACGACAGGTGATGCGCTCCCGCGTCGAAACCGGTGAGCCGCGGCACGTACTCCCCGAGCAGATACACGGTCGGACGCACACGCAGCCGCGCCCCGAGCCCAACCATGAACGCGTTGTCGTCATCGTCGTCGACTCTGTCGACACCCGGGTGCCTCCGGCAATTTGCTGGAGTTCGCCCCCCGTCAGGCTCACCGAGTGCGGATGGTCCGCTGTCCCGCTGATATCCAGCTCGATGTCGTTGGCGGCCGTGAGCTCGGCACCGGTGATGACCGCCGTGTGTCCGTGATTCAGCGAGATGCTTCCCGAAGAGCCGCCACCGGGCGTGACCGTGGGTGCAGTGGGACTGTCCGAACTGCTGCTACACGCTGTGACGGTGATCGCAACGCCGTTCAAGAGCGCGAGCGCGGACGCGACCGTGAACTCACGCCGACCCACCTTGTTTGTTGGATCCATTCCTCATCCTCCCCCTGGACGTGTCCATGTGACTCGGCAGGTGCTAGCAGCCCGTCGTGAAAGTCGCCGCTGCATTCGACCGACGCTGTATCCCGCCGATCTACGTTGTTCATCGGTCGAATACTGCCGGCATTCTCACTCTTCTCGCCTTGCACTGGCCGTGCACGGCATTGCCACGCCAGGGTCTCGGTGCGACACGGGACTTTCACCACGAACTGCTGGCACACGAACCTGGGCATGGACTTGGCACCATCTTTCTAAGACGCACACGTCAGGCTGATGGTCTCAAGATTCGTCACGAACGGCGCCACCACGACCGCATCCGTCTCGTCGCTTCCGGTCCCGCCATGACGGCGCCGCACCAGAACGCCACCTCCGCCACCACCACGACTCCGGTGGCGACCGTGCCTCTTGCGGCCAGGCTCAATGGCAGGAACGGTACGCCCAGCAGTGACACCCATAGAACCAACGACCAGCTCATCAGGATGACGCCGGCGAACGCCCAGCGGCGTCGGGGTCGTCTAGCGTCTGTAGTCGCCTGTTCGAGGGTCATGAGGCCCAAAACCCATCCAAGAAGCGTCGCGCGCTCACGGCGAAGCCAGCGGCCCCGGCTACTGCCTTCCCGGCGTCCGTGCAGCCGCAAGCACTTGTTCGGCGGCGCGCCGACTGGCGCCGGGTCCACCGAGCTTCTCCCGCACCGCGCGCAACGCCGCCCGGGTCTCCAGCACATACGACTCGTCGGTGAGAAACCGCACCGCCTCGCCGGCGACCGCCTCGGGGGTGAACGCCTCCTGCAAGAACTCCGGCGCGATCATCTTCTCGGCGACCAGATTCACCATACCGAACGCCTTCACCCGCACAAAGCGGCGGCCCATCCAGTAGGTCAGCGGCGACAGCCGGTAGACCACCACCATCGGTCGTTCGTGAATCGCCGTCTGAATGGTGGCGGTACCGGAAGCAGTGAGCACGACGTCGGCGGCAACGAGCACGTCGTCGGTCTGCGACTCGACGATGCATGGGGGGCGCGCGCCGAGCTCGGTCAGCCTGGCCAGCGGCTCGAACAGCGCATCGGGCAAGTTCGGGGCCCTGGCGACCACAAACTGGACCGACGGCACGTCGCGCACAAGGCGCTCGGCTGCGTTCACCAGGTCCGGCAGAATCACACGGAGCTCGTTTGGCCGGCTCCCCGGCAAAACCGCCACCGTCGGCGCCTCGGCGTCCAATCCATGCGCACTCCGGAAGGCGTCCCGACCCAGCACCGGCACAGCGAGGTCGACCAACGGGTGGCCGACGAACGCGACCGGGATGCCCGCATCCCTATAGAGCGCCTCCTCGAAGGGGAAGATGACAAGCGCCCGGGTCACGAACCGCTTCATCGTCCGAAGCCGACCGGCTCGCCACGCCCAGACCTGCGGGCTGATGTAGTAGATGACCGGAATGCCGAGCGCCGCCATCGAGGCCCCAAGTCGGAAGTTGAAGTCCGGATAGTCGATCGCCACGAAGACGTCCGGACGTTCGGTCCGCGCCGCTCTCACTAGTCGGCGATAGGTCGCCCAAAATCGTGGCAACGCCGGCAGCGTCTCGGCCAGTCCGGTGACCGCCAAACCGTCATAGTCGGACACCAGCCGACCACCGGCGGACAACAGCCGCTCCCCTCCGAGACCGCTGACGTCAGCTTCCGGCTCGAGTCTCAGGATCTCGGTAGTCAGGGCGCCTGCGTACAGGTCGCCCGACGGCTCGCCGCACGAGAGCATCACTTTGGTCATGCGGCCACGCGTGCGGAGGTCTGGTGGAGGGTCAGGGGGCGCGTGACGGACGGACTGCTCCGGTGTCGACGGATGCGCGCAGGTCTGCGCTCGATAGATCCAGATCGCCGACCGACAGTACCTCGACATTCTCAAACCCGACGCCGCTGAGATCGTCGACAAACGCCGCAGCCTCCCCGACGAGCACGATCGACAGCTCCTGCGGCTGCAGATACATGCGGGCCACACGCTGGATGTCGTTCACCGTGACGGCGTTGATCAGATCGGGATAGGTCGGTAGATCGGCGAGGTCGAGCCCATAGAGCAGCGACTCGAGCACCTGGGCCGCGATGGCGTTCGGTGTCTCGATGGTCAGGGGGAAACTGCCGGCCAGATACGCCTGGGCATTCTGAAGCTCGCGCCCACTCACGCGCTCGCGCCGCAAGCGGGACACCTCTTCCACGACCAGGCGCAGCGCCTCGGCGGTCGCGTCGGACCGGGTGTTGGTCTTGGCCATGAAGTCGCCGGCGAACCGGCGGCTAGCCATGTCAGCCGACGCGGCGTAGGTCAGCGACCGCTCGGTGCGGAGCACGCTCCCCAGCCGGTTTCCACCTTCGCCGCCCAGAATCTTGATCGCCACGTCGAAAGCGAGATAGTCCGGGTCGGCGCGGCGGAGCCCTACATGCCCGACGCGGATGGCCGTCTGCACCGAACCGGGCTTGTCGATGACGACCACCCGACTGGTCGGTTCCGGCACGTCGTCGCTGGGCGGCGGTGGCAGCGTCTTGCGCTCCCAGTCGCCAAACACCCGCTCGGCCGCGGCAAACGCCGCCTCGGCGTCGATGTCTCCGACGATCCCGAGCAGCGCATTGTTGGGCGCGTAGTAGGTCTCGTGAAACCCCCGCAGGTCCTCGCGCGTGATCCCCAACACCGACGCCTGTGTGCCGTTGTGCGGCATTCCGTAGGGGTGCCCCCCGTAGACAAGCCGCCCGAACACTACACCCGCCAGATATGCCGGGTCGTCGTAGCTGACCTGTAGCCCCGAGAGCACCTGCTGACGCTGCCGGTCGATCTCGGCGGGTTCAAACGATGGGTTGCGCGCGATCTCAGCGACCAGGTCGACTCCAAAGTCGAAACTGTCCTGCATGACGAGGACGTTGACGAAACTCAGGTCTGTGCCCGCCCCCACGCTGAGGATGCCGCCAACCGTGTCGATGGACTCGGCGATTTCGGTGGCGGTCCGACTCGTCGTACCTTGATCGAGCAGTTGGCCAGCCAGCGCCGCGACGCCGTTCTTGCCCTCGGGGTCAGACGCCGCGCCCGCACCGATCATCAACCGCAGGTTGACCGCCGGCTGCTCATCGTGCATCACCACCACGACCTGGAGCCCGTTGGCCAGCATACGGATCTCGTAAGGCGGAAAGGTCGCCTCACGCGGCGGCAACGGCGGAGGCGGGCTCTCCCGCGGCCACTCGACCGGACGCTGGGCCGCCGATGGCGCGGCACCGGCCAGCAGCGCCAGGCACATGAGCAAACTGACCCAGACTGCCCGACGGCTCACTGGTCGCCTCCGGGACGCAGAAATGACCGACCCGCCGGAGCCGGTGGCAGGATCTCGAGCACCACCCGGTTCTCCTCTGTGAAGTAGGTCTGGGCGACCCGACGCACATCCTCCTTGGTGACGTTCATGAAGGTGTCGAACTCGGCGTCGGCGGTCGTAATGTCGTCGTGGATCACCGCGGCGTGGGACAGATGCGACGCTTTGTCTTCGACCGTAGAACGCCCGAAGACATAGTCGCGCGCAAACTGATTCTTGGCCCGCAGAAGCTCCCGGTCGCTGATGAGCTCCGTCTTCAGCCGGTCCAGCTCCCCGACGAGCGCCGCCTCCGACTCGGCGGTTGTGCGCCCAGGCTGCACGATCGAGACCGCATAGAACAGATTCGGGTCCTCGATGATGTTCCCGGCGCCAAACGCCGACACGGCAAGCTGCTCGTCGTACACCAACCGCCGGAAGATCCTCGAGCTCTGTCCGTCGGACAACACCTTCGCCGCGATATGCAGCGGGTAGGCGTCGGGGTGGCCGTCGTAGGTGATGTGATGCGCCACGATCACCGCCGGCAACGGCCAATTCTCGTTCTCTGTAATCGTGACCCGCCGCTCGCCAGTCTGAGGCGGCTCGCGCGGGATGTCGCGCGGCACGGGACGCTTGGCCCGCGGCACGCGGTCGAAGTATTGCTTCACCAGCGCGAGCGCATCGGCCGGCTCGAAGTCGCCAACCAGCACGAGGGTCGCGTTGGCCGGCACGTAGTAGGTGTCGAAAAACCCCTGGACGTCTTCGACCGACGCCGCCTCGAGATCCTCCATGCTCCCGATCGGAGTGTGCTTGTAGGGGTGCACCGCGAAGGCCTGGTCATACATGATCTCGGTCAGCAACCCGAACGGCGTGTCCTCGTATCGCCACCGACGCTCTTCCTTGACCACCTGCCGTTCCGCCTCGAACGTCGTCCGGTCGATCCGCAGCGTCGCCATCCGGTCCGCCTCGAGCCACAACACGAGCGGCAAATACTGCGCTGGGACCGTCTCGAGAAACGTCGTCGTGTCTTCGCTCGTGTAGGCGTTGCCGTCGCCCCCAACCCTGGAAACCAACGTCAGATGCGAGTCGGGCAGCACGTTGAGCGACCCCTTGAACATCATGTGCTCGAAGAGATGCGCGAAGCCGGTTCGCCCCGGTCGCTCGTTCTTCGACCCGACCCGATAGACGAGCTGCAGATGGACAATCGGCGTGGAGTGGTCCTCGGACAGAATCACCGTCAGACCGTTGTCCAAGGTGTGAACCTGATAATCGAGTTTGGGCGGCCGCACGGCCGTCTGGACCGTCGTCGACGCGACGGTTATCCCGACGACCGCCGCAACGGGAACCAGCCAACTCAGCCGGCTCCGAGGGGCCGCTCCCGACATCATGCGACGCATGGCCGAATTATGGCACACCCCGGGCTGCGCGGAGCCGGCTGCTGACACCGTCGGCGAAGTCACAGGATTCTTCTGACTTCTGTCTTCTGACTTCTTCGAACTGCCCTCACGGGCTGAGGAACCGGAAACCCAGCATCGTGAACATGGTCGGCTCCAGGTCGAACGGATTGGCATCGATTCGCCGTTCCCGGGCAAGAAATACTTCGCCAACCCCCGCCCCGCCTGGAAAACGAGCTCCGATCTCGAATCGCCCACCCAGCTGCTGGTCCCGTCCGCGCTCGCTGTTGTCGATAGATACGAGGGTCAGCTCGCCGCCCAGCATCAACGACACCCGTGTGTGCAGGGCGCGGAGCGCCTGGACGCTCCCACCGAGTTCAGCGGTGTAGTCCACAAACGAACGCTGAATCGTCTTGAGCGCGCGAACCCCGACGTCCAGATCCCAGGATCGAAGCTGCACCGGCGTGACGTACTGGACGCCGAGCATGTTCCAGGCGACCGCAAACTCCTTGCTGCGGTCGCTCAGGTGGCGAGAGACGTGGTGAAACGTGGCCCCGAGCTCGGAGTCCCCCACTCCGGTCCGCCACCACGTCGAGAGGTCGACCAGGTAGTTGCCCTGGTTCGGATCGATCGCCCGCAACTGCTCGCCGACGATGCTCTCGAAATTCACGAGCACATTGCCTCTGACATACTGGAGGTCGAACACATCCATGTCGCCGCCAAAATCGGTATCCCAAACAAAGTTGTCGTCGTTCGAGACCAGCCGCAAGGCGTTGAGATGAAACCGGTAGCTGGTCAAGAACCCCAGGGTGGCCGAAGTTTGGCGGGCGGTCGAGACGGCGCTGCTGGTCTGGGCGTAAGCCGACAACGGCGGGGCGACGACACAGAGCGAAATGAGACCGACGAGCGTAACGAAACGAGGCATAGGTGTGGCTGGTATGTGGATACGGACCTAACCTGGGAGCGGGGCGACAGGCTCTAGGCTACGGAGTTTAGGACGGACCAGGCAAAAACCGCAAAGCCCTCAGGCTTCTCCTGGCTCCTGACTCCTGACTCCTGTCTCCTCGGCGCGTTCTTCGGTCTTCCCCTCGAGCTCGGCGAGTCGACGCTCGAGGTCGGCGACCCGCTTGCGCAGCGCCGGGAGCAGCTTGAACGACGCGGCAGCTCTGCGCCAGGCCAAGTTGTCGATGGCGGGCAGCCCCGAGACGAACGACCCGGCCGGCACGGTGTTGGTTATCCCGGTCTGGCCGGTCGCCCGCGTGCCCTTGCCGACAGTCACGTGCCCATTCACACCGACCTGTCCGGCCAGTACCACGTCGTCCTCGATGGTCGTGCTGCCGGCAATGCCGACCTGCGCCGCGAGCAGGGCGTTTCGACCGACCTGGACCCCGTGTCCAATCTGCACGAGGTTGTCGATCTTCGCACCAGCCTGGATCCGTGTCTCGCCGAGCGCTGGTCGATCGATCGCCACGTGCGCCCCGATTTCGACGTCGTCCTCGATGACCACGTTGCCGATCTGTGGAATCTTCTGGTGCGTGCCATCGGCCCGCTGAGCGAACCCGTACCCATCGCTGCCAATCACGGCGGCGTTCTGCAACACGACGCGGTCGCCGACGACCACCCGCTCGCGCACGGTCGCATGAGAGTGGATGACACAGTCGGCGCCGATCGTCGCGCCGCACGCGATATCGGCCCCGGGGTGAATGACCGTCCGTGGACCTACCGAGACGCCGGCGGCAATCGAGACAAATGGCCCGATCGACACGCCATCGCCCAGCCGCACGTCTTCGGCGATGCTGGACGCCGAGTCGACGCCGGGGACCGGAGCGACCGCGTCGGTGAACAACGTGACGGCGTTGGCGAACGCCAGATACGGCGCCTCGGTGCGCAGCATCGCGCACGTCGCCGCCTCGGCGTCGTCGGCTAGAATCACCGCCGACGCCCTGGTCGAACGCAACGCCGTCGCGAATCGGGGATTGGCGAAAAAGGTAAGGTCGCCGGCCTGCGCGGTGTCGATACCGGCCACGCGATGGATCTCGACTCCACCATCGCCCTCGAGCCGGCACTCGAGGCGCGCCGCCACTTCACGGAGCTTCAAACCGGCGCAGTATATCACGCAGCGACTCTACAGCCCGCCCTGCTGGCCCGTGTGGCCCTGCCGGTCATGTCGGGTCCGTCGCCGTGCGCTCAACGAACGTAGCCAGTTGATCGAGGCCCAATTCGCCCGCCAACGCCCGAAGCCGGGGGCGGCGATCGGCAGGTGGCAGGCCCAGCGCCCCGCGCACCGCCGCGAGTGGCTCACTCGACCGCGTGGACCACTCGACCCCAGAGACCCCTTGGCGCGCTCCCCGAAAGGCCATCCAGTGTCCGGCCATTTTGGCGACGAAATACCAGGAGATGAGGTTGGGTCCGGGCACGAAGAAGAAGAGCGGCCCGAACACCAGGACCCCGACACCATCGACCACCATCCAGAAGCGATGATGGTCGATATCTCGTTGCAGGGTGGCGCGAGCAATCGAGAGCGCCCGACCGGAGTCGAGGTCGTCGGGGTAGACGAGGACCCCGGCATCCTGATGGCGCAGTCGCCAGAGCAGACGCTGCTCGGCGACCCATTCCGCCATCCCTCGCACGAGCCCCGCGCGCAATCGCGCCATCCAACCATCCGGCCGATCGCCGGCGCTGCCGCGCCGGGTTGCGCGGCGGTCACGCCGCTCTTCCTGCTCGGCCGCCATCACCTCCCGAAAACGACGGAGCATCCGTCCCGCCGCGCCGGTGCGCTTCGGCTGGTCCGGCTCACTCGGCTCGCAATAGAGCTCGTAACGGGTCTCCCCCACCGGGACCAGAAACACCTCCATCAGTCAGCGGCTCCCCTGCTGGTGTACGACACCGATCGCGTCGGGTCGGCTGGTCACGCCCGCCCACTCTCCTGTACCATCGAGGCCGTCCATGACCATGTGGCGCGCCACCCGATTCGTCGTCTCCTTCGGTCTGCTCGCACCGTCCGCGGCTGCAGCTCAGTCCTCGGCGCCCGTCGAGCTGGTGGTTCGCGTGTTTGACGCGCTCGAGGAAGTCACGGCGGACTGCCAGATCGCGCTGTACGCCGCAGACACGCGCGAGGCGCCGCTCGTGCCCGATCTGCGTCCCGGCACGGGTCATTACATCAGTGTCGAGCCCGGCCTGTACGATCTTCAGATCACGCGACACGACCCGGCCGACACAGCGGCGATCGCGTGGGCCGATCACCTGTCAGTGCTCAGATACCCCGACGACGGAGGGACACACGTCGAGGTCATCAATCTCCAGCCGGCGTTCGGCGCGTTGGTTGTGCGGCCACCGGCCGTCTGGCTCGACACTGACCGGGAGTGGAGTGTCAGCGCGTTTCTGCATGGCGGCGTAGGACGCGCTGGCTTCGAATCGGCCGGCGGCACCCACCACCAGCTGTTCATCCTCCCGGCCGGCCACTACGACCTGGTCGCCAGTCTCGGCTCGACCGAACTCACGGCGACCGACGTCGAAGTGCCGGCGCAACGCACGCGACTGAAGTTGTTGGAACTGCAGTAGGGGTCGGGCGCCGGGGACTCGCGGTTCCCGGCGCCCGCAATGCAGCAGCCCTTTCACTCGGGCTGATTCTGGCTATCTGGCCAGTGGATCAGGCCGGAGCTGGAAGTGGACGATCTTGCTCTTGGTGCCCTTCCCACCCTCGGTATGCCAGATATAGTTCGAACCATAGTTGGCCCAGAGCCCTCGGCCCTTCCAGCCGGTGTTCGGATCGTCGATCCGCCCGTCGAGACCGCGCGAGTAAAAGGCCATCGGGTACGGCACACGAAGGATGACCCACTCGCCGCTCTCCGGGTCCAGCGCGAGCAGCGAGTCCGAGGTCGACCCGTTGGCAATCGGCACATTCTCGCCCATCCCCAGCGTGTTGAACTGGTCGACCCAGCTGTAGTAGTGGAAGTCGGCGCCAACGTTGCCCTCGACGCCACGCATCTTCGGCCCCGGCATCGGATACAACGTCCATCCCTCGGGACAATGCTGGCCGGTCGCGGTCCGTCCATTGGTGACGGCGCACTTGGTACGGTCGAAGCTGGCCATGTGGCTGCTTCCCGAGAGCGCCGCCCAGATGACGCCGTTGCGGTCGACATCGATGCCGCGCGGCGCGAACCCGGTATCCATCGGGTCAATAGCCGAGTTCTCGATCGACGGCGGCTCATACATCTCGGCAATGCACGTCTCTGGCGGGTTGTCCCCTCGGTCGAGTCGGACGATGGCCCCCGGAAACGGCCCCGTCCGGCTGATCCACACCGAGTCGTCTGTCGGACTGGCTATGATGCCGTAGCCGAATCCGGCCACGCGGGTGTCGAGCGCCGAGTCCGGGCTCTCGGCTCGCGGCTCGTTCCACGGCCTGGTGATTTCACCGTCGCCGTTGGTGTCGAGCACTGTCGGGCACCAGCCCTGTGAGAACTGCCCGTCGCCGGTCTCGTCAAAGACCCGCGTATTGATCCACCCGATGACGTTGCCGTCACCGCTGAACCAAAGCGTGTCGTCCGCATCTTCACCGAACTGCAGGTGGTGTGTGCCAAAGCAGGTGTCGACCAAAACGAACCGCTCACGGGCCGGGTCGTAATAGGACGCATGGCGACCGGTCCGACCATTCGAGTAGTACTGCGCGTAGATGTTGTCGGATCCGTCGCGGCACCAGTCTGGATTCTGGAACTGCCGAACCGTCGAGGTCATCCAGACACGGCCCTTTTGGTCCAACATCGGATTGTGTGGGTCGGACCGCTCATTCGCACCGACGCCCCACAGCTCCTCCTCACCCCAGTAATAGGACGCAACCTGGACGTCTGGGAACCGGGTCGGCATCGTTTCAGGGTCTGGCCGCACCGGAATCGTCAGCTCTGTCGCCGAATTGGCGACCGGGTCCACCATCGTGATGCTGCCGTGCCCGGCCGACACGCCGTAGACCGGTCCGCCGGCGTTCATCCGCGGGTTTCGTTTGTCGGTAGCAATCTCGTCGTGGATGAACGAGTGGTCCGTCCCCCAGTCCCACAGCGTGACCACGACGTTCTGCTCGACGCCATCGGGACGCGGCGGCGCCTCGGGCACGGCGCCGGATGCGATGCGGTCGGTCCAGTCGGCGAACATCTCGAGCGCCGGCTCGCGGCCAAACCGGTTCATCGTGTTGCTCATCTGGTTGCCACGCTGCCCGGTCTTCACCCGGTGGTCCCAGGCGGCAACCGTCGAGTCGAACTCGTCACGGTGCTGCACGACACGGGTGGCATCGTTTCCGAGCTGGTGACAGAGCTGGCACCCCTGCTTCATGTTGTCCACCCAGTGGCCCTGGGTGCGCATGCTTGGGTTGATGCCGTTCCCGCCGTTCCCGGTGCCGGGGAACTCGCTGGCCGCCGGCGGTTCGATTAGCGAATACCAGTAGTTGCCGGGGTAATACTGGGCGGCGTCGCGCGGCGTCGGCGCGATCACCGCTTCGAGCGCCACGTCCTCCTGTCCCGTCGACAACCTGACCTTGTCGGAGTCGACCAGGCCGTAGCCTCGGACCCAGACGTCATAGGTCGCATCGGGCATCTGCGGCAGGACGAACCGGCCACGATCGTCGGTCACAACGACCTTCGCGAACTTCGTATCGAGCTCTTCCGTCTCTGCGATGACCCAGACGCCGGCCTCGGGTCCGTTGTCGCTGGTCACGGACCCGGTAATGACCCCGTCGGCCATCGACGCGCCCTGACGAGCTGACGTGGTCGCGGTCCATACGGCAACGCCGAGCGCCAACAACAGCATCGGCACGAGCGTGTAACGCTGGCTGATTGCGGTGCGCATTTCCTCTGTCCTCCCCTCCGCACGACGACCGTCCTGTGCGGCTTTCTTGAGCTATGGATGCGGTATCCGCGCACACTGTACCTGAGGTGCCCGGAAGGGGTCAACGGCTGAAGTGGTTCTCGGATATGACGGGCATCACTTGGCGAGCGGGGCCCACTTCGATAAGATCTGGGGCCTGTCTGCACGGCGGTGCCCGCCTCCTCCACGGCACAGCGCTATAAAGATGATTCGGACCTGGAAGAGATGAGCGTGGACCCGATGAGCGCCCGACCGGCCCGTATTGCCCTGCTCTGCGCCATCGCGATGCTGCTTGGCTCTGGGGCGTTCTCGATCTTCAGCGCCCAGGAGCCTGAACCGGGCGAAACGGCTGCCGCGGCAATGGAAGATGCTCCGACCGGCGTGGCGGACCCCACGGCACAGCCGATCGCCTTCAGTCACGCGCACCACGTGACCGAGATCGGCATCGACTGCCAATTCTGTCACGCGTACGCGAGACGCGGACCAATCGCCGGCATCCCGTCAGTCCGGCGCTGCGCTGGTTGTCACGAGACCGTGTTGAGCGAGGAACCGGAGATTCTGAAGGTGCTCGAGTACTTTGAGAACGAGGAGCCGATTCCGTGGGTACGGGTGCACGACCTCCCGGACCACGTGCGGTTCACGCACAAGTCGCACGTCCGCGCCGGGGTAGAGTGCGCGGACTGTCACGGCAGAGTCGAGGAAATGGAGGCGGCCGTGCAGGTCGAGTCGCTCAGCATGGGCTGGTGCCTGAGCTGTCACAAGGAGCGTGACGTGACGCGGGACTGTTTGGCATGCCATCACTAGAGGCACGCCTTATCACGTGCGTGCGGCATCGCGGGTCTGAGAAACCGTCGCTGCGTCAGGTACAGGAGATGAAGAGTCGGTGAGCCGGGGCAAGTCATCGCTGGTCGAGGTGGTCGAGCGTCGCACGTTCCTCAAGGTGCTGGGGAGCGCCGGCCCGGCGGCGGCGATCGCCGCCTGCTCGCCCGTGCCACCCGAGAAGATTATCCCGTTCGTGATCCCGCCCGAGGACGTCATCCCCGGGGTCGCCACCTGGTATGCCAGCGTGTGCGACGAGTGTCCGGCCGGCTGCGGCACCCTGGTGCGCACCCGCGAAGGTCGGGCGGTCAAGGTCGAGGGCAACCCCGAGCACCCGGTCAACCGGGGCGGACTGTGCGTCCGGGGCCAGTCGTCGCTGCAGGGGCTCTACAACCCGGACCGGATCACCGGTCCGCAGCGCCGCCGTGTCACCAACGAGGCCGCCGGGCAGAGCGTGCTCGAGCCGGTGCCCTGGGACGAGGCGCAGCAGCAGCTCGTCGATCGGCTGCAGACGCTCCGTGACGCCGGCCGTGGCGACCGGGTCGCGCTCGTCACTCCTCCGCTGACCGGCACGATGGCGACCCTGGTCTCCACCTGGGCGGACGTCCTGGGCGCGCGCTGGGTGCGCTACGAGCCGTTTGCCTACGAAGCGATTCGCCGGGCCAACGCACAGCTGTTCGGACGCGCCGAGCTGCCGCACTTCGACTTCGCGCGGGCCGACCTGCTGGTCTCGTTCGGCGCCGACTTTCTCGAGACGTTTGTCTCACCGGTCGGCTTCGCCCGCGACCACGCCGGCCAGCGCCGTGTTCGCGACGGGGAAAAGGCCCGATTCGTCCAGATCGAGCCGCGGTTGTCGATGACGGGCGCGAGTGCCGACGTCTGGCATGCGGTGCCCCCAGAAACCGAAGGCCTCGTGGCCGCGGCGATGGTGCGGACGATTGTCGATGAGGGGCGGGCGCAGGGCGTGACCGCCGGGCTTCTCGAGCAGATCGCGGCGCTCGTCGATGGCGCGTCACCGAACCAGGTCGCCGTGACAAGCGGAGTCTCCGCCGACACCATCCGTGAGCTGGCCCGCGCGTTCTCGGACCCGGCACTGGGCCCGGGCCGCACCCTCGCCGTGGGCGGGGGCGTTGGCGTCTCCGGCTCGAACGCCACCGCGTCGCACACGGCGGTCACCCTGCTGAACCTGGTCGCGGGCAACATCGGTGCGACCGTCGACTTTTCGGCCGCCTCCGCCCTCGGCACGGCCGCAACCTACGCCGAGATGCGTGACCTGGCCGACGCCATGCGGTCGGGTGATATCGAGCTGGCGATCATCCACAATGTCAACCCGGTCTTCACGATGCCGGGAGCCGCCGACTTCGGGGGCGCGCTGGCGCAAGTGCCGTTCGTCGCCGGGCTGTCGAGCCTGCCGGACGAGACGACCGCACAGGCCGACCTGCTGCTCCCCACCCACACCGCACTCGAAGCGTGGGGCGACAGCAATCCCCGTCACGGTGTGCATGGCCTGGTCCAGCCGGTGATGCAGCCGGTGTTCGACACCCGGCACGTCGGCGAGGTGCTGGCCGAAGTCGGACGGGCGCTGGGTGACGAACCGGCGGCCGCGCTGCCGCGGCGTGGGTTCTACCGCTTTCTGCGAGACGAGTGGGAGCAGCTGCAGCCGGTGCCCGAACCGGACCCCGAGGCCGAGGAGCCGGTCGCACCCGATTTCGAGCCGTTCTGGGCGGACGCCCTCCGACGGGGCGGCATCACCCTGCCGGTAGAGCCGGTCTCCTTCGAGCTGAGTCCGGCGATCTTCGACACCGATCTGGTCGGCGATCTGACCCCGGCGTCGACCGCCCGAGCCTACACGCTGGTGACCTACCCCTCGCTGCACTTCTACGACGGCCGCGGCGCCAACCGCCCGTGGCTCCAGGAGATTCCGGAGCCGCTGCTCAAGACGACGTGGGGCACCGGGGTCGAGATGACCTCGGACACCGCACGCGCTCTCGGCGCCGAGGAAGGCCGCCTGGTCGCGATCGAGTCCGACCACGGTCAGGTCGACGCGAGCGTCATCATCAACCCGCATCTGGCGGACGGCGTGGTCGCGATCGCCATCGGACAGGGGCACACCAACTTCGGACGCTACGCCACCGGCCGCGGGGTGAACCCGATCGCCCTGCTCGACCCAGAACCGGAGGCCGCCTCGGGCGGCGTGCGGTGGCTCGGCACCGGTGTGGACATCACCCCGCGCGAGTTGGAGCGCCCAATTCCGCGGCTCCAGTACACCTTCGACCAGGACGGACGCGAGCTGGCGCAATCGGTGTCGCTGGCGACCCTGGCGGCCGGAGAGGCGCACGCCGAGGAGCACCACTTCAGCCTGTACCCGGAACACGACCATCCGGTGCATCACTGGGGGATGGCGATCGACCTGGACGCCTGCACCGGGTGCAATGCCTGTGTGGCCGCCTGCTATGCCGAGAACAACATCCCGGTCATGGGCGCTGACCGGATGCGCCGCGGCCGCACGATGTCGTGGCTGCGGATCGAGCGGTTCGTCGAACCGGGCGCGGGGGACGCGGGACCGGACACCCGGTTTCTACCGATGCTGTGCCAGCATTGCGACCACGCGCCGTGTGAGGTGGTGTGTCCGGTCTACGCGACCTATCACACCGACGAGGGGTTGAACGCGCAGGTCTACAACCGCTGCGTCGGCACCCGCTACTGCTCGAACAACTGTCCCTACAAGGTCCGCCGGTTCAACTGGTTCATGCCGGAGTTCGACGCGCCGCTGCCGCTGCAGCTGAACCCGGACGTCACCGGCCGAAGTGACGGGGTGATGGAGAAATGCACTTTCTGTGTGCAACGCATCTATGACGGGAAGGACGTCGCCCGGGACGAGAATCGCCCGGTGCGGGACGGCGACGTGCTACCGGCGTGCGGGCAGAGCTGCCCGACGCAGGCGATCGTCTTCGGCGACACGAACGACCCCGGGAGCCGGGTGTCCCAGCTCTCGAACGATGCACGCGCGTATCACGTGCTGAGCGTGATCAACACCCGGCCGGCGGTGACGTATCTGAAGAAGGTGACGCAGGCATGAGCTTCGCCAAGGTCAACGACGACATACTGCGGACACTGCGACCGCCGGGCGGGTTGTACTTCGTCGGGCTTGCCCTGGCGATCGTCGCCTTCTCGGTCGGCTTGGTGGCGTTTCTGCACCAAGCCCGGACCGGCATGGGGGTTGCCGGCTACGAACATCCCATTCTCTGGGGCATCTACATCACCAACTTCGTGTTCTGGGTCGGCATCGCGCACTCCGGCACGCTGATCTCGGCGGTCCTGTTTCTCTTCCGGGCCAAGTGGCGCACGGCGGTGGCGCGCGCGGCCGAGGCGATGACGGTGTTCGCGGTCATGACCGCGGGGTTGTTTCCGATTATCCACATCGGCCGCCCGTGGTTCTTCTACTGGCTGTTCCCGTACCCGAACCAGCGGGAGCTGTGGGTGAACTTCCGGTCGCCGCTGGTCTGGGACGTCTTCGCCATCAGCACCTACCTGACGGTGAGCGCGATGTTCCTGTATCTCGGACTGATGCCGGACATCGCTGCCGTGCGCGACAAGATCAAGGACTGGCGCCAGCCGATTTACCGCGTGCTGTCACTTGGCTGGCTCGGAACGGACAGGCAGTGGCGACACCACACCGCGTTGTACGGCTTCTTCGCCGCGCTGGCGACCCCGCTCGTCGTCTCGGTCCATAGCGTCGTGTCCTGGGACTTCGCGACGTCGATCCTGCCGGGGTGGCACAGCACCATCTTCGCGCCCTACTTCGTCGCCGGAGCCATCTTCTCGGGGCTCGCGATGGTGATCACCCTGCTGGTGCCGATGCGGCGGATCTTGAAGCTGGAGAGCTACATCACCGTGCATCACTTCGAGAACCTCTCGAAGCTGATGCTGACCACCTCGCTCATCGTGGGCTACGCGTATATGACGGAATTCTTCATCGCGTGGTACAGCGGCAGCCCATTCGAACAGGGGACGTTCATCGATCGGATGTTCGGGCAGTACTGGGGCTTCAGCTGGATGATGTTCACGTGCAACGTGCTCATTCCGCTGCTGCTCTTCTCAAAGGCGATCCGCACCAATCTGACGTCGTTGTTCGTCATCTCGATCTTCGTCAACATCGGGATGTGGCTGGAGCGGTTCGTGATCATCATGACGTCGCTCTCGCACGATCTCGACCCGGCGAACTGGGCGGGCGTCTATCGGATCACCTGGGTGGAGACGAGCATCACCATTGGAGCGTTCGGGCTGTTCTTCACGTTGTTTTTGCTGTTTGTGAAAAATTTTCCGGCCGTCTCGATCACCGAGCTGAAAGAAACGATGGAGCGGCCGGCCGAGGCCGACCCGGCCACTGCCTGGCCGGAACCTGTGTAGCGCCATCATGCCAGAGCAAGTGGAGATTCTCGGCATCTACGACCGCAGCGCGAAGGCGGCGGTCGGCGCCCGCGCAGTCCTCGACGGGGGGCTGGGCGCGGTGGTCGCCTATGCGCCGGTGCCGGACCACGCCCTCGACCGCGCGTTGCACGTCACCGTCAGCCCGATACGGCTGTTCGTGCTGATCGGAGGGCTACTCGGGTGCGCCACAGGATTCGTTTTTCCGATCTACACGGTGCTCGACTGGCCGTTGATCACCGGCGGCAGACCGCTCATCTCCATTCCGCCCTTCGTAGTCATTGCGTTCGAGTTGACGATCCTGTTCGCGGCGGTCAGCGGTATGGCCGGGTTCCTGCTGATGTCGAGGCTGCCGCGCGTCACCGGCCGGCCGGCGCCCGACGCGCGGTTCACGAACGACATGACGGGTGTCAGCGTGTCCTGCGCGCCAGAGCAGTCGGCGAGCGTGCGGGCGTGTCTCGAACGAACGGGCGCACACGAGATCAGGGAGTGATGATGGGTAAAGCGACATTGTCGGCGTGGGGACGACGGCTCTTCCTGATCGCGTTGCTTCTCGCGATGACCGGCGCCGTCACGTCGGCGCAGCTGAGATTCATGCGCAACATGTTCACGAGCCCGGTCGTGCAGCCGCAGGTAGCGCCGCGGGTGCCGGTTGAGGACACGATCCCGGTCGACGGAACCCAGATCCTGGACAAGATATCGTCGATAGACCTGCCCAACCCCCGGCCCAACACGCCCGAGGTGCTGCAAGAGGGCGCGTGGCTGTACGGGGTCTATTGCGCCGTGTGCCACGGCGCGGACGGGCAGGGCGACGGGCAGATCGCCGAGCACTTCCGGCGAATGCCGAGCATGCCCAGCATCCAGAACCGTACCGACGGGTTGATCTACGCCATCATCCGCGAGGGCGGAGCCAACATGCCGGCGTTCGCAGACACGATGAGCGTCGATGAACGATGGGCGCTCGTGCACTTCATCCGGACGTTTAGAACGCCAGAATGATCTCCGTCGGCACTCCGGTCGTTTCGGACGGCACTCGCCGCCTCTATCTCGGCGCCGGTCTCGTAGGCGCGGCGGCGTTTCTGTACGGCGTGTTCCTGGGCGACAGCATTCGGGCGTGGCAGTCGTTGCTGGTGAACTTCCTGTTCTTCGGCGGGCTGGCGCAAGCGGGCGTCGTGCTCTCGGCGATCATGCAGGTGACCACGTCGCGGTGGGGCCGAGCGCTGAAGCGCACCGCCGAGGCGACGTCGGCGTTCCTCCCGGTCGCGTTCCTACTGTTGCTCGTGTTACTGGCCGGCGTGTCCGCGTGGGCGCCGTGGGTGCACGACCCGGTCGAGGCCAAGCAGGCCTGGCTCAACATCCCGTTTTTCGTAACACGCCAGATTCTCGGGTTCTTGCTGCTCAGCGGGATCAGCCTGCTCTACGTGTACCGGTCGGTGCGTCCGGACCTCGGGATGCTCGACCAGTCGGGCGAGCACACGGCGGACGGGTTCGCGCGTCGGCTGATCGCCGGCTGGCGCGGTATCCACGAGGAGCGCGAAATCGCCCAGCGAGCTCAGAGCCGGCTGGCACCGGCGGTGCTGATTGCCTATGGGTGGATTTTCACCCTGGTCGCGTTCGACTTCTTCATGTCGCTGGACCCGCACTGGTTCTCGACATTGGCGGGCGGCTACTACTTCATCGGTAACCTGTTCATCGGGCTCGCCTTTCTGGCGGTCGTCGCGGTCTGGGCGCGCGAACGGTTGCAGCTGACGGAATATCTCGGCCCCCACCAGTTGCACGACGTAGGCAAGCTGCTCTTCGGCTTCTGCATCCTCTGGGCCTACATGTTCTGGTCACAGTATCTGGTGATCTGGTTCGGCGACCTGCCCGAGGAGACCGAGTTCATCTATCACCGGATGAACGGCGCCTGGGCGCCACTCGCCTGGACCGTGTTCGCCATGGCGTTTGTCATCCCGTTTGTTGTGCTACTGAGTCGCGCCGTGAAGACCAGTCCGCGCGGACTGACGGCCATCGCGTGTGTGGGTCTCGTCGGCATGTGGCTCGAGCGCTTCATCCTGGTGTCCCCGTCGCTGTGGCACGGCGAGGGTGTCCCACTGGGTGTCATCGAGCTGCTCGTCACCGCCGGCGTGCTGGGATTGTTCGCGTGGTGCTACACGACGTTCCTCCAGACCCTCCCAGTGCTGCCATTGGCCGATCCTCGTCTAGAGCCGGCGTCGGCCCATCCCCAGGCGCACGATCTCCATGCGGGGTAAGGAATCAGGCGGGAATGAGTCCACCATTCTGGACGCCGATGCAGCCCGCACGACGACGTTGTTCGTCGCCGACAGACTCCCTGAATGCGCGCTCCTCGCGCCTCGCCGGACGAGCGCCTCGACGCCCGGGATTAGCAAGATCATTTCCGCTCGAGTCCTGAGGCTCGACACTGCGAGAGAGACCGCCGCCTGAGCCGGCGTGATATCCTCGACTGTTTCTACCGCGTGAGTGTCTCGTGTCAGCGCGAACCCATCAGTTCATTTCGCAACCGGACTCGGGCGCCCCGCCTCTGTCGAAGGAATGGCGCGTCCGGCGACGGTTCGATCGGCGACTACGACTGCTCGGTATCCCGGAAGACCTGACCGGGTGGAGCGTGCTGGATATCGGCGCGTGGCATGGCTATTTCTCGTTCGAGTGCGAGCGACGTGGAGCCGACCGGGTGCTGGCAGTCGACCGGTTCGCCTGGGACCGGTTCGGGATGGACGAGTTCCTTGCGGCCCACAAGCGGCTCGCCTCGCGGGTCGAATATCAGCACCTCGACGTGCACGACCTCGACGCTGACACGATTGGGCAGTTCGATCTGGTCCTGCTTCTCGGGGTGTTCTACCATCTGCGCAATCCGGTGGCGGCACTGGAACGAATTGCCCGGGTGACGAAGCGCCTTCTGATCTGCGAGACCCACGTCCTGCTGCCCTTCATCCACGAGCGATATCCGCTCGTTCCGTTTTTCCCGGGAGACGAGCGGGCCGGTGAACAGACCTACGACCTGTGTGGCATCCCGACCATGACCGGCCTGACGGAAATGGTGCGCTTCGCCGGCTTCAGCGAGGTTGATGTAGCGTATCGACCGTCGTTCCGCTACTGGAAGAAATTCGTGGCGCTGGTGACGACGCGCCCCCAGTCGGGACGCGGGATCGTGCATGCGAGGCCATAGAGAACATGGTCCGAGAAGGCAGGAGACAGGAGACAGGAGACAGGAGGAGCCGGAAGGCTTCGCTGCTTTCGTCAGTGTGTTGAAGACACCAGGCGTCGTACGACAGACGAAGGAGAGAGTCACACCATGAACATTGCGGTGATCGGAATGGGCACCATGGGTGCCCCGATGGCGAGAAACCTGCTGAAGGCAGGCCACAGCGTGGTCGTGCACAACCGGACCCGCGAGCGGGAGGAACCTCTCGAGGCGGAGGGGGCCGCCCGCGCCGAGAGCCCGGCGGCGGCGGCGCGTGAGGTCGATGTTGTGCTGACCTGCGTCTCCGACACGCCAGATGTACAACGCGTGCTGCTCGACCCCGAGATCGGCGCCATCAACGGACTGCGCGAGGGCGGGCTGGTCATCGATTGTTCGTCGATCGCGCCGGCGGCCACACGCGACATCGCTGCGACGTTCGGCGAAAAGAACATCGGCTATGTCGATGCACCGGTCTCGGGAGGCTCGGAAGGAGCCATCAAGGGCACGCTGGCCATCATGTGCGGCGGCAGCACAGCCGATTTCGAGCGCGCCAAACCGGTGCTTGAGATCCTTGGCGGCAAGATCACACACATAGGCGACGTCGGCGCCGGGCAGATTGCCAAAGTGGCGAACCAGGTGGTCATTGCCGGGACCTTCCTGGCCCTCGGGGAAGCGCTGACGCTTGCCAGCAAGGCGGGCGCCAATCCCGAGAAGGTGGTCGAGGCGATCGCGGGCGGTGTAGCCGGCTCATGGATTCTGCAGAACCGGTCGGGCAATATGTTGAACGACACGTACCCGCTCGGTTTTCGCACCCGGCTGCACCGCAAGGATCTGGGCATCGCCCTCGAGACGGCCCGCACATTCGAGGTACCGGTCCAGATTGCCAGCCTCGTGGCGACCATCGAAGACGGCCTGATCGCCCAAGGCTTCGGCGACGAGGATATGTCGAATTTGGCGCGCTTCGTCCGGCGGGGCGCCGGTGTGCCGGACGGACCAATGAAAGGGTGAAATGCGTAGAAAGGTGTATCCGAGCTCGGTAGCGGCGCTCGACGGGCTGCTGCACGACGGCATGACGCTGATGGTGGGCGGCTTCGGCCTGTGCGGTGTACCGCAGAGCCTCGTGCAGGCGCTGCGCGACTCGGGCGTCAAGCAACTCACCTGTATCAGCAACAATGCCGGAGTGGACGGCGCCGGGCTCGGGTTGCTGCTCGAGACACGCCAGATCGACAAGATGATTGCCAGCTATGTCGGCGAGAACAAGTTATTCGAAAAGCAGTTTCTCGACGGCACCATCGAGGTCGAGCTGAATCCACAGGGCACCATGGCGGAGCGGATGCGGGCCGGAGGCGCAGGTATCGCCGCCTTCTACACCCCGACCGGCTACGGCACCCCGTTGACCGAGGGCAAGGACACCCGCGAGTTCGACGGCCGCTGGTATGTGCTGGAGACGGCACTCCATGCCGACGTGTCGCTGGTGAAGGCGTGGAAGGCGGACGAGGCGGGCAACCTCGTCTACCGAATGACGGCCCGGAACTTCAATCCGCCGATGGCGGAGGCGGGACGGGTCACCGTGGCCGAGGTCGAGGAGATCGTGCCGGCCGGCGAAATCGACCCGCACATGGTGCACACGCCAGGCATCTACGTTGACCGGGTGGTCGTCGGCGAAAACCAGGACAAGGTCATCGAGCGCCGGAAGACTCGCGAAGGATAAGCGCCATGCCACTCAACCGCGAACAGATTGCCGCACGCGCCGCTCGGGAGATCCAGGACGGCTACTACGTGAACCTTGGCATCGGCATCCCGACACTGTGCGCCAATTTCATCCCGGACCACGTCGACGTCAAGCTGCAAAGCGAGAACGGCCTGCTGGGGATCGGGCCCTACCCCACCGAGGACGAGATCGACGCCGACCTCATCAACGCCGGGAAGGAAACTGTTACCGCCGTCCCCGGCGCCAGCTACTTCAGCAGCGCCCAGAGCTTCGCGATGATCCGTGGCGGTCACATCGACCTCGCGATTCTCGGCGCCATGCAGGTCTCGAGAGAGGGCGACCTCGCGAACTGGATGATCCCCGGCGCGATGGTCAAGGGGCCCGGCGGCGCCATGGATCTGGTGACCGGCGCCAAGCAGGTCCTGATCGTCATGGGCCATCTGTCGAAGCGGGGCGAGCGAAAGATTCTCAACCGCTGTAGCCTGCCGCTAACCGGCAAGAAGGTGGTCAACACCCTGGTCACCTCGCTCGCCGTCATCGAGGTGACGGCGGATGGACTCCGGCTGCTGGAACGCGCCCCGGGCGTGACGGTGGACGAGATCCGGGAGGCAACCGAGCCGGCGCTGCTGACCGATGGCGAGGTGCCGGAGGTGACGGTCTGATCGCTACCCGTCGGTAAGCACCGTCGCGGGATCGAATCGTGCGGCGCGGCGCCGTGTTGGACACCAGCAGCACAAGCGCCAGCACCCCGCCCGCGTGGGGTTCGGGGCGCAGGCCCATCCTGTACTGAACAAGGCGCGTACAGCGCGCCCCGCGCACGCGGAGCCGTCCTCTAGCGGGGTGCCACGAAATACCGCGCCGGTTTCCGGAGCGCGGCGCCCGGCTGGCAAGGCGCTACGAGGGAGCATGCAGGCGTCATGTGACCGAGGAAGCAACACCGCCAGGCGGGATGCCCCGCCCGGAAACCGGGGTCCCCGCGTAGCGGACGCGTGGGGCTTGGGGCGAAGCCCCGTCTAATAAATAAGCATCGCAACGACGAAGACGACGATGGCGAGCATGACGACCCACTGCCAGATTTCCTGCTGGTCCTCGGCTGGGATCAACTGGAAGGAAATACTGCGGTGGGAGTCGACGACATTGCGGAGGAAGGCACTCGAGGTCACTTGCGGGCTATCAACGATGAACGTGCGGCCACCAGTGCGCTGCTCAATCCCACCGAGGTTGTCGAGCGCAAGCCGCGTACGCTGCCCCTCGAGGTCCGCCTCGAGCGTCTCGTCGTAGTCGACGCCACGGACGTAGTCCGTCAAGACCGAGTCGACGTTCGCCCCGGTGCGGCTGCCGATCGCGACCGGATAGATCACCAAGCCGCGGCGGCGGAACTCGCCGAGCGCCACATCCATCCGACTCATCTGCTCGGCGTCGCTGAGAAAGTCGCCATCGGTGAAGAGCAGCACCAACCGATCGCTGCGTTCCTCCGGCGTCCAGTTGTCCTCCCCTTCTTCGAATCGGTCCTGGTTGTCGAGCGACAGGTAGATCGATTCGAACGCCATCGCCACGTCGCTGTCCCACGGAAAGGCATCCCCAGACAGCGTCGGCGGTGGCCCAATGCGGCCCACCGCCTCGACGAACCGCTCCGCGTTCGACGACATGTGCACGCGCCGCAGCGCGGTGGTCCCCCAGACGAAAACGGCCGTTCGGTCACCCGGCGTCAGGATGTCCTGCGTGTAGAGGCTCAGCGCCTCCCGAACCGCCAGCTCCAGCCGCGAAGGGCCCAGGTCCTTGACCCACATCGACGCCGACGCATCGATGGCGACCACGACGTCTACGTCACCCCGCTTGAAGCTCGACCCGCCGTAGATCCAGAACGGGCGGGCCGCTGCAATCGCCACCAGCGTCAGCGCGCCGATCGCCAGGAACCAGAACTTGATGTGGCCGAAGAGCGGATAGCGCGAGCCCTCGGTGCGCGCCGGGCGCAGCTGCAGTCGGACCGCAAAGACCAGCAGCCCTAACACCAGCAGTAACCCGGCGATCGGCACGACCGCCAGATACTCCGGGTTGGCGAACTCGACGCTCTCCTGAAACAGACTGGCGATGGCGTCCATGGCGTGTGTGGCAGGCGGCCCTGAAGGGCCTTGCTACCGCGTGTCGGCGTTGTCCGTGGCGACCCTGCCTATCGGCGACAGCCCGCAGGAACAGAGGCCGGCGAAGCCCTCCGGCCTTCTTCTGACTTCCGACTTCTGACTTCTGACTTCTCGAGCATCAGCTGCTACCCTCGGCGGCGACGAACAGGTGTGCCCTCGCCCTTCATCTGCTCCAGCTCGGGCGGCTCGATCTCGCGCGGCGGCTCGAGCGCGCGACGGATCGCCTCGGGGTTACTCGTCAGATCGTAGTTCCACTTGTAGTCGAAATTGTCGGAGAGGTCTCCACGCAGCGCTCGCTCGTAGTCGGCGTTCACCGTCTCCATCACTTCGAGGATAATCGCTTCCTTCATGACCTGCGCGTTCGGATTCTCGCCGTCAATCGCGCGGTAGCGTTGCCGCGCCAGCATGAATTTCGCGCTCGCCAGCAGGTAGGAGGCCCGTGGGTCGTCGATGTCGTCGGCCAGGTCGGCCACCACACTCTCGTAATCGCCGGTCAGGTAGCTGTAGGACGCCTGCTGCAGAAACGCGTCCTGAAACAGATACGACTCGGCGACCGCCTGCATTCCCCAGAGGCGGCTTCCTTCGTAGAAAGCGGTCACTTCTGCCAGCTGTGCCTCCGCGCCGTCGAAATCGCCGCGCCGGACACTGTCACTCAGTCCGTCGAGATTCGAGTAGAAGCCGGCCAAGCTCCGTGACGGCACCGACACGCCGAAAAAGAACAGCAGCGCCAGGACGAAACCAACGAGGTAGCGGAAAGAATTTTCCTTGTCGAGCAGGTCTGTCAATCGCATATTGTCTGTCCCTGACCAGGACGTCTGAAGACGAAGCCGGCGAAACCCGCAGGTTTCTCCTGCCTCCTGAGTCCTGTCTCCTTTGTCCTACGGGCTCGTGCCCCAGAGCAACTCCGACATGAATCCCAGCGGAATGCCGACCACCAGCAGCCCCATCGCCACCAGCAAGAACCGCGAATAGATCGGCACCTTCAACGCCCGGTGCCGCAATTCCACCCGTACCGCCTCACGCTCGTCGATCGCCTCATAGGCGCGCGCCAGGCTGTCCTCATCGGTGACGTCGAAGTAGTCGCCGCCATAATCCTGGATCTGCGACACCAGCTGCGGCACCGTCGGATGCAGGAAGCTCGCTGTGCGCGCGTCGCTGGTGTTGATGTAGATGACGTAGGGCACGATGTTCCGCTTGCTGAGCTCCTCGAACTCCGCGTCCGGGAACTCGTCGACCGCCGCATCGGTGATGATCAGCACTGCTCGGTTCTGGTTCGTGCCCCCGCCGACTGTCGCCTCGTCCTGGTCGAAGTACCTCACGATGTCCTGGAGCGGGCGGATGATGTTGGTGTCCCCCTCGGCCGGAATAATCCGCACCTTGTCGATGGGCACCACCATCGCCTTGTCGAGCCGCTGGGTCATCACATACGGCGCGTCCCACACCTGGAAGTAATACCACTCGTCGTCCATGACGAAGTCGTCCACCATGTAGGGATAGGTGGAGAACAGCCAGAGCGACACGCGGTCATTCTTCTCGCGCCGCATCTCGAGGAACTCGAGATGCGCGTCACGCGCTACTTCGGCCTTCGACTTGTTGGTGTCGGGAAACTCCCACGCCATCGAGCCCGACGTGTCGACCAGATCAATCCGGACCCGCGACTCGACGTAGCCGCTCACCTCCTCGGTGGCGGTCAGGAACGGGTCGGCGACCGACACGATGAGCAGGACGAGCGCAGCCGCAAGCAACAGCTTCGGCGCGCTGTGCACCAGCCGGATCCACAGGCGCTTCTGATGGCCTGCCTCGATGACGTGCCCGGAATGCTGGCGGGCGTGTCGTTTCTGCCTGGCGGCCAGCCGAAGCACCGTCAGCGCCAGCGCCACGCCGACACCGATGGCGAGCCAAATCGCCATACCGACGTCGCCATACCGGATCTGGGTGAAATCGGTCTCGACCAGCTCGCGGACTCCGGCATCGAGAAACGCGACTAGCTCCGACCAGGGCACTAACATAAATGCAGGTCCCGCTACCGTCCCACCAGCGCCTTCAGGCTGTTGAGCAACCGCACGTGCGGCCGCAGCAGCTTCAGCGCCTCTTCCATCGACCGGGCCTCTTCTCCCGGGCTCTCGATCGGCGCCGGCTCATCGTGCTCGAGACCGTACTGGTATGCCACCAACCGGCCGGTCAGCGTGCGCAGGGCTTCCTTGCGCGGTCCGTCGGCAAGCGCCTCGGCGTGTCGCTGCATGTCGAGCACGGTGTCACCGGGGTGCAAGTCCGGCAGCTCTGCGTGCAGATAGTCGCGCAGCGACAGGACCAGCCCACGTTCGACCTCGGTCAGTATGGGTGCGTCGGCGCTCGGCGACACATCCTGCAGCGCCGACAGTTGGCGGTTCAGCGCACGCCGTGCATCCCAGATCGACGGCGGCACTGGAATCTGCGCCTCGAGCCGCGCCAACTCCTCTGCTTCCTGGGCCTTCTCGAGCGAGATCGCTTTCGGCTTGCGGGCCGACCGGACCAGCATCACGAGCCAGACGAACAGCGGCAGCGGCGCCACGGTCCAGGCAAGCGTCCGGAAGAACGTCGCGCGGCCACTAAAGGCGCCCAGTTCGATGGTGTCGCGGATGGCAAGCACCGGTTCGTCGGTAATGGTCGAGACATACCGGACCAGGCCCTGTCCGCCGTCGACCTGCTGCACCTCGGCATCCTCGATATCCTCGCCCAGGTCGCGGACAAGATAGTAGAAGCTGAAGTTTGGCAGCAGGTAGGTCATCTTGCTCGGGTCAACCAGGCGAAACCCGTAGGTGAAGGTCCAGATGTGCTCATCCTCCACCCGGCTCCTCTCGATGGTCAGCGAGACTCCTTCGAACGGGTGCACCGGCAGCGTCTCCGGCGCCATCCGGTCCTCGAGAATGATGATCTCCTGCCCCTCGCTGATCAGGTCCGGGAACCGGACGCGGTAGGGCTGGATGAGCAGGTCGCCGGTTTTGAGGACGGTCGGCTGCAACTCCAAGGTCTCGACGCGCACCGGCCCGACCGGCGCCTCGCTCATGTCGGGCGGTTGCGCGGCGCTGGTCGCGGACGTGAGAACTAGGGCGACGCCGAGAACGATCGCGTGTGTGCGTGTCATGTCCATCCGTGGCTGGTGCGCTAGCGGGCTGTGCGCGAAATCAGGAACTTGGGCAACGCCTCGATGTGATTCTCCGGAGTCAGCACGACAGAATCGATACCAGCCTGATACTTCAGCTTGTATTGCAGCGACTCGCGTGACTCTTCAATCCGGCGCCGGATCGCGCCCGCCTTGCGGGCCGAGATCACGGTCTGTTTTCCGGTCTCCATGTCCGAGATCCTGATGTACCCCAAGCGGCTCTTGACGCGAAACTCCTCAGGATCATCCAGAATGAGCACCATCATATCGTGCTTCGACGCCAGCGTGCTCAGCACCTTGAAATCGATGGCATCGGGGTCGTTCACCAAGTCGACGAGGTCGGTCAAAACGATGACCGAGTACCGCATCTTCAGCCGCGCGATCATGAAGTCGAGCGCGACCTTCAAATGTGCCGTGCGACGGGTCGGGAACTCGCGCTCGAGCTTCATCTTCTCGAAGATCTGCTGCGCCATGTAGAAGACCTGCGAGGTGCCGAGCTTGGGCCTCAGATACATCTCGATACGGTCGGAGTAACCGAGCAGACCCACCGGGTCGCGCACGTTGGCGCGAGTCAACCCGATGTTGCCCAGCAGATCGAGCATCAAGAGCGCCTTGTTCGACTCCTGCGAGATCTGGAAGAGCGTGGAGTAGGACAGGTCGCACACAACGAGCGTGCGGAGCTCCTTGGGCTCCATCCGCTCGATCTTGTAGAGCTTCTCGGGGAACGTGCGGAGACTGAGGGCCCAGGCGACATCCTTCAGGGGTTGGCCCGGCCGCCACTGCTCGACCCCCACGATATCGTAGCCGGCCCCCTTGAACCCGCTCTTGTGCTCGCCGAAATGAACACTCGTGGAGCGCTTCCTCGCCCGAATGCCGTGTTTGATGTCGCGGAACCGGGCAAAGACCTCGTCTACTTCCACGGCGGAACCTCCATGTCCCGCACAATCTGCTGGAGCAGCTCTTCCTTGTCGACCGAGAACTCCATGCCCTCGCGAAGCACGAGCCGGTGTGCCAGCACCGGGAGAGCGACCGCCTTGATATGGTCCGGCGTGATCACCGTGTCGCCATTGAAGAACGCAAACGTTCGGGCCACCGCTTCGAGGTGAAAATGGACGCGTGGCGAGATCCCCACCCGGATATACTCCCTCACCGTGCGGGCGGCGCGCCCAACAACGCGGTGCGGCCGTGTGTTCCGGATCAGCCGCACCTTGTATTGCTGGGCGTAATCGGACATTTTCACGTTGTCGAAGATGTAGCGCGCGATGTCGAGCACCTCGTAGAGGTCGGTCAGCTTCTCGACCTTGCGCCCGACGACGTTGCTGGCGCTGATCTTCAGCTCGTCCTCCTCCTCCTCCGGATCCAGCATGTTGATCGAGAGGGTTGTCCGGTCGAGCTGCGCGACGGGATTGGCGAAGGTGCCTTCCTCCTCGCCAAAAATGTTCTCGGTGCAAATCACCATGAAGAACCGGGGCCCCTCGATGTCACTGAAGTCGCACGACAGGGGGAACAACGGCAGAATCTTGCCCTCGGCGAGGTTGCCGTAATCGGAGCTGAGCGTCGCAGAGCTCTCCTCCATCCCTTCGAGCACCGCCGCCTTGGTCTTACCCGACAACCGGTTGTCCTCGTCGATGAGCACGATGTGCGCCATCAACTTGCCCGGCTTGAAGTGCATCTTCCGGGTACCGTCGAGCTCCTCGACGATCGTCTCATAACCCAGGATGTCTTCCGGCATGTAGGTCGGCATGCCCTGGATCCGCTCGAACTTTGCGTCGATCGCCATCGCACAGGCGCTCACCAGGTCGGTCTTGCCGGTGCCGGTCGGCCCCCTGAACATGATGTGGGGCTGACGCAGCAACTTGCTCTGGCTCAACTTGTCGGTATACGGCAACAGCGTGAAGAAGGCCCAGGACAGGATGCGAGCGGCATCGTCCAGACCGTAGAGCCACTTGGTCGACTCCTTCTGGAACCGCTGGACCACCTCGTTGGCCCGGTCGAAGTCGACGGTGCGCGTGGGTTGAACGGCCATGAACTCTCTCGCTCTCCCTTCAGTGGGGTGTCCGATTGGCGGCCTGGAACACGCCCAAACAGGCGGTGCAGTGAGGCCCAATGGCCTCTGAGGGCCCGCTCGCCTCGCGGGCGAACGCTACAGTGTCTCCGTGTCGTGCCTCTTCGTCAAGGTTGACGTGCTCGGAGGAGGGGATGACGGGTGCCGGGTTGCCGGCGCCACACGGGGCAGGCAATCGCCGAGCGTCCTACCGCGACGAGACGCGCACCGGCCCTGGCGACCCTCACCGAATGCCGGCACCGACGGTGAACCCGACGTAGACCTCCCGGCCCGGCGACGGCTCGAAGTAGCGACCGCCGAACGCATTGGTGATGCCGGACGAGTTGTAGCGCTCGTCGAAGACATTGTCGATACCGATGAACGGCCGGATGTCGGTGTCACCCCAGGTCGTGTCGAACCCGAACCGCAGGTCGACGACGGTGTAGGACCAGTTGAAGACCGTGTTGGCGTTGTTCAGGGTGAACTCGTCGACCCACCGAACCGTTGCGCCCGACCGCAGGCCGAACGGCGCGGTGTAGTTGACCCCGCCAAAGAACCGGTGCGGCGGCGCGCCCGGCTCGTCGTTACCCGCGAAGTCGGATGAGCCGGTGTTGAACTCCTCGAATACGAAATCCTGATAGGTGTAGGCGAACCGCGTGCTGAAGCTCGGGGTCGGCACGAAGTCGAACGCCAGCTCGAACCCGTCGCGCGACGCCTTCCCGGCGTTGCGAAAGAAGTCCTGCGAGAGGGGGTTCTGAAACGATACGAGTGCGTTGTCCACGGTGGAGACGAAGACGGTCGCCTCGTACCGTAGTCGGGCCGGCTCGATGAGTCCCCGCACCCCGACCTCGACGCTGCTCAGATCCTGAGGCTCGAGCTCCTGATTGAACCCGCCGGCCCCTGTCTCCGTGTTCGACAGCTCGACCGTTGTCGGTGTCTCGTAGGCGGTCGCGTAGTTGGCGAACAGGTTGACGTTGGGCGCGGCCGCCACAGTCACCCCGACCGATGGGCTGATCTGGTCCATGGTCCGGTCGCCTGACTGGTCTCCGTCGTCCAGCTTGCGGTCTCCGGCCGTGAAGTCGTAGTAGTCCCAACGGACCCCGGCGGTGAACTGGACAACATCGTTCGGCGCGATGCCGACTTGCGCGAATGGTCCAGCCGACAGCACGTCCTCGGTCTGGTCGACCGCCAACGCGCCGTTGGTCGCATCGCCTCCCGAAATGACGGGCGCCACTTGTCCGAACTCCATGCGGTCGTCGTTCTGCGACGCGATGTCGAGACCGGCGGCCCACTCGAAACCAACGTCCCCGACCTGGGTTCCGCCCAGATACTCCGACCGGAAACCGAACCCAGAGCGCTCGAGCTCGATGTTCTGGAAGGCGCCGAGCGCATCGAGACGGCGCCACATTCCCCAGCCGGTGACGCGGAGCTGCTGCGTCTCGCTGAAGCGGTGGTCCACGGTCAGGCCGTACTGCCCTTGGTTGGTCCCCTCGCCCCAGTGTCTGGCCACCGCGACGCCACGGGCCAGGCACGCCCCCGAGAGACAGTTGTCGTCGTCATCGCGGATTGGCTCGCCTCGGGCATCGGTTTCGTTCAGGAAACTGGGGCTCTCCGAAAACGGCGCCTCGTACAGGTTGAACACGCCGCGGATGTCGGTGCTGGGCGACAGCACGTGATTGACGACGACGTTGGCCTGGATGATCTCGGCGGCGCTGTTCTCGCGGAACCCGCTGGTCTCGAACCGGCTGGCGCTCGCCATGAACTGCGTGCCGGAATTGCCGCCCTCCAGCCTGACCTGCTGCCGGTTGTAGCCGTGGCTGCCGAACTGGATATCCGGTGTGATCGTCAGGGGACGCGAGGTGTCGAACGTGGTGTTCAGGTTGATCACCCCACCGGCCGCGTTGCCGTAGAGCACGGAGCTCGGGCCCCGGACCACGTCTATCCGTCCGACCGACCCGAGGTCGACGTTGCCCGGCTCCGTCGTGCCGTCGGCCGTCGTGATCGGGATGCCGTCCTGGATAATCGCCAGTCCGCGCAGACCGAACCTCGGCTGCGGCGCTCGGATACTGAGCCCGATGCCGCCCGAAAGGCCGTAGTTGCGCCGGTTCTGGACGAACAGGCCCGGAATGCCCCGCAGCGCCTCGTCGAGCGAGACGCGACGCTGGGAGTGCTCGATCTCATTGCGCTGAACGACAGCGACCGACTGCGGCACCGTCGAGAGCGCCTGGTTGGTCCGCATGACGGTCACCGACTCTGCGAGCGGCGCAATGGACAGGGACAGATCGACCATCGCCGATCCTCCCGCGGAGACGGTCACGGTCGTCGCGTCGCTTTCGAAGCCGGGTAGTGCTCCCCGCACCTCGTAACGCCCGGCAGGGAGGCGCGAGATTTCGTACCGCCCCCGACCGTCGCTTACGTCTGTCCGTGAACCTCCCGTATCGGTGTTGACCGCGGTCACCGCGACACCCGGCAACACGCCACCGCTTGTGTCCTCGATCGTGCCGCTGAGGGCACCCGTGCCACCCTGACCCGCCCAGCTCATCGCCACGCCGGCCAGCAGCAGCATCACCAACACCAACACGCCGCGGCCATATACCGTTCGAAGATTCGTCATCATCTCAAATCCTGTCAGTTCTCTTGCCACAGCCTGTCAGTGTTCTTCGTGAAGCAACTCGCCCAACTCATCAGACAATGCTCGGGCACCCAGCGCGTGCAAGATATCAAACAAGAAAGAGCCTTCGCGGATCCTTCCCGCGAAGGCTCTCCATTTGATTGGGACGACCCACCACACACATTCAGTTGGCGAGCGGGTCCGGTCGCACCTGGAACTTCACGATGCCAGGCCTGACGCCCTTGCCGCCTTCGATGTGCCAGGTCACCGCCGCCCCATAAGTCGCCCACACACCGCGGCCCTTCCACCCGCCGTTCGGGTCGTCGATGCGACCGTCGAGCCCACGGGCGAAGAAGCCCTGCGGATACGGCACCCGCAGCACGGTCCACTCACCGCTCTCCGGATCCAACGCCAGCAGCGAGTCCGAGTTCGACCCGTTCGCGATCGGCACGTTCTCGCCCAGCCCGAGCGTGTTCCACTGATCGACCCAATTGTAGTAGTGGTGGTCGGCGCGCATCGGCGGGTCGGTGCCCCGAATGCTCGGGCCGGGCGTCGGATACAGCGTCCACCCGTCGACACAGTGCCGCCCGTCGACCACCGTCGGACCGCGGGTGACGTCGCACTTGGTGCGGTCGAAGCTGGCGAAGTCGCTGCTCCCGGACAGCGCCGTCCAGACGACGCCGTTGCGGTCGATGTCGATCCCACGCGACCCGAACCCGGTCTTCTCCTTCGGCACGCTCGGGTCGAGGACCGACGGCACCTCGTACATCTCGGACACGCAGGTCTCGGGCGGGTTGTCGCCGACATGCAGACGCGCCAGCCGGCCGGGGTACTGGGTCGAGGAGATCCAGACCGCCTTGTCGTCGAGTGGGTCGGCCACGATCCCGTAGCTGCCCACCACGACGCGCGTGTCGAGTGCGGTATCCATGTTCTCGTAGTTGCCGCGACGGTCCGGCTCGTTCCACGGCGAGGAGATCTTGCCGTCGCCGTTGGTGTCGAGCACGGTCGGGCACCAGCCCTGCGAGATCTGTTCGTCACCGGTGTCGTCGTACGTCTTCGTGTTGAGCCAGCCGATCACCTGCCCCCCGCCGCTGAAGTACAGCGTGTCGTCGTCATCCTCGGCGAACTGCAGATGGTGCGTGCCGTAACACGTATCGATCATCACGAACTTCTGCGTCTCCGGCTCGTAGTAGACCGCGGACCGGCCACTGTTCTCCATCGGGAAGTACTGCGCGTAGGGGTTGTCCGAACCCGCCTTGCACCAGTCCGGGTTGCCGCGGCCGCGAATCTGCGAGGTCAGCCAGACCCGCCCCTCGCTGTCCATCATCGGGTTGTGCGGGTTGGCCGGATCGTTCCAGAGCATCTCCTCGCCCCAGAACCGCGACGGCACCGGCATCGACTGCGAGATCATCCCAGGCACGGTCGCCGGGTCCGCGCGCAGCGGAATCTTGAGGTTCGTTGCGAGATGGGTCTCGGGGTCGAGGATCGCCAGCTCGTCGTTGGAGATGTTCACCCCGTAGATCGGTCCGCCGGCGTTCACCCGGGGGTCACGCTTGTCGGTGGCGATCTCGTCGTGGATGTAGTCGAACTCGGTGCCCCACTCCCACATCGAGATCACGACGTTCCGCTCCGCGCCCTGCGGGCGGGGCGGCGCAAGCGGCACGGCACCGGAGGCGATCCGGTCGCTCCAATCGGCAAACATCTGTAGACCGCGCTCGCGGCCGAACCGGCTCATGACGTTGCTCATCTGCGAGCCGCGCTGGCCCATCTGCACCCGGTGGTCCCAGGCGGCCAGTGCCGAGTCGAATTGGTCGAGGTCGTCGATCTCGCGGACGATCCGGTTGCCCAACTGGTGACAGAGCATGCAGCCCTGTTTCTGGATGTCGACCCACTGCCCCTGGTGCTGCAGGTTCGCGGAGATGCCGTTCCCGTCCGGTCCGGTGCCGGGGAACTCGCTCGCCGCGGGCGGCTCGATCAGCGAATACCAGTAGTTGGCAGGGTAGACCTTGGCGGCCTCGGCCGGTGTAGTCGCCACGGTGGCCTGGATGTCGACGGTCGCGCCCGGTTCAGCAGTGACGCCGGCCGAATCGAGCAGGCCGTAGCCGCGGACCCAAACCTTGTAGCTGGCCTCGGGGAGATCGGGAATCAAATAGCGTCCGCCGTCACCGGTCACCACGCTCTTGATGAACTTGGTGGGAAGATCGGTCGTCTCGGCGATGACCCAGACCCCCTCCTCGGAACCGTTCGAGCTGGTAATGGTGCCGCTGATGTCACCTTCGGCGGCTCGACCCGGTGTCGTGAGCCACACGAGTGACACAGCCACCAGCATGGCGATTCCCAGCACACTCGCGATGCGAGTCCTCATAGCATTGTCCCCCTTCGGGCTGTTGTGACCCGGTAACGAAACCCCGGTGCATTGACGATCGGTATCTACGAAGCGCCCCATCTTGGCAGACACGAAAAAATGGTGTCAAGGCAATCGGTACGGGCGAGACACTCCCCACGATTACCTCGTGGAGCGGACATGCATCTCGACCTAGACACAGCCTACTTTCTCGACGCGGACCAGTCACCCGTCCCGTACCAGCTGAAGCTTCCCTGGGCACCCGTGATCATATCGCCGGACAGCTCCCCTTCGAAGGCGATTGGCTGGTCGCCGTCGAGGTCTGGCACGACGATGACGAACTTGAGTGTGGCGCCGGCGATGGTGCCATCTACCGACAGCACTTCGTTGTCGCCGAGGTCGATCTCGCCACCAAGCTTGTCTCCGTCCTGCTCGAACGTGGCCTGCCACGTCGTGATACCTGTCTGGGTGCTCAACTTCATCTCCCAAGCGCCCGCCACCCCGCTCTGAGTCTGAGCACGACTAGAGGACAGCGCGACCAGCGCGGTGAACATGACCAACGGTGCGATGACTAGACGCTTCCCCATCGATACTATTCCGTCTCCTGCAAGACCTTCGTGTGCCACGTGACGCCGAACCACGACCGCCTTCTTGCCGCCGGTCCGCACTCGAGTGTCGTGAATTGCGCGACAGGACCAGAACGGATGCGCCAGGCCGGCAGAGAGGTCATTGTATGGCGCTGGCTGCAAGCAGGTCAAGGTCGCAAGCCACGCCTGTTCAACACATTAGCTGCAATCGTGAGTGCCCGTACATGCCGAGATTCCGACGTTCCACGGGACCGTCTGAGAGGAGGCACCATCGACCCGCCGAGGTTGTCCGGCGACCAGGGTACGGGCTGCCTGACCAGAGCCTCACGCTTGACGCGGAGCGACATCCGTACGATCCTACGACCCGCCCGGCCGGGCGCCTCGTCGCTGGCCGCGCCGAGATCGGCATGACGAGTACCCAAAGCACCGCATCGACCGTTTCCTTCTGGATCAACGGAGAGCACGCGCCAGCGGCCGGGTCGCGCCACGGCACGGTGACCAATCCGGCGACGGGCGCGGTGATCCGTACGGTGCCATTCGCCGACGACACAGATGTCGATGCGGCAGTCGAGAGCGCCCGCGCGGCCTTCCCGGCGTGGCGCGCCACGACGCCGTTGCGACGCGCCCGTATCCTCATGCGTTTTCGGGACCTCCTCGAACGGCGCACGGACGACGTGGCTGCCGCGATTACCGAGGAACACGGCAAGACGCTGCCCGATGCCACCGGCTCGGTGCAGCGCGGGCTCGAGGTGGTCGAGTTCGCCACCGGCATCCCGCATCTGCTGAAGGGCGAGCATGCCGAGGACGTCGGCACCGCGATCGATTCGCACACGCTGAGGCAACCGCTCGGCGTCTGCGCCGGCATCACGCCGTTCAACTTCCCGATCATGTGCCCGATGTGGATGATTCCGGTCGCGCTGGCGTGCGGCAACACGTTCGTATTGAAACCATCCGAGAAGGACCCGTCGGCGAGCATGCTGGCGGCTCGGCTCCTCTCGGAGGCCGGCCTACCGGACGGCGTGCTCAATGTCGTGCACGGTGACAAGCAGGCAGTCGACGCACTACTGAGGCACCCCGACATCGCCGCCGTCTCCTTCGTCGGGTCGACCCCGGTCGCCCGACACATCTACGAGACCGCGAGCGCCAATGGCAAACGGGTACAAGCGCTGGGTGGCGCGAAGAACCATGCGGTGGTCCTGCCGGATGCCGATCTCGACGCAGCCGCCGACGCGCTGATCGGCGCCGCGTTCGGTTCGGCCGGTGAGCGCTGTATGGCGATCTCCGCCGTCGTGGCCGTCGGAAGCGCCGGCGACGCCATCGTGTCTCGCCTGCGGGAGCGGGCGACCGCGTTGCGGGTCGGCCCGGGCGACCGCGACGGCGTCGAGATGGGACCGCTCATCACGCAGGCGCATCTCGAGCGGGTCCGCGGCTATGTGGACGCCGGCGAGCGGGAGGGCGCCGACCTCGTGGTGGACGGACGCGGGCTGACGGTCGCCGGGTGTGAGACCGGTCACTTCCTGGGCCCGACGCTGTTCGACCGCGTGACGCGCGACATGTCGATCTATCGCGACGAGATCTTCGGGCCGGTGCTGGTCGTCGTACGAGCGGAAAGCGACGGGGAGGCGATCGAGATCGTCAACCAGAACCCGTATGGCAACGGCACGGCGGTGTTCACCGAGTCGGGCGCCTCGGCCCGCCGATTCACCAACGAAATTCAGGTGGGGATGGTGGGCGTGAATGTCCCGATTCCTGTGCCGATGGCATTCTTCTCGTTCGGCGGCTGGAAGAGCTCGCTGTTCGGCGACCTCCACGTGCATGGTCCTGACGGTGTCAGGTTCTACACGCGCACAAAGGTGGTCACCACGCGGTGGCCACGACAGCGCGACGCGGTGAGCCTGAACATGCCAACGATGACGTAGGGACCGTGTTCTGAACACTCATCCCTTCACCACGGTGTCCCTGTGGCGACGACCGCCTCGGGACCGGGAGGCCGGATCTCAGACATGTCTGCAACGCTGATTCGCTCGATCGGCAACCTCGGAGAGAGCCTGTCGCGCTTCACGCAGCGATGGATACCAGACTCCTGGGTCGTCTGCATGACCCTGACCGTGCTGGCGATGCTGCTGGCGATCTTCGGCGCCGGCGCCGGGCTCGAGGAGACGGCGCTCGCCTGGGGCGGCGGCATGTGGGCGCTGCTCGAGCTGGCGATGCAGTTCACGATCGCCATGATCGCCGCGCATGCGTGCGTGTCGTCGCGGCCGGCATTCCGGTTTCTCGACTGGCTCGCGAGCCGTCCGGACGCCGACCGGCCGGTGCAGGCTGTGGTTCTGCTGGGCGCGTTCTCGATCGTTGTCGCCTATTTCAACTGGGCGGCGAGCGTGGTCGCCTCGGCACTGTTCGTCCCGTTCATCGCGCGGCGGAACCCGAAGGCGGACATCCGGGTGATGATCGCCGCTGGGTATCTCGGTCTGGGTACCGTCTGGCATGGCGGGATCTCCGGCTCGGCACCGCTGATCCTGGCCACGCCTGGCAATCCGATCACGACGCCGCCGCCCGGGACCGAGCCGCTCATCGACGGCCTCCTCCCGATTACCGAGACGCTGTTCAACGTGTTCAACCTGACCTACCTGCTGGTCGTGTCGCTCGTCGCGCTCGGGATGGTGGCCCTCCTGCACCCGCGCCAGAATCCGCGCACCCTGACCGAGGACCAGCTGCAACGGATCATGCCGGTGATGCCCGAGGAGGCGGAGCGGACCACGCCGGCCGCCCGCATCGAGGCGTTTCGCGGATGGATCTTCCTGGCGGTGATCCTGATCGGCTATCCGCTCGGCCGCTCGTTCACGACCGAGGTGCTGTCGGGACCGCAGCCGTTCTTCACATCGTTCGAGACGTGGTTCGGCGCCAACTGGACAATCAACGCCTACAACGCGGTGTTTCTGATCGGCGCCCTGCTGCTGCAGGGACGACCGTCGAACCTGGTCCGGGCCTTCGGCAACGGCGCCCCCACGGCGTCGGGGGTCATCCTCCAGTTCCCCTTCTACGCTGGAATCTTCGGGGTGATCAACAGCACCGGCCTCGGCGACTGGCTGGGTGAGCTGTTCGTGCAGGTCGCCACCACCGACACCTATCCCCTGATCGTGTACATCTACTCGGGGATCGTGAACGTGTTCGTGCCGTCCGGCGGGTCGAAGTGGCTGATCGAGGCTCCCTACCTGCTACCGGCCGCCAGAGAACTGGCGGTGTCGCCGACGACCACCCTGCTCGCGTACTGCTACGGCGATTCGACCAGCAACCTGATCCAGCCGTTCTGGGCGATCCCGATCCTGACGGTCACGCGAATGAAATTCGGCGACGTGCTCGGCTACAGCGGCCTCATCGCAGTGGTGCTGTTCATCGTCACGGGGATCGCGATGCTGGTCATCCCACCCATGTTGTAGACCCGGAGCGCGCACCGGCATGCCCCTCTCCACGCACGACGGTGCCATTGCGGCCCGTGAGCCAGGTTGCTCGCCCGCCTGGTCGGACGCCTTGGCGCGGGCCACATTCGGCCTTTGGTAGCACGAAACAGGCTAACAGCGATGACCACAGTGAACTAGATAACCATTATGTCCCATGAAGATCTTCACTGACTCATGTGTCTCCACCCGAGGCCGATTACCCATCTGCATGACATAATTTGCCGCTGCGCGGCACGTCAGTAGAGCCAGGGGAAGGTCATCGTCGAGGAGGCACCATGGCAGGCCCGGTCGGGGCTTCATCCCTTTCCACATCTCGGATTCCGTCCATCGGAGGCACCGTGCTGCTGGTCGACGACGAGCCCTGGGTGCGACTGCTGATCCGGCGGATGTTGACGTATCTCGGCTTCTCGTTGCTCGAGGCCTCGACCCTCGCTCAGGCCATGGGTCTGGCCGATCAACACGGCGACACCATCGATCTCCTGCTGACCGATGTCGTGCTGGCCGACCGGAGCGGCTTTGAGCTCGCGCATCGCCTGCTGCGCCGGCAACCGAATCTGAAGGTGCTCTATGTCACCGGCCATGCCGAGGAATCGGCGGCCGTGCGGGACGGGCTACGGGGTGCGCCCTATCTCAGCAAACCGTTTCGTTCAGACGAGCTCGAGGCCAGTCTGCGCCAGGTGCTGTCTCCGTCCTGACCCGGCAGCGCATCAAATTCGCCTCCGTCGCTCAGTTCCCCCGACGGTCCAGGATCTCTTCAATCTGGTCCATGACCCTGTCCATCCGGGCGATGAGCGCGTCGTAGGGCGCATCGGTGGCCAGGTCGATGCCATATTCCCGCAACAGCTCGTAGGCATAGCGGGAGCCGCCGGCCGAGAGCACCGCCAGATAGTCGTCCCGCGCCTGCTCATCGCCGGTCAGGAACCGCTCGGCGAACATCGTCCCACCGGCGATGGACGTCGCATATTGGAACACGTAGAAGTTGCGGTAGAAATGCGGGATGAACGCCCATTCGACCGCATAGGCCGGGTCGATAGTCATCACACCGGTGTCGGCGCCGTGATACTGCCTGAGTAGCGCCTCGTAGACCCCGGTCATCTTCTTGCCCGACAGCGCCTCGCCCGCCTCGACCAGCTCGTGAATCTTGAGCTCGAACTCGGCGAACATCACCTGCCGGAAGAAAGTGCCGCGCGCCGCCTCGAGCGCGGTGCCGAGGTAGAACAGACGCTCGTCGTCCGAGATGTCCTGTCCGAGCATGTATTCCTGCAGCAGGACTTCGTTGGTCGTCGAGGCAATCTCGGCGGTGAAGGTAGCGTAGCCGGCGGTCTCGTACGGATTCTGCTCTTTGGCCAGCATCGTGTGTATTGCGTGCCCCCACTCGTGCGTAAACGTGGACACGTCGTTGAATTGACCGTTGTGGTTCAGCAGGAGATACGGGTGCACGTCGTAGACGTCGCCGTACATGTAAGCACCCGGCGCCTTGCCCATCTGCGGGTAGACATGCATCCAGGCCCCGCCAAACCCTTCCTCGAGCAGCGCCAGGTAGTGATTGCCAAGCGGTGCCGCCGAGGAGAGCGTCAGCGTTTTCGACTCGTCGATATCGAACGTGCGCTCGGAGGCGACCAGATTGGGGTAGATGTCGTAGTAGTGCAAGTCGTCGAGCCCGAGCATCCGCCGCCTGAGCCGGAAATAGCGATGCAGGGTGGGCAGGTGGCGATGCGCCGCCTCGATCAACGTGTGATACACGGCGGTCGGAATGTTCGGACCGGAGAGCGCCGCATCGAGCGCGTTCTCATATCGCCTGGCTTTCGCCTGAAACACGTGCGTTTTCACGTGGGTGTCGAGCGTCTGGCCCAGGGAGGTCTCGTAGGCCTTCCAGGCCCCCCAGAACCGGTCGAACACCAGTTTACGATCGTCCCGGTGCTGCGACGCCCGATGGAGCGAGTAGGCGGCCTGGTCCAGCCGGACCTCTTCGTCGGTCGACAGCGTAACGGTCGGAAACGGCATGTCGGAGCTGGTCAGCATCGCGTAGATCCGCTCGGGCCCCTGCACGACCGGTCCGGTTGCCGCAATCACCTGTTCCGCCTCGTCCGACAAGGTGTGCGGCTCCTGCCGCAGCGTGTTGCGAATGTTGAACGCATGCTTGGCGAGACCAGGCTCCTCGGCGAGATACCGCTCGACCGTCTCCGAGCCGACCCGCAACAGCTCTGGCGACACGAAGGCGACCGTTTCGTTGAGCTCCGACAGCAGGGCGGCCGCCAGGCCGCGGCGTTCCTGCGCCTCGGCCACCCGGCGGTCTTCGTCCGCTTTCAGAAACGCGAACACGTAGAGACGCGCGAGCTCTTTCTCCGTACCGGTGATCGCATCGAACGCCTCCCGCAGCATGGCGGCGCTCTCACCCAGACGGCCGCGGTAAATGGCGAGGCGGGCGACTCGCTCCTCGAGCTGTGTCTTCGACCTGTTCCAGGCCTCGTAGCTCGGATAGATCTCGTCGAGATCCCACTCGACCTGCTCCGGCTGGGACCGGTCGGCATCCTGCGCTGTGGCGATGGTCGTGGTTGTCATCATCATCACGATCAGACCGCCAACGGCGGCGGCCGGTGCAAACCAGGTGTCACGCGACATCATCGGTCGCTCCCCCTGCAGGCCGGTCGTTGAAGGAAGACGGCGAAGCCCTCAGCTTCCTCCTGTCTCCGGCCTCCTGTCCGCTCTCGCTCTTCACGAGCTGCCTGAGCACGTACTGGAGAATGCCACCGTGGCGGTAGTAATGCAGCTCCTCCGGGGTGTCAATCCGAACCGTCGCTGTGAAATCGCGTGCGGTACCGTCCGGCGCGACCGCACGCACAGCCACCGCGCCGCGTGGCGCGAGACCGTCGGCGATGCCGGTCACGTCGAACGCTTCGCGACCGGTCAACCCGAGCGCGGTCACGCTGTCGCCAGGTCTGAACTGCAACGGCAACACCCCCATGAACACCAGATTGCTCCGGTGGATCCGCTCGAAGCTCTCCGCGATGACAGCGCGGACGCCAAGCAGCATCGTCCCCTTGGCCGCCCAGTCGCGGGACGACCCGGAACCGTACTCTTTGCCGGCCAGGACAAGCAGCCCGACTCGCGCCACCCGGTACCGCATGGCGGCGTCGTAAATGCTCATTTCCTCGTCGTCCGGCTGGTACCGCGTCCAGCCACCCTCGGTCCCCGGCGCAAGCTGATTCCTGAGGCGGATATTGGCGAAGGTGCCCCGCATCATCACCTCGTGGTTCCCGCGCCGGCTCCCGAACGAATTGAAGTTCTGTGGATCGACTCCGCGAGAGATCAGATACGTCCCGGCCGGGCCATCGCCGGGGATGGCGCCGGCCGGCGAAATGTGGTCCGTCGTCACGCTGTCGCCAAGCAGGGCCAAGACGCGCGCGCCGATGACGTCCGTCGGCGGCGCCGGCTCCGGCGACAGGCTCTCGAAGAACGGCGGGTGGCGTACGTAGGTGGAGTCGCCGTCCCACGCGAAGCGTTGACCCGTTGGCGCCGCCAACCCGCGCCAGCGCTCATCCCCCTCGAACACTCCGGCATACTTCGAGGTGAACTGCTCCGTGCGCACCGCCGCCGCCATGGCGGATTGAACCTCATTGGCCGACGGCCAGATGTCGCGCAGAAACACGTCGATGCCGTCCGTGTCCTGCCCGAGCGGCTCGGTCGTCAGGTCGACGGTCATCCGCCCCGCCAGGGCATAGGCGACCACGAGCGGTGGCGAGGCCAGGTAGTTGGCGCGCACTTGGGGCTGCACACGGCCTTCGAAGTTGCGGTTCCCGCTGAGCACCGACGCGACCACCAGGTCGCGCGCCTTCACCTCGGCGGAGATGTCGTCTGGCAACGGCCCGCTGTTACCGATGCAGGTGGTGCATCCGTAGCCGACCAGCCCGAACCCGAGCTCGGCGAGCGGCGTCATCAACCCGGCCGCCTCGAGATATTCGGTAACGACCAGCGACCCGGGTGCCAGACTCGTCTTCACCCAGGGCTTCGGCTTCAGCCCGCGTGCGGCCGCTTTCTGCGCGAGCAATCCAGCGGCGATCATCACGCTCGGATTCGAGGTGTTGGTGCAGCTCGTGATTGCGGCGATGACGACCGCACCGTGGTCCACACCGGCGCCGTTACCGTGGGGCGCAGCCACCGGCTGCGTCCCGCGGCTCGCCAGCTGGTCCGTCAGTGTCCCGGCGAACGCGGTCTTGGCCTGCCCGAGCGGCACCCGATCCTGCGGACGCTTCGGACCGGCGATGCTCGGCTCGACCTCGCCAAGCTCGAGCTCGGCGACCTCTGCATAGACGGAACCCTCGACGCCGGCGCCAAACATCCCCTGCGCCCGGGCATAGGCATCGACCAGTGCGACCCGGTGGGCGTCCCGCCCAGTCAGGGTCAGATAGTCGATGGTCATCTGATCGATCGGACAGATCGCGACCGTGGACCCATACTCGGGTGACATGTTGCCAAGCGTCGCCCGGTCCGCCAGCGTCAGCGAGGCCAGACCGGGCCCGAAGAACTCCACGAACTTTCCGACGACCCCCTGCTGCCTGAGCAGCTCGGTGATGGTCAACACCAGGTCGGTCGTGGTCGTACCTTCCGGCAACCGGCCAATCAGCTTGAACCCCACGACCTCGGGGATGAGCATCGAGATCGGCTGGCCAAGCATCGCCGCCTCCGCTTCGATACCGCCAACGCCCCAACCCACGACCCCCAGGCCATTGACCATCGTCGTGTGCGAGTCGGTGCCGACGAGCGTGTCGGGGTACGCCATGGCGCCCTCGCCCGTCCCGTCGGTGCAGACGACCCGCGCCAAGTACTCGAGGTTCACCTGGTGCACGATGCCGGTGTCGGGCGGCACCACACGGAAGTTGTCGAAGGCCTGCTGTCCCCACTTCAAGAACGCGTACCGTTCCTTGTTACGCGAGAACTCGAGCTGCGCGTTGAGATCGAAGGCGTTCGCCTCGCGAAAGTGATCAACCTGCACCGAGTGGTCGATCACGAGCTCCGCCGGCTGCAACGGGTTGATCCGCTCCGGGTCCCCTCCAAGTCGGACGACGCCGTCGCGCATAGCCGCCAGATCCACCACCGCCGGCACGCCCGTAAAGTCCTGCAGCAGGACCCGCGATGGCATGAAGGCGATCTCCTTCGTGCCACCCGTCGCGGGGTTCCAGCTGGCCAGCGCCTGGACATCGTCGGCCGTCACACCGTGCCCATCTTCGCGACGGAGGAGGTTCTCCAATAGGATTTTCAGCGAGTACGGCAAGCGCGCCACTCCGGGGAAACCGGCGCGCTCGAGCGTCTCCAGGCTGTGAAACGTGACGGTGGTGTCGCCGACCGACAAGGTAGTGCGTGTGCCAAATGTGTTGTTGGTGCTCATCTATCTAGTTATCAGGGATTCGAATATCGATGTAGTCGAGCGATGACGGACCTGGAGCCGGCCGGACGAACTCTTGATTGTCCTTCACCGCTGCGCGGTCACGCAACCTGCCTCCTGCCTCCTGCCTCCTGCCTCCTGCCTCCTGCCTCCTGAGAGGATACGATCCCCCCATGCCCAGACTCGGAGCACACATGTCGATCGCCGGCGGGCTCCCGCGTGCAGTGGAGCGCGCACGGGCGGCCGGCTGCGACACGCTGCAGATTTTCACCAGATCGTCCGGTCAGTGGCGGGCTCGGCCGCTGCCCGACAGTGAGATCGCCGAGTTCCGACGACTCAGCAAGGAACTCGATGTTCGCCCGGTCATCGCTCACGCCAGCTATCTGATCAACCTGGCGACACCGGACGACACCCTACGCCAGCGGTCCCGCGCCGCACTCGGCGAGGAGCTCGACCGAGCCGAGACGCTCGGCCTGCTCGGTGTCGTGCTCCACCCTGGCTCTTATACGACGACGACCGAGGAAGCGGGTCTGACCCGAATCGCCGAGAGCATCGGGGCGGTGCTGGACGACCGCCCCGAGCAGCAGACCACGTTGCTGCTCGAGCATACCGCCGGTCAGGGCACCAACCTCGGGTACACCTTCGAGCAACTCGGCACCATCATCACCGAGGTCGAGCGTGCCGGAACGGCCGCGCGGATTGGTGTCTGCCTCGACACCTGTCATCTGCTGGCCGCCGGCTACGACCTGGGGTCTGACACCGACTACGCCGACACCATGCGCCAGCTCGATGCATGTGTGGGATTCGAACGGCTACGGGCAATTCACCTCAACGACTCGAAGACGCCGCTCGGCAGCCGGGTGGACCGGCATACCCACATCGGCAGCGGACACGTCGGGCTGGGCGGATTCCGGCGTCTGCTCTCCGACTCCCGCCTGGAAGCGCTGCCGATGGTGCTCGAGACCCCGAAAGAACGCACTGGCAGAAGTGCCGACATCGAACCGGACCCGATGGATCTGGAAAATCTTCGGACACTGAGAGAGCTGATGAAGGCGGAGACCTGAACACCGGGGCATGAGCTTCAGGCTTTGGGCTTTGGGCTCGGGCTTTGGGCGCCCTGGGTCACTCGCCGAAGACGTAGGCCTCGAAGGTGAACAACTTGGCCCCGGTCTGCCAGGCATCGGCAGACAAGCCGGCCTTTACACATGTCTGCGAGAGAAAGGTCTCCCGGTCCCAACCCCACTCGGTCGGTACCTGGGGCAGCAGCAGACCGCGATGCGCCCCATGCTCGACGACGAGCCCGTGTCGGCCCACCTCGACCGCAGCGGGATCGGCGACCGGCTCGACCGGGCCGAGCACGGAGATCTCCAGGACGACCTCGGGCAGATCATCCAGCGGTAGCGGGGGAAAACGCGGGTCCTCGGTGGCAGCGTCGCCGGCACATCGGGCCACAACTGTCACCAATGTGTCGGCACGATCGACCGAGCCGATACAGCCACGCAATCGGTCGTGGTGCCGGATGGTGACGAACGCGCCGGTCCGCTTGGCCAGCCCCCCTGAGGCCTCTGGTGAATCAACTGGACGGCCTTCGAGCCTCGCAGCAATCGCCTGACGCGCGAGTTGCAGCAACGCCTGTCGTTCGTGTGGCTCCAGCATCGCCGGCGTCCTCTCTTTATCCCTCGAGGGCCTGCTTCACAGATTGCGCGAGCGTGGCCAGCCGAAAGGGTTTCTGCACGAAGCCCGCCAGACGTTCGCCGTCGAATCGTGTCGTGGCATCCCGCTCCGCGTAGCCGCTCATCAGAATGGTCGGCACGTCCGCACGGATCCGCCGGAGCTCCCGCAACGTCGCGGCGCCGTCCAGACCCGGCATCGTCACGTCCAGGAGCACGAAGTCGATCGTCTCTGGATGCTCGCGGAGCACCTCCACCGCCCGGCGGCCATCATTCGCCGTCCGCACCTGGAAACCGAGGGACTCGAGCATGTCGGTGGCCGTCTGCCGAATGTCGGTTTCGTCATCGACCACGAGGGCCGTACCGGAGCCGCGCCACTCTTCGATGCCGTCGACGGTCACCTCGTCGGGCCGCGATGGCGTGACCGAGACGGGAAGCAGGATCGTGAAGGTCGATCCGCAGCCCAGCTCGCTGTCGATCGTGATCCCGCCACGATGCAATCGGACGATACCGAAAACAGCGGCGAGACCAAGACCTCGTCCGATGAACTTGGTGGTGAAAAACGGCTCGAGGACCTTCGCCTTGGTCTCGCCAGTCATGCCGGCGCCTGTGTCTGATACTTCGACACACACATATCGTCCTTCTCGAAGCCCACCATCCGCGTGCACCGTTTCCAGATACCGGCGATCGGCGTCGACGACCCCGGTATGCAGTGTGATGGTGCCGTCGGCGTCGTTGATCGCCTCGGAGGCGTTGGTGACGAGGTTCATGACCACCTGGCGCAATTGGGCCGGGTCGCCGTCGACCGCGGGCACCTGCGGATCGAGCTCCAACTTCAGCGGCGCGGATCGCGAGATGGCCACCTCGAGCAGGGGCACCATCTCACTGACCAGGCACGAGATATCGGTCTGCTCGACAACGAACTGCGACTTTCCCGCATAGGCCAGCATCTGGCTGGTCAGCTCGGTCGCCCGCATCACGGCCGACTCGATCCCCTCGACGGCATCCCGCAACTGCGAATCGGGCGTGAGCCGCTTCTGCAACAGGTTCGTCCGTCCGAGAATGCCGGTAAGCAGGTTATTGAAGTCATGGGCGATGCCGCCGGCCAGCACGCCGAGACTCTCGAGTTTCTGGGTTTGCTGGAGCTTCGCGTCGCGCTGTCTCATGACCGTCACGTCACTGGCGATACCGGCCATCCGATAGGAAGTGGAGGAGCCGTTCGGGATCGCGAATCCCCTGTCGCGGACCCAACGGATGCCCCCATCCGGACGGGCGATGCGGTACTCCACGTTGTAGCCACCTTCGTCCGTAGCGCATTCCAGGATCTCCTCGACTCGTGCGCGGTCGTCCGCATGAATCGTCTGAAGCCAGTCCTCACTCGAACGCAGGCTGTCGGCCGACCGTCCCCAAATCGTCTCGTAGGCCGGACTCACGTACTGGATGCGCCGGGCGGCATCGTTCAGCCAGAACACCTCCTCGATGTGACCCGCCATCAATCGGAATCGCTCCTCGCTCGCCCGAAGCGAAGCCTGCGTCTGCTCGCTACGAGTCAGCTCATCCGCCAGGGTCGATCGCGATCGCGTGAGATCGCCGACAAGCAGAAGAAGCCGCCGAGAAGTGATGCTGAAACCGCCGAAGAGACAGAGGACACTCACCAGGATGAAGGGCCAGCTGTAGTTGAGATGCAGGTTCTCCATCGCCGCCATTGCGTCGGCCGCGGAGCTGAGCTGAGGCAGCACGAACATCGTGAACAGATCGGCCAGATGGAAGAAGCCCATGGCCGACAGACCGACGGCCATGAGCGCCAAGCCCCGCATGGCGCCCGAGTCGGCGAACCGCTGGCGATGCCGGTACAGGTTGCGCAGCGCCAGAATCGCGACCAACAGAATGGCGATATCGACGGTCGCCATCAACGCCGTCGATTCCCAGATCATCGGCGTCCTCCCCCAGCCATGCTCTCATGGGGCACTGACAGTGGCATCTGCCGCCGCCCCGAATCGTCTGGCGTTTCCCGGCGACGGGGTCACGCCCCGCTTCCCACACGTCTACGATGCAAAGGTGCCCAATGCGGCGGCGAGATACCCTACGACCGAAGTCTTGTCGCCGGACACGTCTCCCGAGTCGGCGTAGCAAAGCACGCGGGCCTCCGCGGCCCCGAGAGCGGCAGCCGCCTTCATGACCGCAACGGCGGCCCCGCCGCCGCAGGCGACGCACCGACCGCGTTCGTGCACTGGATAGCGCTCGAACTCGGCCAGCAATCGGTCGGCGTCGAATCCGGTGACAGACTCGATGACGGCGCCGTCGAGCCGAGCGGCACGGTCCGCGTCGAAGTAATGCGAGAGATCGGTGCTGGCCACGATGAGGGGATTCAGCCCGGCGAGCTTCCCGGCCAGCGCCTCAGCCAGAGCCAGAACCGTGTCGCGCTCCTGGTAGCCGATGACCAGGGGCACGATCGGGGTCTCCGGCAGGACATGGCGGAGAAACGGCAGCTGCATCTCGAGCGAGTGCTCGCGGACGTGCGCCGTCGGATGGGTCCTGATGCACGACGCGGTCATCAACTGCTCGGCCACCTCTGACGCCACGGGCACCGGGCCGAGCGGGGTATCGAACGCGCCGCGTGGGTAAATCGCCACGCCGTCGAAGCCGACGTGGTGCGACGGCCCGACCAGCACCGCGACGTCATAGGCTCGACCAGCAACCGCCTGATAGGCGTGGGCGGCGACCGGACCCGAGTAGACGAGGCCCGCATGCGGCACAACGATTGCGACAATGTCGCCCGTCGGCGTCACGTCGACGGTCTCGAGGTGAGCGGTCACCGCCGCGCGCAGCTTCACGGCAGTGTCCGGATACCAGCTACCGGCCACCGCCGGCGGTCTGACCAACCCGCCGCTCTCAAGGGTCATTGCGTTGGGCTTTGGGCATTCGGCTTTGGGCTGATCGTGCTGAGACTATCGTGCAGGCGTGCACGATTACGGGTCGTCATTCTCGAAGTCCCGGTTCTCGGCACCGATATCTCCATCAGCCGGTCCGTCCACACGCAGTCGGAGCACGATGCTGACGCCGACATACACAACGAGTGTCAGGATCGCCGGACTCCCCATGACCAACCAGAACGGGTCGACCGTCAGCCCGACGGCAAGCGATAACACCCCGAGGATCAGCATGATCCCGACCATCCACGGCGGGTGCAGAAACAGCGGTCGTTCGTCGCTCATGACAACACGTCGATTGTTGCACACCGCGTGGCGAGGCAGTGACGACCGCCCAGCTCTACCCATTTGAAAGCCAGACCACACTCACCATCGGTTCGGTGTCGCTCTGGGCGCACGTCAGTGGCGAACGTCTGGCGATCCGTGTCCGTGACACCGAGTCGGAGATCCGCAAGCGCTTCACCACGTTCGACTGGTATCCAGTGGACCAGCGTGGATTTCAATTTGGCATACAACCCTCCTTGCGCGTTCAACCCGCACACGACCTGTCCGCTACCCCCACCCGACAACCGATTGGATGTGCGGATCGAGGCAGGCGAGCGGAACTACAACGGACCGGGCGCGCACTGAATTTCGCATCTTGATGCCTGAAGACGTCGGGCACGCGCTCGACTGTCACCGCGCGCGAGCGTAGAGGTCCAGCAGGCTGGCGGCTCGGCATGTCTCGAGCAGACCGCGATACACGCCGGTCAAAGCGGGGGACCGGTCAGGGCGATCCATGACCGGTGTTTCCACCCGAATTACTTCAAACCCGGCCGCCTCGACCAGGCGCCGGAGGGTGGTCGGCGTGAAGAACCAGAGGTGGTGCAACGCGGCGTAGTGGCGCCAGCGTTTGCTCTTCAGACCAAGCCGGCTCTGCCAACTCTTGAGCCGCAGACTGAGACCGGCCACGTTCGGCACGCCAACCAGGAGAATCCCGCCCGGGCTCACGACCTCTCGAGCTCGCCGCAGCTCGACAAGCGGGTCGCGGGTGTGCTCGAGCACATGATTGAATCGGACCACGTCGTATCGCGTGGTGCCGAAATCGATCGTGGGCAGCTCGCCAAACCATAGCCTGGCGCCACTCGTGCGGGCCCAGTCGGTGACCACCATATCGGTGCCCTCCACCTCCCAACCGCGGTCGCTGATGAACCGCAAGAACGCGCCGGCCCCGCAGCCGACATCGAGCAGGTGGCGCCGCCCTACATCGAGACAACGCTCGAGGCGAGCGATCTGCCGAGCATAGTGCCGCTCGTGCCGGGCATCGACCTTCGCCTCCTCCGGCCGATGGTAGCCCGCACCGTAGACGGCGGTCGCCATCTGCTCGAGCACCGGTCTCGGGCTGTGAAACTGCAACCCGCAGGACCGGCATCGAGCAAGATGCAGCCCTTGAAAATCGATGGCGAACCGCTCCGGCCGGCGGCGACACAGCGGGCACAATACGGACTCACGATCGGGAAGCGCCGAGGCGACGTCTTCCCGCGAGCGTCCGAACAGCGACCGGGGCGACTCGGTCTCCGACGTGCCGCTCATGACGCGGCCTCGGTGCAGATCATGCGCCTATGATGCCGGACGGAGCGCGTGGGGGCCAACCGATGCCCCGAAGGCACGAGGACACGCATGGTACCATCAGGCGTGAGTACCCGTCTGACGAGAACCGAAGTCGATCGGATTGCGGCACTGGCCCATCTCGAGCTGACCGCGTCCGAGACGGAGCTCTTCACACGGCAGCTAGGCGATATCCTCTCCTACTTCGACCGGCTCCAGCAGATCGATACGACCGGCGTACCGGCGACCACGCACCCCGTCACCTCGGCCCCGGTCCTGCGGGCCGACAACCCGCGTGCCTCGATGCCGCGTGACGAAGCGCTTGCCAACGCGCCGGATCCCGGCGGCGACGGGCTGTTTCGGGTCCCGAAGGTCATCGGGTGATGCCGGCCTCCGCCATCCAAACCATTGCCGACATCCGCACCGCGATGGCGGAGGGCCTGACGGCAGTTGCGATCTGCACACAGTTCCTGGAGCGAATCGCCGCGCACGACGGCCCTATTCACGCGTTCACGCACGTCGCCGAGGAACAGGCGCTCGAACGCGCAGAGTCGATCGACCGGCGGGGCTCGCAAGACGCCGACTTGCCGCTCGCCGGTGTGCCGATCGCGGTCAAAGACAACATCTGCACGCGTGGACTACCGACTACCGCCTCGTCGCGCATCCTCGAGGGGTATATGGCGCCATACGACGCCACGGTGATCGAGCGACTGAACCGGGCCGGGGCAGTCGTCATCGGAAAGACCAACTGTGACGAGTTCGCGATGGGCTCGACCACCGAGCACTCCGTATCGGGACCGACCAGGAACCCGTGGAATCTCGAGCGCGTGCCTGGCGGCTCGAGCGGCGGGTCGGCCGCCGCCGTCGCGGCGCGGCTCTCGCCACTTGCAGTGGGGTCGGATACCGGTGGCTCGATCCGACAGCCGGCAGCCTTTTGCGGAATCGTTGGTCTGAAACCGACCTACGGACGGGTCTCGCGGTACGGGCTGCTCGCCTTCGCGTCGTCACTCGACCAGATCGGCCCGTTCGCGCTGACAGTTTCCGACGCGGCCACGCTGCTCCAGGCGATCGCCGGTCAGGACCCCTGTGACGCCACCTCGGCCGACCAGGCAGTGCCTGCGTTCGACGCAGCCCTGACGGAACCGATGCCGAAGCCGACCATCGGGGTTCCGTGGCAGATGCTGGAAGACGGCGTCGACACCGGTGTGCACACAGCGTTCGAGACAGCCATTGACGTGCTGCGCGACCAGGGCGCGACAGTCATCGACGTGACGCTCCCCCACGCCGACTACGCGGTCCCGACCTACTACGTTGTGGCGCCGGCCGAGGCCAGCTCCAATCTCGCGCGCTACGACGGGGTCCGATTCGCATATCGGGCACCGCTCGATGCCACTCATGCCGATCTGGCATCGATGTACGACCGCACGCGAGAGACCGGGTTCGGCGACGAGGTCAAGCGTCGCATCATGCTCGGCACCTACGCGCTCAGCGCCGGCTACTACGACGCCTACTATCTCAAGGCCCAGCAAGTCAGGACCTTGATCCGGCGCGACTACGACACCGCGTTCCAGCAGGTCGACGCGGTCGCCATCCCGACCACGCCCACCACGGCGTTCGGACTTGGTGAAGGGGCCGACGACCCGCTGCAGCTGTATGTGGGTGACGTCTTTACGGCGAGCGCCAATCTGACCGGGCTGCCTGCGATCAGTCTGCCCTGTGGACGAGACGCTTCCGGGCTCCCGGTTGGGCTTCAGCTGGTAGGACGAGCGTTCGACGAGGCAACGCTGTTGCGAATTGGTGCGAGTTACGAGCGCGATTCGCCGTGGTGGCGGGACGCGCCACCACTGGCGGCCGTCAGGGACTAGTGTCTGCGCCGTGCCGATTCCGAACCAGTCTGGCGCAGCGCGGCCAGACCGCCCGGGCTACCTGAAACGCCTCTGAAGCCTCTGATACTTATGATGCCTGGTGACCGGAGTGTTCCAGGAGCTCAGGCGTCTTGAGCTGGTCGGCGGGTCCGCGGGGCACGTCTGGTGTGAGGTAGCGGGCCCCCGTGCCGAGACGATCGTCGAGGCTGCGCACCACGAGGCTACCCTTGCCAATAGCGCGGTGCTTGGTGAAACCCACAACCACGCAGAACCCGAGGAAGACGGCGAGCAGAAAGATGCTGGATATCCCCACCGCTTGGAGCACACCGAGCACCAGTGACTGAATCTCGGACGGTGTCACGACCGTGTCTCCGCCGAACCCGACTCCTTGAGCAGCTCGTAGACGATCAGCCCCTCCTCGACTTCCTCCATCGCCACACGCTCCAGCCGGGACGTCACCTCCGGGCGTTCACCGGTCTCCGGGTTGGGTCGTAGCGCCTCGAGTCTCGGCAACGCGCCCCGGCGTAATTGCTTGGCTCGCTGGGCCGCCACGTCGACGAACAGAAAGCGTCCGGAGATTGGCGCCATCCGCTCCTCGGGAATCCGAGGCATCGGAATCGGACGCACAGCTGGTATCGGTTCGGTGTCGCCGTCCTGGACGACATTATCATCATTGCTCATAACCTTTGAGCGTACTCGAAAATCACCGCGCAGTCGAGTAGGTCGACATCGAGCACGAGCCGGTGACCGTCTCGCATCACGCTCGGGTCGGGGTCCGGTCCGTTACGCGGTCGCCCAACGCCGCGTCCTCGAGACCGGTCGGCCCAGGGGAGGCCAAATACCACTCACCGGCCAACAGGTAACGGGTGGGGCGGCCCTGGTAATAGATCGTCAGGCCGCCGTGCACATCCTCCACCGGCACGATCGCTCGCGCATCGACGGCGCCCATCAGATTCATGTCACGGATGCTCAGGGGCAAGTCCATCGTCCCTCTCCTTGTCGGTGTCCCCGGCGTTGCCTGGGAACGCGAGACGACCAGCAGTCCCGCGCTCCCGCGACCACTGCTTACGCCGCCTTGACGGCGATGCGATGCGGCGTGGCCTCGGCCTTCGCCGGAAGCCGGACTCGTAGCGTGCCGTCCTTGTGCTCCGCCGTGACAGCTCCAGCATCCACGCTGCGAGGCACCGTGAACGACCGGCGGAATGTTCCATAGGCCCGCTCCGAGCGGAACATCCGCCCGTTGTCGACCTCGGCGTCCCTCTTGCGCTCACCCGCAATGGTGAGGACGCCGTCTTCAAACATCACGCTGACGTCCTTGCGGTCGACACCTGGCAACTCGGCGCTGACGATCAACGCGTGATCGTCGGTCTCGTAGACATCGACCGTCGGCATCCAGTTCTGCTGCCTGGCGGCCTCGTCAGTTCCGGGGCTGACGCGACGGAACATCCGGTTGAATGGGGCGTCAAATGCGGTGAACTCCTCAAACGGATTCCAATGAACCAATGACATCTGTGTACCTCCTCAATCTGAAGAAACCTGCTCTGGTTTTCGTCGTCGATCTCCACGGTCTGGATCCATACTAACCACAACATGAGTTTATGTCAATAAGCTAACTTGAGTGTTTTAGGCTAAGATTCTTGCAATCGAGATTCACCTTCGTGAGGGGCATTCGTAGAACAGACCTCGACTGGGCGGTTTGAGGCGGAGCGTCGCTAGACGAGCAAGCTCGTGAGGCGTGCAATTGCCAACGGCCGATCGGCCTCGAGACAGCTTTTCATCACCTGACCGGCGTCCAGCATGCCGCCGTCCGAGAGCACCGCGCGCACCAAGGTGAGCGGAACCCGCTCGAAGTAGGGATTCCGGACGGTCACACCGGGGGGGGGCTGATCCCAGACCTCCGCCGCGGGTCCCTGTCGTAGCTGCAAGAGAGCGGCGACACCGGGTGGGACGAACTTGTCGCGTGAGGCTACAACGTAGACTGGCACACCAAGCTCCCCCGCCAGGGCGGCCAGTTGCGCCGAGCCTGCTTTGTTGATCACCCAGTCGCCGGTCACCGCGTCGGCACCGAGTAGCAACACGTCGCTCAAATGAAGCGCTGCTCCCAGCCCCGCATCGGTGTACACATCAACGGCGAGCCCGGCGGCGGCCAATCCGGCCACCATCTCGCGCCCTTCGTAGATGGGTCGGCCCTCTGCGCATGCGACGCGAACGGTCCGCTGCGCGCCGACCGTCTCGACCACCCAGGCCACCGTACGGGAGGCCGAGCAGGTGGCCAGTCGCAACGAGCCGTCGCCCTCCATCAGCAGCGTGGCAGCCACCCGTATGACAGCCTGCTCCGCCCGATCCGTCTCGCGCTCGAACCGGTCGAGGGCCTTCACCGGGTCCTCCGCGGCCAATGCCGTACAGACCGCATTCCACAGCGCCCCCATCGAGGGCTGCGCCCTGCAGACCATGGGCGACAGCCGCTCGAGGGACGCCGGTCCTGTGGCGGAGGCCTGCCGCAACACCGCCAGCGCACGGCGCAACAGCGTGCTCGCACCCGACCGATGGTCTTGTGCGATTGCCGTCACTTCACGCGTCAAGCTGTCGTCCATGGCTTCCTCTGTGCGATCATGAGGCTTCTAGCGACGCTGCGCCTTGAACCGCCCAGACGGCGGTCGGCTCCGGATCGCTCGCAGGCTTTTCTCAGAGCCCCGCTACGCGGGGGCTACACATCTTTCGGCGGCGACTGAAAAAGTTGACCCAGCCGTGTCGATCTCGCCCATGGAAGATGTCTAGTCAAGTGCCAACACTCGCATACCTTACCGATCACACATGAAGATTCTGTTCATCGGCGACATCGTCGGCAAACCCGGACGCAGCGTGACACGCAAGGGCGTCGCGTCTCTGGTCGATCGATACGGGATCGACCTGGTGGTGGCCAACGTCGAAAACGCCGCGGGTGGCAACGGCATCACCCGGGAGATCGGTGAGACCATTCGCGATTCCGGTGTCGACGTGATGACCACGGGCAATCACGTGTGGGACAAACGGGAAGCGCTCGATTACATCCAGCTCGAGCCGCGCCTGATCAGGCCCGCGAACTACCCCGCTGGTGTCCCCGGGTCCGGCCATATCGTCGTCAAGGCCCGATCGGGCGACCCGGTTGCGGTCATCAACGTGATGGGCCGGGTCTTCATGGCGCCACTCGACAATCCCTTCAGGGTCGTGCAGGAGGAGATCGCGGCAGTGAGGGACGAGGCACGATTCATTCTTGTCGACTTCCACGCCGAGGCAACCTCGGAGAAGGTCGCGATGGGCTGGCATCTGGACGGCCAGGTCACCGCCGTGGTCGGCACGCACACACACGTACAGTCCGCAGACGCGCGAGTGCTGCCGGGCGGCACGGCGTACATCACTGATGCCGGCATGACCGGCCCGCACGACTCGGTCATCGGCGTCGACAAGCGCGTCGTCCTGAACCGGTTCGTCACCGGAATGCCGGGAAGATTCGACACCGCCAGCGGCGACCCGCGCTTGCACGGCGTGATCGTGACAGCTGATGCCGCCAACGGGCGCGCGACGGCTGTCGCGCGTCTCAGCCTGACCGTGGCCGACATCGAGACTACCGCCAACGAGACGGTGGCGGCACAGTGACCGGGGTGCCGTCCTTGCCGTTCGGCGAACCCGCAGGTGGCCCCGCTAATGCCCCCGACATCGTGACGGTCAGCCAGCTGACGAACCGCATTCGCGCGCTGCTGGAGTCGACCCATGCGGAGGTATGGGTAGAGGGCGAGATTGCGAACAGCCGGCTCTGGAAGACCGGCCACCTCTACTTCACATTGCGGGACGAGCACGCACAGCTCAAGGCGGTGATGTTCCGCTCGGCGGTCAGGAATCTGCGGTTCACCCCGGAGGATGGGCTGCGGGTCGTCGCGCGGGGTCGCGTGACCGTCTACGAGCCAAAGGGCGAGTATCAAATCGTGTGCGAGCATCTGCAGCCCGAAGGGCTTGGCGCGCTCCAGGTGGCATTCGATCAGCTGAAACGCGCGCTCGAGGCCGATGGATTGTTCGAGGCAAGCCGGAAACGCCCGTTACCGATGCTCCCCCGCCAGATCGGGGTCGTCACCTCGCTTGACGGCGCGGCGCTTCGGGACATCCTCAAGGTCTTGGCCCGGCGACACCCGACGGCCCACGTCGTCATTTGCCCCGTACGCGTGCAGGGAGACGGTGCGGCCGGCCAGATCGCCCGCGGCATCGACCAACTCTCGAGACAGGAAGGTATCGACGTCCTTATCGTCGGGCGGGGCGGCGGTTCGCTCGAGGACCTCTGGGCATTCAACGAAGAGCCGGTTGCACGGGCGATCGCGGCCTCGGCGGTCCCGGTGATCTCCGCGGTCGGCCACGAGATTGACGTGACGATGAGCGATATGGTGGCCGACATTCGCGCTGCGACCCCCTCGGCTGCGGCCGAGATCGTGGTCGCGGGTCGGGACGAGCTCGCCGCCCGCGTGGACCGGCTTGGCGAACGGCTGCAGGCAACACTCCGAGACACGATCCGGCATCGTCGCACCCAGGTCCTCCAGCTCGAGCGCCGCCCGGGTCTCGCCGGCTGGCCTGCCCACGTCGCCGTACGCGGCCGGCACGCCGCCGAGCTGACGCATGCCCTGAGCCGCGCCACCGGAGCAACGCTGGCCGTTCGAACCCGCCGCTTGCGCGCCGCCCACCTCGGGCTGGAGGCCAGAGAGCCGGGACGTCAGCTCGAAGCGAGCCGCACCCGTCTGGTGACAGCCGACGAACGGCTTGGCGCGACGATCGTCCATCGGCACCAGCGGCTGGAGGGCCACCTGGCCGACCTGACGGGCCGTCTCGACTCGCTGAGCCCGCTGGGGGTCCTCTCGCGCGGCTACGCCGTCTGCTGGAACGCGGATCGCACCGCGATCGTGCGAGACGCGTCGGCGGTGGCGGTGGGAGACGATGTCGGGATCACCCTTCGTCACGGTCAGCTCACGTGCACGGTGACCGGCAAGGACTGACTAGCGAGGCTCCGCCTCGCTAGCCGAACTTTTCTCACAGCCCCGCTACGCTGGGGCTAGACTCCGTGAATGGAGGCTGTCGTGGTGAGAGCGAAAAAAACACGCTCGAAATCTGACTCAATTGTCAAGATGAACGTTGTTCAAGGAGTCTAGACATGGAGAATCAGATCAAGGACTTCGAGTCGGCCATCGGTGAACTCGAGACCATCGTGAAGACCCTCGAGGCAGGCGACCTGTCACTCGAGCAGTCGCTCGAACTCTTCGAGCGCGGTGTCCAGTTGTCTCGGTTCTGCCACACGCGACTGGAAGACGCGGAGCGCCGGATCGAGATTCTCAGCCAGAGTGGCGAACGTGAAGCGGCGCCCGAGACGCTGAACCCCTCACCGGAGGACGGCGGCGCGGCGTGACCACACTCTCCGATTTCACCCGATATCTGCGGACCCGCTGCGCCGAGATCGACGCGGCGCTCGAAGCGGTGCTTCCGGTTCCACCGGCCTGTCCCCCGCCCATCGCCGAAGCGATGCGCTACAGCCTGTTCGCAGGGGGCAAGCGCCTGCGCCCGATCCTGACCCTGGCGGCGGCCGAGGCGGTGGTCGAGAGCGGTCACAGCGACCCGCACAGCCGCGACACCGGACTGGCGCTGGCGATGACAGCCGCCTGTGCGGTGGAGCTGATCCATACCTATTCCCTCGTACACGACGACCTCCCGGACATGGATGACGACGACCTGCGGCGCGGGCGGCCCACTGCGCACGTCGTCTATGGGGCAGGTGTGGCGATCCTCTCCGGGGACGCGTTGCTGACTCAGGCGTTCGTTGCCCTGGCGCGGTGCCGGTCGGACGAACCGTCCGAGTTCGAACAGCGGCGTCTCCGCGCCATTGCCCGCATCGCCGAGGCGGCCGGTGCCGCCGGCATGGTCGGGGGTCAGGTGCTCGACCTGGCCGCAACCGGCACCGGACCCGGCGGCGAGGCCACGAGTCGGCGAAACGGATCCGAGGTAACCGCCCTTCGGGAAATGCACGAGCGCAAGACCGGCGCGCTGATCGGCGCGGCGGCGGTGACCGGGGCGATCCTGGCCGGGGGCGACGAGGCCGCTATCGAGGCTGTTGACCGATATGCGACGCACCTCGGTCTTGCGTTCCAGATCGTCGACGACATCCTCGACGTCGAGGGGAACGCCGCGGATCTGGGGAAGACCGCGGGCAAGGACGCCGCCGCCGGCAAGCCGACCTATCCCTCCGTCCATGGCCTCGACCGGTCGAAGGTGCTCGCTACCGAGGCCGTCAGCTCGGCGCGAGAAGCGCTGGCGACCGCGGGTCTTGGCGGTCGGCTGAACGAGATTGCCGAGTGGGTCGTCTCGCGGAGCCATTGAAGTGAAGGTCTGGTGGAACGGTGTCGGAGCGAGACTGAGACCGAAGCCGGCGACACCCTCCGGACTCTCCTGCCTTCTGCATTCTGACTTCTGACTTCTGACTCCCCAGGGAGTTACAGAGCGACCAATGCCCCGCGTCCGACTCGATACGCTGCTCCACACTCGTGGACTGGTCGACTCGCGCACGCGCGGACGGGCGTTGATCCTGGCCGGGCAGGTGCGAGTAGACGGCCAAACCGCGACGAAGGCCGGCACGCTCGTACCAGCCAACGCCGATGTCACACTTGACCAGCCGGACCATCCATATGTGGGACGTGGCGGCGTCAAGCTGGCCCACGCACTTGACGAGCTCGGCATCGACCCGACCGGCGCGGTGGCGCTCGACATCGGCGCATCAACCGGCGGGTTCACCGACGTCCTGCTACGACGGGGAGCGCGCACGGTCGTGGCCCTCGATGTCGGACATGGTCAGCTGGCGTGGAGCCTGCGCCGCGACCCGCGCGTGGTCGTACTCGAGCGGGTGCATATCGCCACCGTGGCACCCGAGACGTTGCCACCGGCTCAGCGTCGCTTCGACGTCATCACGGTGGACGTCTCGTTCATTTCGATCCGGTATTTCATAGGCCGGCTGCCGATGCTGCTTCAGCCCGACGGGGATCTCGTCGCCCTCGTAAAGCCGCAGTTCGAAGCCGGACGCTCCGAAGTCGGGCGCGGCGGACTCGTGACGGACCCGGAGGTCCACACCCGCGTCGTGGCGGCTGTGGCGACCGCGGCCGCTGAGGTAGGATTGACACGCGTGGCGATGACGCCCTCACCGATCACCGGCGCCGAAGGCAACCGGGAATTCTTTCTCCATCTGCGACACACCGCCGAAACGTAATGTGTGCTGAGGCGTCCTCACCCGGGGCCACACTCCATCCGATCGCCACGGTCGGCATCGTGGCGAAGACCGGTCTGCAGAACGCAGCGCCGGTCGTGCGCGACGTGGTGAACTGGCTCGAAGGGCGGAACTTGCGCCCGGTGGTAGAGGCGGGCACGGCGGTGCTGGCCGGATTGAGCTCAGTCCGGACCGCCGCGGCCTCAGGGCTCCCCGACGCGTCGGACCTGATCCTGGTTCTGGGCGGCGATGGGACGCTGCTGGGAATGGCCCGGCAAATTGCCGCGGCGGAGAAAGACCCGCCCATCCTCGCCGTCAATTTTGGGAGCCTTGGGTTCCTGACCGAGATCACGCTCCCGGAGCTCTTCGACGCGCTGGCTTCGGTCCTGGACGGCCGTGCGCGTGTCGACGAAAGAAAGATGTTGCGCTCGCGGACCGTACGGGGCGACGCCGTGCTGACGGAACAGATCGTGCTCAACGACGTGGTGATCACGAAAAGCGCGTTGTCCGGCATTCTCGACCTGTCGGTGTCGGTCGGGGACCAATTCGTGGCCAGATTCAAGGCCGATGGACTGATCATCGCGACACCAACCGGGTCGACCGCCTACAACCTTTCGGCCGGTGGCCCGATCGTGCACCCGCTCGTCAACGCGGTTGTACTCACCCCGATCGCGCCGCACGCGCTCACGAACCGCCCGGTCGTCCTGCCCGAAACGTCGGCGATCCGCATCCAACCGGAGCCCAGTGACGGGCGCACCGAGGCCTTCGCCAGTTTCGACGGCCAGACCGGATACAAACTGGAAAGCGGCGACACTGTCATTGTGGAACGTGCCCCACGATCGTTGCGCATGATTCGCGCCGCGTCGCGTCCCTACTTCGCGGTGCTCCGCGAGAAGCTCCGGTGGGCCGAACGCTAAGTGGTCCCGGTCGTAGATACGGTCACGCACCGAGGGCGTCGAAGCGCCCGGTCCGCAAGGCGCGAGGAGGGAGCATACCGGCAGTATTCGACCGACAAGCAACGCCGCGGGATGGGATGCATCGGCGGCCGAATGCGACCGTATTTGTGACCGGGGCCACTAAGCCCAGCACGTTCGCCCGTGTCGTGACCGAGACGGCGCGCCGAGCCAACGAGATCAGATGACAACCCTAGGCCTCGACGGAATTGACTCGCTTCCGGCGCGCATCGAACGACTTGGCGAGCTCGCGCTCGATCTCTGGTGGAGCTGGAACCCGCACGCCCGGAACGTCTTCCGTCGTCTCGACTACACGCTCTGGCGATCGACTGACCACAACCCGGTGCGGATGCTCCGGCTGCTGCCACCCGCGGCACTCGAAAAGGCCAGCCGAGACCCGATCTTCCTGGATCTCTACGACCATGCGCTAGCCGGCCTGGACCCGACCCGGACTGCCACCGGGACCTGGTGGAGCGAGCGGATGCCCGCGATGCCCGGCCGGTCGATCGCCTATTTCTCAGCCGAGTTCGCAATCCATCAGTCGCTACCGATCTACGCCGGCGGCCTTGGTGTGCTGGCGGGTGATATCTGCAAGGAGGGTAGCGACCTTGGGCTGCCGCTCCTCGGGGTCGGCTTCATGTACCCGCAGGGCTACTTCCACCAGCACGTGTCAGCCGACGGCTGGCAACAGGAAGGCTACGAACAGCTGAACTGGGCCGACGCGCCTGTGACCCCGGCGGTGACACCAGGTGGACGACCGTGTGTCGTCACGGTGCCGCTCGGTAGCCGTACGGTGAAGGTCTCGGTCTGGCGCGTGCGCCTCGGGCGCACCAAGCTGTATCTCCTCGACACCGGTCTCGAGGAAAACGCGCCGTGGGACCGGGAGCTCTCCGCCCGGCTGTACGGCGGCGACACCGAGACTCGTATCCAGCAAGAGATCATTCTTGGAGTCGGCGGCGTGCGGGCACTCCGAGCTCTGGGCTCCGACCCGGTGGTCTGGCATCTCAACGAGGGCCATGCCGCATTCGTCGTGCTCCAACGGATGCGCGAGCTGACCGAGCAGGGTCAGAGCTTCGAGACCGCCCTGGCCGAAGTGCGGCGAACAACGGTGTTCACCACGCACACACCTGTCCCGGCCGGACACGACACGTTCCCGTTCCGCCTCGTCGAAGCCCATCTCGCCGGCTGCTGGGGCACGCTCAGAGGTCACCGTGAGGCGTTTCTGGCGCTGGGTAATTACGACAACGGCAGCGGCCCACACTTCAATATGACCGCGCTGGCATTGCGCACGGCCGGGCAGGTCAACGCCGTCAGCCAGCTCCATGCTGGCGTGACCAGACAAATGTGGGCGCCGATCTGGCCAGGCCTGAAGGACGACCGCCACCCGGTGCGCGCCCTGACAAACGGCATCCACATTGGAACGTGGGTGGCCAGCCGACTGGCGCAGCTGTTCGACCAGTATCTCGGCGCGAACTGGCGAGACCAGCGCGACGACGGGGTTTGGGACCGCGTGCGCGAGATTCCGGACACCGAGCTCTGGGGGGTTCGACAGGAATTGCGCCGGTATCTGTTCGATTTCATTCGCGAGAGGGCGCGTCAACGCTGGACCAACGAGCGGGTCGGCGGCGGCCAGGTCCTGGCTGCCGGGACACTGCTCGACCCAAACGCGCTGACCATCGGATTTGCCCGGAGGTTCACCGAGTACAAGCGCCCCGAGCTCATCTTCACCGACCCCGAGCGACTGGCTCGCCTGCTGACCGCAGCCAAGCGACCGGTCCAGCTCGTGTTCGCGGGCAAGGCACACCCGGCCGATGATCCGGGTAAACATCATCTCCAGCACGTCTACCAGCGAGCGCTCGACGGTGCCTTCGGCGGGCGGGTGGCCTTCGTCGACGACTACGACCTGCATGTCGCGCACTTCCTGGTCCAGGGCTGCGACGTCTGGCTCAACAACCCGCGCAAGCCGCTCGAGGCCAGTGGGACCAGCGGCATGAAGGCGGCCCTCAACGGCGTGCCACACCTGAGCATCGGAGACGGCTGGTGGGCGGAAGGATACGCCGGCGACAACGGTTGGCTCATCGACGGCGGCGAGCACCCGGACCGTGCCTCCACCGACGCCGCCGACGCCGACGCGCTTTACACGCTCCTCGAGCGGAAGGTGGTCCCGGCCTTCTACGACCGTGACGACGCCGATCTGCCCCGGCGATGGCTCGCGATTGTGCGACAGGCGATCCGCGCTGTCGCACCGCGCTTCACGACCCGGCGGATGGTGACTGAGTATGTCGAACAGATGTACGCACCGGCGATACGCGGCAGCGGGTACGAGTACCCGCAGGAGACAGGAGAAACCTGACGGCTTCGCCGGCCTCGGCCTACCCCTGCCCTGAGACGGAGTTGTCAGGACGTCGGGATTCCAGCGAGGAGCAGACTCGCCGAACAACGCGGCGTCCGATTCACTGGCCGCTGATCGGGGGGTGGTGGAGAATCTGGATGGTATTGCCGTCGGGATCGAACAGGTAGAGGGACCGGGCCCCGTCGCGGTGCGTGCGTGGGCGCGCCTTGAACCGCACGCCATGCGCATCGAGATACGTGGCCCAGCGGTCGACGTCCTCCGGCTCCCGAACGAGCAGGCCCAAGTGGTCGAGCCGACCAGCCTCCCACGAACGATCGGGACCGGCCCGATGCAGGGCCAGGTTGTCGGTGCCCGAGGTCAAATAGACGTTGTCCGGGTCCGGCTCCCATTCAACCCGGAAACCCAGCCGGTCGATGTAGAAGCTCTTCATCTCGTCGAACGCCCGCGCAAAGAGCGCCAGATGCCGCAACCCCAGGTGAGCTGGTCGCTCAGTCATTCCGTCAGTCTACTCGCTCGCGCTACGGCGGGTCTCTGAACTAAGATCTCGGGATGTCTCCACGGTCGGCCGCCCAGGCGCGATGTGCGTTGTGCGGTGTCAAGGATGTATCCGAGCCCCGTAGCGAGGCGAAGTATTGCCGCGACTGCTGGGACAAGAAGATAGCCGTCGAGGACATCGTCGCCAGGGAGTTCGCCCTCAAGCGATACATCCGGGCCCACAGCGCCGAGAAGTACCTCGTGTATCATTCGACGCTGAAACGGCCGTGTGGCCAACTCATCGTCGTCGACGACGGCTACGACCTGTTCCTGACTTTGGTGCTGTATCCCAGCTTCGCCTGGGACGAGGCGGCGTATCATCTCGAAGGCGACCCAGAGGGCCGGTCATTCGTGGAGATTTTGGTCGACGTGGTGGCGACCGAGGTGATCGAGCCGTGGGGCGGCGGAAAGTGGCACCTGGAGATTTTCCATTCCAGAGACGCCGAGCCCGAGGACTGGAACGGAGAAATGTGACGTTGAGGTTTCGGGCGACGCACCATATAATGCGCCCGACGTGTTGTGAATCAGAGCAATCCGGAGGTCAACAACTATGAGACGCCTGAATCTAACGGCGCTACTCGGTTCGGTGGTGGTCGTCATGCTCTCGGTCGGTTGTGCGGGCGGCGAGGCCGCGGACAGCGTAGAGGTGGCAGCGCCGGCCGTGGAGATCGGGCTGCGCGAATTGCTCGACAGCCAGCCCGACTCGCGGCTGGTCGCGGCCATGCGCGGTCCGGGGCAGGTCGGCTATCTACAGCCGCGGTCGCGACGCGACGGTAACGACATGGTGACGACATTCCGGATCAAGAACATCTCGACCGGCGCGCTCGCGGGCTTCAAGGTGGACGAATTCTGGTATGACGACGCCGGCGACACCGTGACCGGAGGCTCCTTCCGAAAGCGGGAGCCGTTCCTGCCGGAAGAGGTCATAGAGGTGGAGTTGCGGATTCCGCGCAACTCGCGGATGTCGCGTAGCAACTACGAATTCAGCCACCAGAACGGCCTAGTCGAGGCCAACCTCTTCGATGAGATGGAGGAGCCGACGCCGATGGAGGAAGCGGCCGAAGAGACCGACGCCGCCGCAGAGACCCCGGCACGCTAGCCTACAGCCCCTCGACCCTCTCGAACCTGACGAAGGCGCCCGCGAACCCAGACGTTCGCGCGGCGCCTTCTCGCTGTGCGGCCTGCCGCTCACCATCCTGTCTGGAGCGCGCCGAGGCCGCGCGTCGCCGTTCCGGCCGCCCCGCCCTCGCACCAGACTCCTCGAGTGATGCGAATCGGGTCTGGCGCGTCAACTTTTGTTCGCGGTGCTTTTGCTCTCGTGTCGCTCAGAGAGTCTGGCCACCCGCGTAGCGGGGCCCTTGAAGAATGGTCGCCTAGCGAGGCGGGAGCCGACGGCATCTGGGTGATCTGAGGCGGAACCTCGCTAGAACCCTCCGTTCCAACCTTCCGACATAGCCCGGCGTCCTAACAAGAGAGGATGGAGAATTACCTGCCAACGGCCGACGGCGTGGCCACTGCTATACTGCCCGCCATGAGGCTGGATATTGCCGCGGTACAGCGCGCGCTACGCGACGACGGTCTCGACGCGTGGCTGTTGTACGACTTTCACGGCTCAAATCCGATCGCTCGCCGGGTGACCGGGCTGAACGCAGCAGCCAAGCTGACGACACGGCGCTGGTACTATCTGATTCCGGCCGACGGCGCGCCACGGGCGCTCGTGCACGCGATCGAAGACGACCGCCTCGATCATCTTCCCGGAGACAAGACCCGGTATGCGCGGCACGGCGAGCTCGACGCGGGACTGCGCGCGCTGCTGATCGGCTGCGCGTCCGTGGCGATGGAGTTCTCGCCCGGGTGCGCCATACCCTACGTCTCACGGGTCGACGCCGGCACGGTCGATTCGATCCGCGCGCTCGGTGTCGAAGTGCTATCGTCAGGCGACCTGGTCCAGCGGTTCGAAGCAGTCTGGGACGCGGCGGCGCTCGAGTCCCACGAGACCGCCTCCCGAGCGCTCTATGCCATCAAAGACCGAGCATTCGACCTGGTGACCCAGCGGATGCGTGACGGCGATTCGGTCACCGAGCTGGAGGTCCAGGACGCGATGGCCGGCTGGTTCGAGCAGGAGGGCCTGATCAGCGACTCCCGCCCGGTGGTGGCGGCACAAGAGAACGCGGGCGACCCACACTACCTGCCGACACGCGAGCGGCATCGGGTCATCGACCCCGGCGTGGTACTGCTGCTCGATCTGTGGGGCAAACTGCCCACACCGGGAGCGGTCTATGCCGACATCACGTGGATGGGATTCACCGGGACCACCGTGCCGACCCGGTATGCCAAGGCGTTCACCGTGATCCGAGAGGGACGTGACGCGGCGGTCTCACTGGTCGAGCAGGCGGTGCGCGACCGTCGCGAGCTACGCGGCTGGGAAGTCGACCGAGCAACACGCGATCTAGTTACCGCGGCCGGACTCGGGGACCATTTCATCCACCGAACAGGACATAGTCTGGGAGAGGAAGTCCATGGCAACGGCGCGCATCTCGACGATTTCGAGACGCACGACGAGCGCCGGCTGCTCCCGGGCACCGGCGTGACCGTCGAGCCCGGCGTGTATTTCGAGGACTTCGGTCTCCGAACAGAAGTCAACCTGCACATCGGGCAGGAATCGGCGACCGTCACAGGTCCCTTGCAGACGGAAATCAGGACGTTGAGGTAAGGTAGGGAGAGTGGAGGAGCAGGATGTCAACACGTAGGAACACGCTGTTTTCCGGGGTGCTGATTGCCGTCACCTCGATGGCCATCGGCCTCGTGATCGCCGCACGACTCGACCTCGTGTCGAGCTCGGCGGCACAGACCTTCAACGCGTCGGCGCTGTCGGCCCTGCCGGAAATGAACAGCGCGCCGATCACTGGGCAGCTGGGCGCGAATACCTTCCGGGACATCGCGGAAGCGCAGAGCCCGATGGTGGTGAACATCCGCACCGAATCAAGGCGAAACACAGAGGGGCCGAGCGAATTCTTCGGTGGCGACGAGCTGTTCCGACGTTTCTTCGGCGATCCACCCGAACCCGGCCAACAGCCGCGTGAGCAACCAGCGGTTTCCGCCGGCACCGGCTTCGTCATCGACCAGGCGGGCTACATTCTCACCAACAACCACGTCGTGCAGGACGCCACCAAGATCGAGATCTCCTTCTTGGGCGATGACGACGAGACCTACGAGGCCCGGGTGGTCGGGCGCGACCGGTTGACCGACAGCGCGTTGATCGAGCTGATCGAGCACCCCGACTACGAGCTGCCGGAAGCACTGTTCGGTGACTCGAGTCAGATGCGCGCCGGCGACTGGGTCATGGCGATCGGGAACCCGTTCAACCTCGGGCACACCGTCACCGTCGGGGTGGTCAGTGCGGTTGGCCGGCCCTTCACGCAGATCCGGGGTCGGTCTCAGCCGGTCATTCAGACCGACGCGGCGATCAACCCCGGCAACTCGGGCGGACCGCTTCTGAACCTGCGTGGCGAAGTGATTGGAATCAACACCGCCATCGTGAGCGACCGACCCAGCAACCTGGGTATCGGCTTCGCCGTGCCGATCAACACGGTGCGTGATCTGCTGCCGCAGCTGCGTACCGGCAAGATCACGCGTGGAGTGATCGGCGTGTCAATTCTGCCGGTCACCAACGACGACTTCGAGTACCTGGGTCTCAGCGAGCGGGTGGGCGCGATCGTGCAGGCAATCGAGCCAAACGGGCCAGCCGACAATTCCGCCCTCGAGCCGGGCGACGTGATCGTAAGTTTCGACGGCGAGCGGGTCGAAGACATCGAGGACCTGCAGCAGAAGGTGGTCGACACCCGGCCAGGCTCGGTGGTCTCGTTGGGTGTCTACCGCGGCGGCGCGCCGACGACCGTGGCGATCACGATCGGCGAGCTGGATCTCGAGGCCCAGGGACGACCGACCCCGGAGCCAATCGAAGATTTGAACAGCGGCTTCGGTATGAGCCTGGAGGACCTCACGGCCGAGACCGCGCGACAGCTCGACATCGACCCTGGAACGGCGGGCGCCGTCGTGACGGGCCTGGCCCCCGGCGGCCCGGCGCAGAGTGGCGGCATGGCTCCGGGCGATGTGATCACCCAAGTCAACCGGGTGCCGGTCAGCAGTGCAGCCGAGGCGATTCGGGAACTGAACCAGGTGGAGGCCGGACGCCCCGCCTTCTTGATGATCCTCAGAAACGGCTCGCAGATGTTTCTCCGGGTTCGCAAGGAGTAGGAACCGGATCCATGTCGCTCCGCGCGCTGATCGTCCAGCGGATCCGAAACCACGGGCCGCTGACGACGGCGGCGTTCATGGACCTCGCGCTGTATCACCAGACCCTCGGCTACTACACCCGCGCGCCCCGCCGGACCGGGCGCGCGGGCGACTTCTACACCAGCGTCGACGTCGGGCCACAGTTCGGAGCGCTGCTGGCTACCCAGCTCGACGAGATGCACCGCCTGCTCGCCGCGACCGGCTCCCCGACGTTCGATCTGGTGGAAGTCGGCGCGGGCAACGGACAGCTGGGGCGAGACCTGCTCGACGCTGCCCAAACTACCTACCCGGAGTTGTACACGGCGACACGACTCACGCTGGTCGAGACGAGCGCCGCCGCTCGCGCAGCCCAGCCGGCCACCCTCGGGCGACACCGGGCTCGGCTCGCCGCCTCGTCGGCGGCTATGCCCGATCAGGTGTGTGGCGCGATCCTGGCGAACGAGCTGCTCGATGCGCTGCCGACCCACGCCGTCACGATGACCTCTGAGGGTCTGCGGGAAATCTACATCGACCTCGCCGGGGACCGCTTCGTGGAACGCATCGGGCCGCTCTCGTGCCCGGAGCTCGCGGCCTATCTCGCACGGCTCGACGTGGCCCTCGCCGCCGGCTGGCGCGGTGAGGTGAACCTGGCGGCGGCCGACTGGGTGCGTAGGGCCGCACGTCGGCTCCAGCGCGGCTTCGTGGTGCTGATCGATTACGGACACACGGCGGGCGAGCTGTATTCGGGACCACACGACGGCAGCACGCTGACGACGTTCCGCCGCCATCTCGTTGGCAGTAACGGTGACGACCCGTACCAGCGCGGTGGCCCGGCATGGCTGGCCCACCCGGGCGAGCAGGACATCACGAGTCACGTGGACCTGACGACGCTCCGGGCGGTGGCCGAAGAGGAGGGCCTCGAGGTGCTCGGCCTGACCGACCAGAGCCATTTCCTGCTCGGCCTGGGAGCCCTCAACGAAACTGACTCCGGCACCGACCCCGATGGCGTCGAAGCGGTCAGACACCGCCTGGCCCTGAAGACGCTGCTGGTGCCGGGCGGGCTTGGCAGCACCCACAAGGTGATGCTGCTGGGCAAGCAGGTCGGCACACCGGCCCTGCGGGGCTGCTCGTTCAACCCACGAACGGCCGAGTCTCACGCCTAGTCATGGCAGAGATGATCGAGCGTGAGATCAAGTTGTGCTACGACAGCCCGGCCGCGGCGCGCCGGGCAGTTGTCGCGGCAGGCGCGACGCCGCTACGGGCGCGACGCCTGCAGAACGACTGCCTGCTCGACCGGGAGACCGACCCGCTTGGCGACCGCCACTGCACATTGCGCGTCCGGTTCGACGGCGACCGCGCGCTCCTCACGTTCAAGGGCAGGCCCGCGCTGGGCACGACGAAGGAGCGGGAAGAGCTCGAGACTACCGTGGGAGACGGCGAGCTACTGCTGAAGTTGCTCGAACGGCTGGGTTATCGGGTGTGGTTCAGGTACCAGAAATACCGCGAGGAATTCCGCCACGGAGACCTGGTGATCGCGGTCGACGAATCTCCGATCGGCACGTTCGTCGAGCTCGAGGGAAGCGAGAAAGATATCCTCGCCATGGCGACGACGCTCCATCGCCCCGCCGCGGACTTCGTACTCGACTCATATCGCGCGCTCTTCCTCAACTATCGCGGGGCGCGCGGGTCGACGGCGACCGATATGCTGTTCGACACACTGTGACCGCCACACTGCCATCCGCGCTCGTGCTCGCCGCCGGACTAGGCACCCGGCTCCGCCCGCTGACATTCTGCCGCGCGAAGGCGGCTGTGCCGGTCGCCGGCACCCCGCTGATTCGCCGGCACCTGGCCCGCCTGGCCGCGCAGGGTGTGCGCGATATCGTGGTGAATTTGCATCACCGGCCGGACACGATCGCGGCGCTGGTCGGCGACGGCGCCACGCTGGGCTGTCGTGTCCGCTACTCCTGGGAGCCCGTGCTGCTCGGGTCGGCGGGCGGGCCGCGACACGCCTTGACGCTGCTCGACAACCAGTTCTTTCTCGTCAACGGCGACACGCTCTGCGACGTTGACCTGGCGGCCCTGCTTGGCGCCCATCTCGCGCGACGGGCCCGTGTGACCCTTGTCGTGACATCGAACCCGGATCCGCAGCGATACGGTGGCATCATCTCGGACGCGAACGGATGGGTGACCGGGTTCACCCGGGCCGGTGACGCTCGCGACGCGGCACACTTCGTCGGGGTCCAGATCGTCGACGCCTCGGTGTTCGAGCCTCTGCCGGACGGCGTCCCGACCGCGTCGATCGGCGGACTCTATGACACGCTGCTGGCCAAGCCGGAGCAAGTGGCGGCGCATAACGTCGACGGCCGTTTTCACGACATCGGGACCCCTGCCGACTACCTTGACACCACGCGGGCCGTCGACGCTGCCGAAGGGCAACCGAGCGTGTCGTTCGGTCTCCGGAGCGTCGCGCACCCGTCGGCGCAGCTCGAGCGATCGGTGCTCTGGGACGATGTGACCATCGAGGCCGGGTGTGTGGTGACCGACAGCATCATCACCGACGGTGTCCGTCTGGTCGAAGGAACCACACTCAACAGGCAAGCGGTCGTCCTGGCCCCGGCGTCACTGGAGGAAGCCACGGCGCTGCCCGGAGCCATCCGCATTGGTGAGCTGCTGGCGGTGCCGATCTAGGATGCTCGTGGAAGACCGCGTGTCGGCGTATCTCCGACGACGGAGTTTGGATCCGCGCACCACCGGTGTAGACCGGCTCCACGGGGATGCCTCGAATCGCTGCTACCTCCGCCTCACCCCACCCGATCGTGCATCCGTCATCCTCGCCGTCCATCCCGGTCCGTTCGCCACCGACGACTTGCCACAGATCGCGGTCGGCGCCTTGTTTTCTCGGCTGGCCATACCGGTTCCGGCGGTGATCGACCAGGCTGGCGATCTCGGCATCCTGGCCCTCGAGGACCTTGGTGATCAGACGCTGCAGGACTGGATGACCGCGCCCGATCGTGACCCCACCGCCCTCTATCGCGAGGCGGTCGGTCTCATCGCCAGACTGCAACGTGAGGGCGACAGCCTCCGCGACGAGCAGACCCTCCCCTTCACACTGGCGTTCGACGTCAGCAAGCTGAGCCGGGAGCTGGAGTTCTTCCGGTCAGAGTTCCTGCAGGCGTATCGGCGGGTCGACCTGGACCACAAGGAAGCCATTGCGCTGGCTGAGGAATTCTCTACGTTGGCCAAAGAACTGGCGGCCGAGCCACGCGTGCTCTGCCACCGCGACTATCACAGCCGCAATCTCATGGTCCATCGGGGACGGCTGGTCGTGATCGATTTCCAAGATGCCCGCATGGGACCGGACACCTATGACCTGGTCTCGCTGCTGCGCGACTGCTACGTCGACCTCTCGCCAGATCTGGTGACGGGGATGACAGAATACTTTCTGGAGACGGTGCCGACCGCGCACACCGCTGATTTCAGCCGACGGTTCGACCTGATGTCTGTACAACGTCACCTGAAGGCGCTCGGAACGTTCGGTCATCAGATCGCCGTCACCGACCGGCCCGGCTTCGCCGCCTACATCCCGCGCACGCTCGGACATCTGCGCCGAACCCTGCGCGCGTATCCCCGATTTGGACGGCTGCTCGATCTGCTCGCGCCGCACATGCCCGAGCTGGCCTGACAGGGTCGATTTTCGGCGCGGCTTGGCCAGGGCTGTGTGGACGACACGAACTTCGGCGACAATAAGCCCAAGGACGCTCGCACCTACCCTATTCACGCTGACCGATGCGCTTCGGAATCTCCACACACCTGTTCCACGGCGAGCGGCTCGACCGCGACCATTTGGTCGAAGTCGCGGCGCACGGGTTCGACGCGATCGAGCTGTTCGCCACGCGCAGTCATTTCGATTATCACGACGAGGCCGCGATTGACTCCCTCGCCGAGTGGTTGGCTGACACGCGGTTGCGGCTACATGCCATCCACGCACCAACCACCGAAAGCTACGTCGACGGCACCTGGGGACCGCCGTTCTCCACGGCGTGGAGTGTGGCAGAGGGTCGCACACGCGCCATCGAGGAAGCCGCGGTGGCGCTGAACATCGCACGTCGGGTTGAGACCGGTTTCCTGGTCGTGCACCTGGGCACACCAAAGAGCTACGCACCAGACCGCGACAACGACCCGAGGGCGGCAGCACGAAGCGTGACCGAGTTGCACGCTCTGACCAGTCCCTTGGGTCTGCAGCTCGCGCTCGAAGTGATTCCAAACGCGCTGTCGACGGCGACGGCACTCGTCGACCTGCTGGACAAGGAGGCAGACCGGGCGGGACACGGCGTCTGTCTGGACGTCGGGCACGCATTTCTCGCCGGCGACGTGACCGAGGAGATCGAGACCGCCTCCGGCTATTTGGTCACGACGCACCTTCATGACAATCTCGGTGTCACCGACCAACATCTGGTTCCCTTCGAGGGCGGCGTCGACTGGCCGGCAGCGATGATGACGATGCAGAAAGTTGGCTATGACGGCATGTTGATGTTAGAGGTGGCCGGCGGCGCCGACTGGCGCGACGTCCTCAAACGCGCGGCCCGCGCCAGGACGAAGCTGGAACGTCTATGCGAAGGATAGCGTGATGGCCCACATCGAAGAGATCGCGAACCACGAAGGCCGGTCCGTGACGTTGCGGGGCTGGCTTCACAAGCGGCGTTCGAGCGGTAAGATTCACTTCCTCACTGTGCGAGACGGCACTGGGTTCATCCAGGCGGTGATGTCGAAAGCGGCGGTCGGCGAGGAGCTGTTCCTGCAGGCGGGACACCTCGGCCAGGAGACCGCCATCGTCGTTCAGGGCAAGGTGCGAGCCGACGCTCGAGCGCCGGGTGGCTACGAGCTCGATGTCAGCGAGATGAGCGTCGCCGGAGAGACACGCGACTACCCGATCACGCCAAAGGAACATGGCGTCGACTTTCTGCTGGACCGGCGGCATTTGTGGATCCGATCCGAGCGACAGCACGCGATTCTGCGGATCCGTCACACGGTCATCCACGCGGTTCGGGACTTCTTGAACAACCAGGGGTTCACGCTGGCGGACACGCCGATTTTCACACCGGCTGCGTGCGAGGGCACGACGACACTGTTTCAGGTCCCGTATTTCGATCACGCTACCGCCTTCCTCACACAGAGCGGTCAGCTTTACAACGAAGCCAACGCAATGGCGCTCGGGCGAGTCTATAGCTTTGGTCCGACCTTCCGAGCCGAGAGATCCAAGACCCGCCGTCACCTGACCGAGTTCTGGATGGTCGAGCCAGAGATGGCCTACGCAACGCTCGACGACGCGATCGACCTGGCCGAGTCGCTGATTACGGCGGTGGTAGCGCGGGCGCTCGAGACCCGCGGCCGTGAGCTCGAGACGCTCGAACGCGAGCGGGGATCGCTCGAGGCCATTCGCGCGCCGTTTCCCCGCATCACCTACGACGAGGCGGTCCGCATGCTTCAAGACCACGGCCGCCCCATCGAGTACGGCGATGACTTCGGCGGCCCCGACGAAACGTTCCTCGCCGAACAGTTTGACCGGCCAGTAGCGGTGCACCACTACCCCTCAGCGACCAAGGCGTTCTACATGAAGCCGGATCCAGAGCGCCCGGAGCTCTCGTTGTCGGTGGACATCCTGGCGCCCGAGGGCTACGGCGAAATCGTGGGCGGGGGCCAGCGGCTCGACGACCTCGACCTTCTCCTCCGGCGGATCACCGAACACGGCCTGCCACAGGAGGCATTCGAGTGGTATCTCGACCTGCGTCGGTACGGCAACGTACCGCATTCCGGGTTTGGGATGGGCATTGAACGCCTGGTGGCCTGGATCTGCGGCCTCGAGCACGTCCGAGAGACCATTCCATACCCCAGGATGCTGTACCGATTGACGCCCTAGCAGTCCGGTTCGGGCTTCCGACAGACGCCAAAGGGGGGCGCTCCCGACATGCTCCGCCTGGACCGGCGGCCGTGACGTCGGGCATGCCTGCGGCCTCTGTTCCAAGGCCCCGGCTCCCGTGCTATAGTTGTAAGGTTACGTTCGCGGTGATGGACGAGAGTGGGCGTTTTGGCCCGCTTTTTGTTTTTCGGGCAGACCCTCGCTGTGACCGAGTCGCGAAAAGATCGTCTCGGCGAAGTGCGATCAATTGCCGATCGGGTCGCACGCAGCCAGGGGCTCGAGCTCTTCGACCTGCAGTTCCGCCGCGAGTCCATCGGCTGGGTGCTGCGGATTGTCATCGACCGCCCGGCGGTGCCGGCGAGGCCAGACACCGACGGGCAGGGCGAGGACGTGACGGTAGGCGACTGCGCGAAGCTCAGCGTTGACGTGAGTGCGGTCCTCGATGCGGAAGTGACCTTCGACCACACCTACACGCTGGAGGTGTCGTCGCCCGGACTCGACCGCCCGTTGCGCCATCTGGCTGATTTCGAGCGGTTTGTTGGACGGCGAGTCAAGATTGTCACGTCGGAGCCAATCGACGGACAACGATTCGTCTCCGGTCGCATCACTGAGGTGGACGACCGGTTCATCGTGATCGCAGACGGCAAGACGACCCGCCGGGTTCCGGAAACGGCGGTCGCGCGCGCACGGCTGGAGGTCGAGTTCTAAGATGTCCGGTGGCTCGGGCCGTCGCGAGGAACAGCAATGAACAACACGTTGCAACAAACCATCGAGGTGCTCGCAAAAGAAAAGGGCATCGAGGCGGACGTCATCATCTCGGCCATCGAGGACGCCGTGCTGACCGCGTCGCGGAAGTATTACAAGTCGGACGAGAACCTGCGGACCAAGTTCAATCACGAAACCGGGCAGGTCGAGCTCTTCGCCGTGCGGCAAATCGTCGAAGAAATGTCGGACCCAGCGACGGAGATCGCGCTCTCCGAGGCGCAGGAGCTCTATGGTGACGAGGCCGAGCCGGGGATGGAGATCGAGTTCCCAAAACCGACCGACGTGCTGGGGCGTATTGCCGCCCAGACAGCCAAGCAGGTCATCTTCCAAAAGGTCCGGGAGGCCGAGCGCGAAAACGTCTTCGATGAGTTCAACCAGCGACTGGGTGAGGTGGTCAACGGTCTCGTCAAACGGTTCGAAAGCGGTGACATCATCGTCGAGGTCGGCCGCGTCGAGGCGCAGTTGCCCAGACGCGAGCAGTCACGCGCCGAAAATTACACAACCGGGGACCGCGTGCGCGCGATCATCAAAGACGTCAACAAGAACACCAAGGGCCCGCAGATCATCTTGTCGCGCACCGACCCCGTGCTCCTGATCAAGTTGTTCGAACAGGAGGTACCGGAGATCTACGACGGCACCGTCGTCATTCGGGGCGCGGTCCGAGAGGCCGGAGACCGAGCCAAGGTCGCGGTGGCATCGCGGGAGCGTGAAGTGGATCCGGTCGGCGCCTGTGTCGGGATGAAGGGCACCCGCGTCCAGGCGATCATTCGTGAGCTGCGTGGTGAGAAGATCGACATCGTTGAGTGGTCGGAAGACGCAGTGACCTTCGTGACCAACGCGATCAGCCCGGCGCGCGTGCAGCGGGTATCGGTAGTGGACGAGACCGAACGGGTCGTCGAAGCAGTCGTCGAGGACCGTCAGCTCTCATTGGCCATCGGTAAGAAGGGCCAGAACGTCCGCCTGGCGGCCAAGCTGACAGGCTGGAAAATAGACATCAAGAGCGAAGAGGAAAAACGACGGGAAGTCGAGGCCCAGTTCGACGGGCTTGGGACCGAACCCGCGCCATTGTCGGTACCAGGACTCGACGAGGGAATGGTCGAGAAGCTGAATGCCGCCGGCATCGAGACGGTGGAACGGATGGTCTCAGCAACCGCGACCGAGCTGAGCGAGGTATTGGGCATTTCCGAAGGCTCGGCAGAGGCGCTGAGACAGGGTGCCGAGGCGGCGACCATGGCCGCCGGGGGCGCCGTGGGCAGTGGCACCTCCGAGGCGGCGCACCAGGACGGCATCGAGCCGATCCCCGCGGCGCCCCTCCCAGACCCGGCCGCCGCAGTTGAGCTCCCGGCCGAGGCGCCCCCTGACGAGCACGACGAGACTCCGTCGGCTCACGCAGCGGCTGACGAGGACGACGCCGCAACGGAGCAATCGGCGGCTGACGAGGACGACGCCGCAGCGGAGCAATCGGCGGCAGTGGACGGTGACGGTGGAGAGGCGACGAGGCCAACCGACGAGAACGGGAGCGCACCCGAGGACGAGGAAGGTCCGCGCAGCTAAGGCAAAGGACAGACGTGGCCACGATCCGGATTTACAAGGTCGCTGAAGTGCTCGGGATCCCGAGTCACGAAGTCATCGACCTGCTCAAGCGCGAGCATGGCATCGAGGTAAAGAGCGCCTCGAGCACGATTGAGGAGATTGTCGCCACGCAATTCGCAGAGCGTACAGCGCGCGAACGCGACTTGAGTTTGCCAACGGGACCGCTCTTCTCGGCAAGATCGGCCTCAGGGAGCCGAGGTCGTAAAGGCGCGAAGGGCGCGAAGACGCCGGAACCCGCGCCACGACCGCGGTTGGGCCCACCTCGTCTCGTCAAAGCGCCGAAGGTTGCCCCGGCGGCGGATTCGGTAGACCCGGTAGTCGCTGACGCGTCACCGGTCGCGACCGAGACACCGGCCGCCGTCGAAGCCACACCGCTCGAATCGGCACCAAGCCCGGCACCAAGCGATGTATCCGCCGAAGCGGCCTCAACGCCGCCCCCTGCGGCACCATCGCCGACACCTGCCGAAGTGACGCCAGTAGAAGCGGTGTCCTCCGAGGCGGCGCTCGCCGAAGAGGCCCCGCCGGCACCCCTGGCGGCATCACCGACAGTGCCGGCCCAGCCGGTAGCCGCTGCTGCAGCCACGCAACCACCGGCGCCGGCCGCTGAGAAGCCGGTGACACCGACCGGCCGACTCGTTCCGTCGATGCTGAAACTGCGCGTCGAGGAGAAGGCACCGCCTCTGACGCCACCGCCCGCACCGATGGCTGCGTCCCTCGCGGCACGCCCTGTGGCTCGGGCCCGTCCGCGACCAGGCTCCCGGCCGATCGGTCCGGCGCCGACGCGACCCGCCGCACCGCTCGGCGGCTCGCGTCCGCTACCTACACAGCCGGTCAGGCCCGCCTCGGCCCGGCCCACCGGTCCTGCCGTCGGCTACCGGCCGTCGTTCCGGCCACCGCCGCGCCGGCCGGGAGGAAAGCGACGCCGTCCACCGCGTCCCTCGATACGACAGGCACCGGAACCGCCGCCGCCGATCACCCGCACGATCTCGCTTGCCGAAGGGATGACCGTCAAGGACCTTGCAGAAAGGCTGGACCTCAAGGCGAAGGACGTCCTGAAGAAGTTGATAGAGCGACGGTTGATGATGACCATCAACACGACGCTGGATACCGAAACGGCGACGATGGTGGCCAGGGAGTTCGGCGCCGACGTCGAGATGCGCTCGTTCGAAGAGGAAGTGGCCGAGGTCGAATCGACGGCCGTTGAGACCGATGAGTTGGTCCCGCGGGCGCCGATCGTCACCGTGATGGGGCACGTTGACCACGGGAAGACGACCTTGCTCGACGCCATCCGAGACTCGCGTGTCGCCGACCGTGAGGCAGGCGGAATCACGCAGCACATCGGCGCGTATGCCGTCGAGATCAAGGACCGGCGCATCGTGTTTCTGGACACGCCGGGTCACGAGGCGTTTACGTTGATGCGAGCGCGCGGGGCCCGTGTCACCGACGTCGTCGTCCTCGTGGTCGCGGCCGACGACGGCGTGATGCCTCAGACCAAAGAGGCGATCGAACACGCCAAGGCAGCAGACGTGCCGCTGATCGTCGCAATCAACAAGATCGACAAAGCCAACGCAAATCCCGAACGCGTCAAGACCGAGTTGTCGGAGATAGGGTTGACGGCCGAAGACTGGGGCGGGCAGACGGTGACGGTCGAGGTCTCGGCCAAGCAGCAGCAGAACCTCGACACCCTGCTCGAAATGATCTTGCTCGTCACCGAGATGGGCGAGTTCAAGGCCAACCCGAAGCGCAGTGCGAGCGGAACCGTCCTCGAAGCCAAGATCGATCGCGGGCGCGGTCCAGTCGCCACGGTCCTCGTCAAGGACGGCACGTTGCGTGTCGGCGACAATTTCATCGCCGGGCCGATCGTAGGCAAAGTGCGGGCGCTGATCGACGACCGGGCCGTCCAGCAGACCGAGGCCGGTCCGGCGAGCCCGATCGAAGTATTGGGCCTGACCGGGCTGCCGCAGCCGGGCGACACGTTTCAGGTCGTGGCAGATGCAGCCAAGGCGCGACAGATCGCGGTACTCCGCCAGAGCCATGCCAAGGCGAAGACCCTCGGTGAGCGGGGCGGTCGCCTGACGCTCGAATCGCTCCAACAGCAGATTGCCGAGAGCGGCACCAAGGAACTGCCGATCATCGTCAAGGCAGACGTCCAGGGGTCGGCCGAAGTGCTGGCCGACGCATTGAGCAAGCTTGGAGACGAGCGCGTGAAGGTGCGTCTGCTCAGCAGCGGCGCCGGCGCCATCAACGAAGGGGATGTCGTCTTCGCGGCGGCATCGAACGCCGTCATCATTGGCTTCAATGTCCGACCCGACCGCAATGCCTCGGCAATGGCCGATCGGGAGCAGATCGACATCCGGCTCCACCGGGTAATCTACGACATCACTGAGGAGATCAAGAAGGCGATGGCCGGTCTGCTCGAACCGACCGTCAAGGAGATCCAGATCGGCACCGCGGAGGTGCGGGACGTGTTCAAGGTGCCGAAGTTCGGTGCGGCTGCGGGATGCATGGTCCAGGAAGGCAAGGTCACGCGCGCGGGCGATACTCAGGCCCGGCTCCTCCGCGACAACGTAGTGCTCCACGAGGGCCGCCTCGGGTCGCTCCGCCGGTTCAAGGACGACGTGGCTGAAGTGAAGAACGGTCTCGAGTGCGGCATCGCCTTCGAGCGGTACGCCGACATCAAAGTGGGCGACGTCATCGAGGTCTTTACGCTCGAGACAGTGGCCGCGACCGTTTGAGAGCGCAGCCCGCACTGAAGTGAGGCGGCTGTGGTAAGTCCGCTGAGGCGCGCGACAATGCGCGCCTCGCGGTCGCAGAGTGGGGCTCTCGGGGTCCCCGCGTAGCGACCGCGTGGGGTGCGGGACGCAGCCCCGTCTGATGATGGTCGTAGGACTCCTCTCCATCGAACTGCATCTCGCTGGCGCGCGCTCGTTGAAAGACAAACGCGCAGTGCTCCGTCGGCTGAAGGACCGGGTGGGCCGGCTCAATGTCGCCGTCGCCGAGGTTGCCCACCACGACCTGCGGCAACGCGCCGGTCTCGGTGTCGTGACGGTCGGCGTCGACCAGGAGATAGCGGAACGCACGCTCGAGAGCGTCGTGTCGGAGATCGAGCGGGTGGAGCCGGGTCTTCTCGTGCGGAGCGAGATCGAATGGCTAGCGTAGCCGTTGTGGCCAATGTAGATGTTGGCGAAGCCCTCCGGCTTACTCGTGACTTCTGTCTTCTGCCTTCTGACTTCTCGAGGGTGCTGTTCTAGACCGGCAAATGCAATCCCGCCCCGAACGCCTCGGAGACCAAGTACGCGCGGAGCTCTGCGCCCTGCTGCAGCGGTCGGCGCGCGACCCTGCGATCCAACTCGTCACGGTGACACATGTGCGCATGACCAAGGACCTGCAACATGCACGTGTCTACTACACGACACTGGGCGACACCGAGACCGCCCGGCGGGAGACTTCGCGAGGCCTGCGTCGCGCAACCCCGTTCCTACGCGGTCAGCTGGGCCGCCGCATCCGAGTCAGGCACGTGCCGGAGCTAACGTTCGTCTACGACGAGTCGATCGAACGCGAGCAGCGGATCGCGCAAGTCCTCGAAGAGCTGCGCGACGACGCGCCATCGACGCCACGCGATGTCCAAGAAGACTCCGGTACACGCTGAGCTGACCCAGATTCGGGACATGCTGCTCAAGGGGCGCAGCTTTCTGCTGACCTCGCACGCGCGTCCGGATGGCGACTCGCTTGGCTCGCAACTGGCGCTGGCCGCGGCGCTTCGGCAACTTGGCAAACAGGTCCGGATCATCAATTCCGACCCGGCGCCGGACCTCTACGCGTTCCTCCCAGACCTGTCGACTATCGAGATTGTCGCGTCGGTCGAGGATCGGTTCGATGCGGTGGTCGTACTGGAGTGCAGCGATCTGAGCCGGGCGGGAGTCGCCGGACTCGAAGGACGGCCGCTCATCAACATCGATCACCACCCCGGTAACGCGATGTATGGCGACATCAATTGGCACGACGTGTCGGCCTGCGCCTGCGCGGAGATGGTCTTCGAGCTGGTCACGGCGCTCGGTGCCCACCTCACTCCGGCGATGGCGACACACGTCTACGTCGCGATCCTGACCGATACCGGGTCGTTCCGGCACGCGAACATCACAGCACGCACCTTCGAGATATGTCGTCAAATCGCCGAGACTGGCATCGACCCGGCCGGTGTGGCGGCGCACGTCTACAACAACGGCAGCCTCGGACGACTGCGGCTGACCGGCGTACTCCTGGACCGGATGCAGCTGGAGCACCAGCGTCGTATCGCGGTGCTCGCCGTGAATGATGCGATGCTGACCGAGGTCGGCTGCGATCCCGACGACCTGGAGGGCATCGTCAATCTGCCCTTGGCCGCACAGCGCGTGCGCGCCGTGGTCTTCATGAAGGAGACCGACGAGGGCCTGCGGGTGAGCCTGCGGTCGAAGGAGGGGATCGACGTTCGCCAGGTGGCGGTCTCCTTCGGCGGGGGCGGACACCTGAACGCCGCCGGGTTCACCGTCGAGCATCCGGCGCCGGACACGCGTGGCCAGATACTTGCGCGTGTCGCGTCGGTGATCACGGACAGCGACGAGTGACGGATAGGTCAGCGCACGACGGGGTGCTCGTCGTCGACAAGCCAACGGGACCGACCTCGCACGATGTTGTGTCATGCGTGCGACGAACTCTCGGCCTGAAGAAGGTCGGCCACCTGGGCACTCTCGATCCAATAGCCACCGGTGTCTTGCCACTCGTCGTCGGTCGAGCCACGAGACTCGCTTCGCTGTTCAGCGATGCCTCAAAACAGTATGACGCCGTGATCCGGCTCGGGCTGGTCACCGACACCTACGACATCACCGGAACGGTGGTTGGCGGGTCCGAGGCCAACTTGACCGGCGCCGAAGCCGCCGGTGCACCAGAAGAGCCGACGCCTGAGGCGATCGCGCAGGCGGCATCTGGCTTCATCGGGTCCTATGCGCAGCACCCGCCGTCCTACTCGGCGAAGAAGATCGACGGCGTCCGCGCGTACAATCTCGCCCGGCAACGACGGGCCGTCAACGTGGCACCGGTGCCGGTCACGGTCGAGACGCTCACCCTGCTGTCGATAGACGGATCGCGCGTGCGGTGCCGGATTGTCTGTTCCAGCGGTTTCTACGTTCGCTCCCTGGCCCACGACCTCGGTAAGGCCCTCGGATGCGGCGGGTGTCTCGAAACGCTTCGGCGTGAGCGGCACGGCTCCTTCGGTCTCCAGGACGCCGTTCCGCTGGCGCGCGTCATCGAGTACGGCGTGTACGGCGAGGCCGCCGAGCGCGGCGCCCAGGTCGCGACGGAGCTCATCCCAATGGGTGCCCTGCTACCCGGAATACCGGCGATTGTCGTCAACGACCTGGGCGCAGGCCGAACCGCGCACGGAAACCCAGTGAGACTCGCCGATTTGACGCCTGGAACCGGTTTCCCGCCACCAGAGACGGGGCGGGTGCGGGTTTTGGACGAACGCGGCCGGCTGCTCGCCATCGCCGATCAGCGTGCCGACGGCGCTTTGCATCCCAAGATTGTTCTAGTGTAGGATCGATCGGTTAACCAATGTGAGAGGGACGATAACGTCAGTGGATGTGGCAGTTCTTACGGCGGTTCGGAGCACCGACTGCTCGACCATCACACGTCGGTCGTGTCTGGGCCGTTCGTGGAGGTGATCAGCGGTGGTGTTGCAGAAGGAACAGAAAACCGAACTCATCGGCTCGTATCAGACCCACCAGTCCGACACCGGGTCTCCCGAAGTGCAGGTCGCGTTGCTGAGCAAGCGCATCAGCTATTTGACCGAGCACTTCAAGATTCACGCGAAGGATCACCACTCGCGTCGCGGATTGCTGAAGCTCGTCGGGCAACGGCGACGTCTTCTCGACTATCTCAAGGCCAAGGACTCGGGTCGCTACGGCGATCTGATTAAGCGATTGGGTCTCCGCAAGTAGTTGGGCCTCGCCCAGCCTTGGTCCCATCCTCCCACGCGCCCGTCTCCTCGCCGAGAGGATCGCTCTGGAGTCAAGACATGCATATAGGCGAAGTGAACGTTGGCGGCCACCCTCTGACCATCGAGTCGGGCAAGTTGGCCAAACAGGCCAATGGGTCCGTCGTGGTGCGGTATGGCGACACGATGGTGCTCGTAACCGCGTGTTACTCGTCTTACGAGCGAGAGGGCATCGACTTTCTCCCACTGACCGTTGACTACCGTGAGAACACCTACGCCTCGGGCCGAATCCCGGGGGGCTTTTTCAAGCGGGAAGGCAAACCTCCAGAAAAGGAAGTGCTGACGAGCCGGGTGATCGACCGCCCGATCCGTCCCTTGTTCCCGTCCGGGTGGCGTCGCGAGACGCAGGTCGTTGCATTCGTCATCTCGGCCGACACGGAGAACGACTCGGATGTGCTGGCGCTGACCGGCGCCTCGGCGGCGCTGGCCATCTCGGAGATGCCGTTCGAACGCACAATTGCCGCGGTGCGGGTCGGACTGCTCGACGGGGAGTTTCTGATCAACCCGACTTTCGACCAGCGACGACGAGGTCGCTTGGATCTCATGGTGGCCGGTAGCAAGGACGCGTTAGTCATGGTCGAGGCGGGCGCCAAGGAGGTCTCCGAGGAGGAAATGCTGCACGCGCTCGAGGCCGGTCACGAGGCTATCCAAGGAATCATCGCCGAAATCGACAAGATGGCGGCCGCCATAGGCAAGCCAAAGCTGACGGTCGAGGCCAAAGTGCCGGACGCCGCCATTGCCAAAGAGGTCGAAGACCAGATTCTCGGCCCGCTCGCCGACGCGATGCGGATACGGGACAAGCTGGAAAGCTACGCGGCCGTCGACCGGGTGCTCGATGAGTATCTCGCAACCCTCCCAGACGACGATGCCGAACGTCGCACCACAGCGAAGAGCGTGTTCAAGGCGCTCAAGGAACAAGTGCTGCGTGACGAGGTGCTCGAGCACGGACACCGCCTCGACGGCCGGGCATTCGACCAGATCCGAACGATAACGTCCGATGTCGGGCTCCTGCCTCGCGCCCACGGCTCGTCGGTGTTCACGCGGGGTGAAACGCAGGCGCTGGTGACCGCCACGCTCGGCACAGCAGACGACCAGCAGAAGGTCGAGATGGTCGACGGCGAGATATACCGTCGCTTCATGCTGCACTACAACTTTCCGCCGTTCTCGGTCGGGGAAGTCAAGTTCTTGCGTGGCCCTGGTCGACGGGAGATTGGACACGGCAACCTCGCCGAGCGCAGTCTGCTGCCGGTCGTGCCCAGCGAAGAAACGTTCCCCTACACTGTCCGGGTGGTCTCCGACATCCTGGAGTCGAACGGTTCGTCGTCCATGGCCTCGGTATGCGGCGCCACGCTGGCGATGATGGACGCGGGAGTGCCGCTCAAGTCGCCGGTCGCGGGTGTTGCGATGGGGCTGATCCTCGACGAGGAGAAGGGACGCCACGCCGTGCTCAGCGACATCGCTGGCGCCGAGGACCACTACGGCGACATGGACTTCAAGGTCGCCGGCACCAGCAACGGGATCACCGCCCTGCAGATGGACATCAAGGTGAGCGGCATTACGGCCGACATCATGCGGCAGGCGCTGGAACAGGCGCGCGCCGGGCGACTACACATCCTCGAGCGCATGCGTTCCACGCTGCCGGACCCACGGTCCAACATCTCGTCCTATGCGCCGAGAATCGTCACGATCCAGATCCCGGTCGACAAGATCCGAGACGTGATTGGACCGGGTGGCAAGACGATTCGCAGCATCATCGAACGAACCGGCGTGAAGATCAACGTCGAGGACGACGGCCGCGTAAACGTTGCGTCGAGCGACGACGCCTCGGCCAGCAAGGCTATCTCGATCATCGAAGAGCTCACCGCGACGCCTGAGCTGAACAAGACCTATCTGGGCAAAGTGCAGCGCATCACCGACTTCGGCGCATTTGTAGAAGTACTCCCGGGTCTGGACGGCCTGCTCCACATCTCGGAGATCGCGCACTACCGCGTCAAGGAAGTTCGCGACGAACTGCAGGAAGGTGAAGAGGTTCTCGTGAAGGTGATCAACGTCGACCCGTCCGGAAAGGTCAGGCTGAGCCGGAAGGCACTGCTCGACAAGCCTGAGGGCGGCGGCAAGGCCGCTAGTGGCGCGTCACGGGCACCGCAACCGGCGAAGTCCTAGACACAACGTCCTACAGGAGGAAGCCGGAGGCCTTCGCTTCCTACTGCTTTGACACGGGCCAACGACTGGGGGTGCCGACATCCCCAGACCCCAGCCGAGCCTACGGCTGCAGTGCCGCTTCGGCGCGACGTGCGGCTGCCAACCGACGATAGAGCGGCGGGTGCCTATGACACAGCAGTTCGACCAGCCGTGACGGGCGCTCTTCGACGAGATTCTGCGCGCCCAACCGGCGCAGGCCGGAGATGAACGCCACTGGATTCCGGGTCATTCGAATCGCAAAGAGGTCGGCGCGCCGCTCGTGACGTCGCGACAACGCGTACCCGAACGGCGCCGCAGCAGCAACCACCCCACCGGCGCCCAAAACCAGCAGTGGTAATCCAGCCACATCACCCGTACCGGCCACGCCGAACACCCCGCCCAGACGTACCATCGTCCAGCCACCGACCAGCAGGGCAAGCAGCGCCACCGACAGCTCAAACGCCATCAGCTGCCATACGTCGCGATGGACATGATGGCCCAGCTCGTGCGCAAGCACCACCTCGATCTCATCATCCGAGTAGTCGGCCAGCAGTGTGTCGCTGAGCAAGATACGGCACACGGGTCCCAGCCCGACCAGCGTCGCGTGGGCGCGCCTCGTCGTCGCCCCGACCGCACACTCGTCGACCCGCGGCGCCGACACGCCCGCACGCTCGGCGAGCGTCGCCAAGCGCTCGGTCAACCGAGCCCGGGTCATGGGCCGGACCGAATACAGCAGCGGGATGAGGCAGACTGGCGCGAGGTTGGTCAGTATGATCGTGGCCATCGCGAACGCGGCCCCGCTCACGACCCACCACCAGGCGGGCCACGTCGCAAGCGAGAGGGACACAACAACGGCCGCCACGGCGACGACGATGCCGCTCAGGGCGACCCTCTTGAGATGAGTGGACACCCAACGGACCGCGGCGATGCGCAACAGTGCGTATCGTTGTTCCAGCACAAAGCCCTGGAAGAAACGCACCGGCAGCAACGCCCCTTCGAGCACCGCCCACACGCACGCCGTGTAGGCGACCACCACACCCGCATGTCGCCACACCGGCGGCAGTCCAAGCTCGGCGACCACCTGGACCACCATGTTGCGAATCCCCGCCGAGCCCCCCGACGCAAGCAGCGTCAACAGCACCGCACCGCCGCCCACTGACGCGAGCAGGCCGGTTCGTCGTTTGAGCCGGTGATAGCGAGCGGCCTTTCCTTCGTTCACACGCGCCGGAGGCGTACGGGACGGCGAGAAAGTGACGGCGAAGCCATGCTGCCTCTCCTGCCTCCTGTCTCCTGTGTGCTGTCTCCTGGGAGCGGTCCGCTAGGGCTGCCCGAGCTGGACCGAGATCAACTTCGACACACCCGGCTCCTCCATGGTCACTCCATACAACCGGTCGGCGATCTCCATCGTCCTGCGGTTGTGCGTGACCAGGATGAATTGCGTGTCGGACTCCATTCCGCGCAGCATCTCGACAAAACGACCGATGTTCGCCTCGTCAAGGGGCGCGTCGATTTCGTCGAGTAAACAGAACGGGCTTGGCTTGTATTTGAAAATCGCAAACATCAACGCCATCGCCGACAGCGCCTTCTCGCCACCCGAAAGCAACTGGATGCTCTGCAACCGCTTACCGGGCGGCTGGGCGATGATGTCGATGCCGCTTTCTAGCAGATCACTCTCGTCGAGCAGCACCAACCCGGCACGCCCCCCCCCGAACAACGTTGAGAAGGTCTGTTGAAAGTGCGTGTTGATCGCGGTGAAGGCGTCACGGAACCGCTTCTGGGTCGTAACATTGATCCGCGCGATCGCATCACCAGTCGCGCGAATCGACTCCACGAGGTCGTGACGCTGGGTCGTGAGGAACTCGTACCGCTCGTCGAGATCGTCGAACTCCTCGATCGCCATCATATTCACCGGCCCAAGCCGCTGGATCTTCAATTTGAGCGTTGAGACCATGTCCTCGGCCGTCACGGGCGCGTCGATTTCGGTCGGCGCGTCGTCTTGCGCGATAGCGTCCTGGTCGTCCGCGTCGTCGTCTTCGTCGTCATCGGGGCCGTGGCCATGAGCCGGTTCGGTAGCCATCAGCTCGGCGTCGGGGACAATGGCCCCATCACGCTCCAGCGCCGCCACCTCCAGCAACGCCTCGTCGAGAGTCAGTTGCAGCGTGTCACGACAGGTTTCTTCGAGATGCGCCAGATCGGTCTCGGCAGTCACGCGCGCGATGTCCAGCTCCGACACCACCGCACGAATCTCCTCCAACCCTCCCCGAGTCGCGCGCACCTCGTCATCCTGCGTCTCGAGCTGTGCGCGCAACCGGAGCACCTGCTCGTCGGCCTCCCTGACGTCCTGCTGCAACGTGGACAGTCCCGTGACGTCTTCGTCGAGCTGCTGCTTCGATGTAGCCAGCGATTCGATGAGCGCCTCCCGTCCCGTCCTGATTCGTGTCTGATCTGCCGTCCGACGCTCGAGCCGGCTGGCGAGTTCCTGAGTGGCGAGCTCGAGCCGCAGCGCACCTGCCTCCAGCCCGGACGCCCGTTCAACCAGTGCGGCATGCACCGCTTTCGTCTCCGCCAGCTCGCGGCTCAGCGCGTCAATCGACTCACGCGCCTCGAGCACGCGTCGCTGGGACGACATGAACCGCTCGTCGGCAACACGTTGCTCGCCCTCCAGCCGCTCAATCGATGCCTGCGCCTCCGTACGGCGGGCCTCGAGCCCGTCACGTTCCTCCTCCGCAGTCCGACGCTCCGTCTCGATGACTCCCAACTTGCGGGTCTGCCGCTCGGCCTCCTCGTCGAAGCCGGCGAGCTGCATCTCGTGACCGAGGAGGGCCTTCTCCTGCTGGTGCTGCTCCTGCCTGAGCTGGGCCAGATCGGCCTCGACGGATCCGCTGGTGGCGTCGAGCTCGGCGTTTTCTTCGATAAGACGACGCACAGCCGCCTGATCAGCCGTAATGGTGTCCTCTAGCGCCTTGATCTCGCGCTTGGTCGCCAGAATCCCGAGGCCTTCGCCCTTGGCTCCACCGTTCACCAGAGCCGCACCGCGGAACACGTCTCCCTCCGGTGTCGCGATCGGGGCGGTGGTCTGACACCCGGCCTGCGCGGCCTCGTCGAACGATCCCGCCAGCCAGCGATTCTCGAGCGAGGCCCGGATCGCCGCGGCCGCCTCGCCCTCGACCCGGACGACGTCGGCTACCGCCACGAGCCCAGGGTCCGGCACGGCGACCGTCTGAGGGCCTCCCGCGCTGTCCTCGACGATGAGAAACCCCGCCCGACCCACCCCCCGGCTGCGCACGAACGCCAGCCCGGCCTCGGCGTCGGCCCGTGACGGCACGACCACATATTGCAGCAGGTCACCAAGACAGGCTTCGACCGCACGTTCGTGTGCCGGTTCCACCTCGAGGTGGTCGGCAACAGCTCCGAGGTGACGGATGTCGGATTCAGACGCTGACAACAGAAGTCGTGCGGCATCCGAGTAACCCGCGCGGGTAGCCTCAAGGTCGCGCAGCGACGTGAGTCGTCCGGTGAGTCCGGCCAGCTGGTGTTCCCGGTCACGCAGATCGCGGCCGCGCGCCTCCCGCTCGGCGCGCAACGACGCGAACTCGCTGTCGCGTTCGACGCAGGCGGCCCGCACCCGCTCCAGTGCGTCACGAACGGCGTGCTCGGCGACAACCGTTCGGTCGCGGGCCCCGGTCAGCGTCTGGATCTCGACCCGCTGGTCATCCGCCTCGGCATCGAGCTTGGCCAACGCGTCGGCGAGGCGTGTCTGGCCGGCCGTCGCATGCTCGACCGCATGACGGAGCGCAGTCGCCGCGTTGATCGCAGCGTTCACCTCACTTCGGGCCGCCTCGACGTCGCCCTCGAGCCCGTCGAGCGTCTGCTGGATCTCGGCGAGCGCCTCTTCCTTACCTTTGAGGGTGGACCCGACCGCATCACGGTCGGCACCGCACTGTTCGGCGTCGGCCACGTGGGCATCGAGCTCGCGCTGCGCCGGGTCCTGTCTGGCCTGCAAGTCCTCGAGCTCGTGCGCCGTCTCGGTCAGCGTGTCGCCGAGGGTCTCGACCTGCTGCGTGTCGAATGAAATCTGCTGCTGCCGGCGCTCGACCTCGAGCTCGCGCGCATGCGCAGAATCCCGGGCGCCAGTGGCTCCGCTCTCTGCTTCAGCGAGCTCGATCTGGACGCGCTCGCGTTCACCTTCGACCAGAGCCATCTGCGCCGCTGCTGCCTGCTCGCGAGCTCGCCCCGCGTCGAGCCGGCCGCGAGCCGACTCGATCGCCTGTCTCAGCACCCGATATCGCTGGGCGAACCCGATGGTCTCCCACCGACGCAGCTCGTCACGCAACCGGCGATACCGGCGCGCCTTCGCCGCCTGACGCTTCAACGCGCGTCGCTGTTTCTCGACCTCATGGATGATGTCGTCTACGCGGTTCAGGTTCTGCTGCGCAGCCTCCAGCTTCAGCTCGGCTGAACGGCGGCGGCTCTTGTACTTCGTGACCCCGGCCGCTTCCTCGAGCAGTTGGCGACGCTCGGTGGGCCGTGCACCGAGAATCTGACCGATCTTGCCTTGCTCGATCACCGCATAGGCTTTGACACCCACACCGGAATCCATGAGCAGGTCCTGCACGTCGCGAAGTCGGCAAACCCGACCGTCGATGAGATACTCGCTCTCGCCCGAGCGGTAGAGCCGGCGCCCAACCTCCACGTCCCGCGCGATGAGGGGTAGCAGCTCGTCGATGTCGGCGTCGTCACTTCGGACTCTGGGCGTGGCGGAGTCACCATTGCCGCTCTCGTGAATCGACCCACCAGACCCACCACTGGGAACAGGCTCGAAGACCCCGACGGCCCCCGTGGCGGCCGTGACCTCGGCCAGGTGCAGCTTGACCTCCGCGGTCGCAGTCGCCTTGCGCGCATCGCTGCCGCTGAAGATCACGTCCTCCATGCGCTCGCCCCGCAGGCTCTTGGCGCTCTGCTCACCAAGGACCCAGGTGATGGCATCGATGACGTTGCTCTTGCCACACCCGTTCGGACCGACGATGGCAGTCACACCATCATCGAAGACGAGGTTGGCACGTTCCGGGAAACTCTTGAACCCTGAGATTTCAAGCTGTTGCAGACGCATCGGTGTCGTTTCTCACTAGCTTGCGGCAGCGTGGTCCGTCGTACACAACAACAGCCGCCAAATCTGGGGGGTGCCGACACCCCTCCTCTCCAGCGGCTGGGAACGCTTCGGAATATCTGTGCGATTACGGACCAACGCCCCCGGGGACCCGCCGGTGGGCCGCCTCAAAATCCAGCAGCCCGCTAGGCCCATCGTTGGCAGCACATCGGCGGCTCAGACATCTTCCAAGACCGGCCGCAGTGTACCAGGGGCGAGGCTAGCGAGCAAGCGCCGCCCCGCGCTACTCCCGACGCGCCGCGACGGCCCCAGGCTGCCGTGAGACGTTGAGCAGACGCTCCGCCTCGGGAAACAGCGTCAGGGCGTACTGCACCTGCGGGTCGGTCGCGGCCAGGTTCTGCCGCGCCTCATCGAGACTGAACAGCGCGAGGTCAATCTCATAGTGCATCATCGCCCTGATGAACGTCTCGTCGACCCCGAGCGCTTCCTCGACCTCCTCATCGAACGTCAGCCCCCGGGATTCGAGCTGGGATCGGAACTCGGCCATCATCGCGTCGTCAACGACGAACCCTCGGGAAACCAGCTGTCGTCCCTGCGCCACTTCCTGGATACGCGTGTCGCCCTCGGCGGAGAATCCCTCGGCGAAGATGGCAAACTCCGACCGCGCGGTAAGCAGTCGACCGACGGCCGTGGGGTCGAACCCCTCGACCGGACCAGCCAGGAAATGATCCGGCTCGATCCCGCCGCCCCCAAACACCTCGCGGCCGCCGTCGGTGAAGCGCCGCTCGCTCATGGCATGCTCGGCCGGCTTCTGCTCACGCATGGAGTAGGTCAGATACTCGTCAAAGGTATCGTCCCACGGACGCTGAATGATCCGGCCGCTCGGCGTGTAGTACTGGGCGGTGGTCAACGCGAGTCCGGCGTCCTGGCTGACTCGGTAGATCGACTGGACCAGCGCCTTGCCGAACGTCGTTTCGCCGACGATGAGCCCGCGGTCGTGATCCTGGATCGCCCCGGACACGATTTCAGACGCGCTCGCGCTGTTGCGATTGACCAGCACCACGAGTGGAATGTCGTTGTGGTCGCCGTCCTCGCGCGCGTGATAGTCCTGGTCCGAGTTCTGCACCCGGCCGCGCGTGTAGACGATAAGATCGCCTCGCGGCAGGAACTCGTTCGATACGCGGATCGCCTGGTCGAGCGGGCCGCCCGGATTGTCGCGAAGGTCGAGCACCAGCTTCTCCATCCCGAGCTCGTCCAGCTCGTGCAGCGCCGCTTGCAGCTCGCGCGAGCTCGATTCCGAGAAGTCCCGCAGACGCACATAGCCGATCGCCTCGTCGATCATGAAGGCGCCCTGGACCGTCGGGATCGTGATCTCGTCCCGCTCCACTTCCAGGTCGATGAGCTGGTCGTAGCCCCGCCGCCGGAGGGAGACTTCGACCGTGCTGCCCTTTGGACCCCGCAGCAGCTTGACCGCTTCGTCACTGGTCTTCCCAATGGCGTTCTCGCCCGCGATGCGCGCAATGACATCGCCGCGTCGAATGCCCTTGCGATAGGCTGGCGACCCTTCGAACAGGTTCATCACCGTGATCGCGCGATCGATGACGTTGATGGTGATGCCCAGACCGTAGTACCGGCCTTCCTGGCGCTCCCGCAGCTGGGCATATGACCGGGGATCCATGAAGCTGGAGTGCGGATCGAGCGTCTGCAGCATGCCGCCGACGGCCCGATACACGAGCTGCTCCGAATCGGCCTCGCCCACGTAGGTGGTCTCAATGGCCGCCAGGGCCTTCGTGAACGCCTCGTAATGCTGACTCAGGCTGTCCTGACCGGCCAGCACCCGCCCGCCGAAGAGTCCGCCCAGTAGGGCCGAGGCAATTACGACCGCCACGGCCATCGTCAGAGTTCTGGATCCGCGTACATGGTTCATAGAGAAGATGCTAACAGAAAATCAGGCGCCCACCACGGACAAAGATCATGTGTTCACCGTCGGATACAGACCGGACCTCGCTCGGTCGGTTCGTCGTGCCGAGTCAATACCGGTCCGGCCATGAGAATCCATTCTTGTCGCGACCACGCAACATGGCTAACACACTGTGTGGCAATGACTTCCTGGACTTCACCGCACACCGTTTGCTTGACCAACGCTGCCCTCATTCCTATAATGCAAAGAGTGAGATGCGAGTACTGTCCGGCCCCATCTCGACACTGCGACAGCGCCCCATGCGGTTCGCCTCACGGCGGTATCGCGTCGTGGTGTCGCGGTCGACGCACGGAGACATTTGAGGGACAGAAGGAGCCGCGATCATGATTGGTTCGATCGGGATGGCGGAGTTGCTCATCATCTTTGTAATCGCATTGATCGTGTTTGGACCGCGAAAGCTGCCCGAGCTCGGCCGCTCGCTCGGCAAGAGCCTGGGTGAGTTCAAGCGCGCATCAAACGACCTCCGCAATACGCTCGAAGAGGAGATTCACGTCGAGGAGCAGACGCATAGTGAGGCGCCTAGGGCCGCTGCGCCAGCGGCGCCCGACGCACCAGCAGCGCCTGACGCGCCCGACGCACCAGCGGCGCCCGACGCGCCTGACGCACCAGCGGCGCCTGACGCCGCACCTGGCGACGATCAGCAGCACAACACGGCAAGCACCGTCTGAGGCCCACACACCGGGTTATGTCCGTCCTTCCTGAACCCGGTGCGGCCGACCCCGACCACGAGGACCTCATCGAACAGCGGCCAGACGAGGACGAAGACGAGCTCGACGGCGCCGGCGGCCGCATGTCCTTCCTGGACCACCTGGACGAGCTGCGCAAACGGCTCATCGTCGCGATTTCGTCGGTCTTCGGCGGGTTCCTGATCGCGTTCGCGTTCATCCGTCCGATCTTCGACTTCATCATGGAACCGCTCCAGGAGATCCTTCCTGAGGACGGCCAGCTCGTCTACACCGAACCGACCGAGGCGTTCTTTCTCTACATCAAGATCGCGGCGCTCGTGGGACTGATCATCTCGATGCCGGTGGTCCTCCTGCAGCTCTGGCGCTTTGTCGCCCCCGGGCTCTATGGGCACGAGAAGAAGTTCGCCATTCCCTTCGTCACGCTGTCGAGCCTGTTCTTCATCGGCGGCTGCCTGTTCGCCCACTATCTGCTCTTCCCGATCGCCTGGCGGTTTCTCGCCAGCTACGGGAACTCGAACGAATACATGACGTTCATGCCGAGAATCCAGCCGGCGTTCTCGCTCTACGTTCGGCTGGTGCTCGCCTGCGGCGCCGTGTTTCAGATGCCCACGCTGGTGTTCTTCCTGGCGCGTGTCGGCGTGGTGAGCGCCGGCTTCCTGCTGCGCAACACCAAGTACGCCATCCTGCTCATCTTCATCTTCGCCGCGGTGCTGACCCCAACCGGCGACCCCGTCACCCTGTCGCTGATGGCGGCGCCGATGGTCGCGCTCTACGCTCTGAGCATCGGCATCGCCTGGGTAGTGGCCCCACGGCGAAAGAAGGACGACGACTAGCGACGTTCCTCGTCACTCGGCAGCAAGGCTTGCAAGCCCACGACGCAGAGCCCGTGACCCGGTCAGATCAGCTGCCAGATCTAGTTGGGAATCAAACCCTTCCAGCCCGGATCCATTGACTTCAATCGAATGTCGGTCGTATGATTCGACGGGCGCACGTGTGGCCTGTCGTGGTACGTTCTTGGAGGATAAACCCGCGATGAACCGATTCCTTACCCCTGTCCTTCTGGCAGCTTGCATCCTGCTCGCCGCCGCCAGCGCGGTGACCGCGCAGGATACCGAGGTCGAGACCCGGCCGGGCAGCACCACCTGGTTTGGCGACACCGGGCTGTGGTTCGTTCCCACCGGGGAAATCCTACCGGACGGCAAGTGGTCAATCAGCGGCTACCGCGCTAACTTCGACCGGGAACAGGGCATCACCGACATCAGTCATTTTGTCGGCACGGTCGGCGTCGGCATCGGGGACCGGGTCGAGGTGTTCGGATCGGTTCGCGCCGACACACGGATCCGACGTGTCACCAGGCCGCTTTTCGACCCCAGTGATCCCGACAACGGCGGCGTCCTGAACGAGTATCCGTTCGTCACCGACTTCTGGAATGACGACGGCATCGGCGATCTGGTCGTCGGGGCGAAGTTCAACATCGCCTCGGAGCACCGGCTGCAGCCGGCGGCACTGGCCGTTCGTGGCGCCGTCAAGATACCGACCGGCGACGAGGACTTCGGCAGAAGCACCGGTGAAGCCGACGTGATGGTCGACTTCATCGTCAGTAAGAACCTCCGGGAGCAGGTAGAGCTGTCCGGCTTCGGTGGCTTCCTCGTCCGCGGCGAACCGGACGGTATCGCCCTCGGCAACAGCATCCGGTGGGGCGTCGGCGCTGGGTTCCCGACCGACGGACGGGTCAAGCTGTTCACCGAGCTGCACGGAGAGGTGCCGGTCGACGACGACGTCGTGCTGACGACGCCGCTCCTGGGAGTCGACGGCACACTGTCTGCGCTCTCCTCGACAATTGCCACGCCGATCGATCTCACCGTCGGTCTGATGTGGCAGACCAGTTACGGCGCGTTCATCGGCGCGGGCTTCAACTATGCGGTGAACCAGGAAACCGGTTTCCTAGGCACGACCGGCAATAGCATGGGCTTCCAGCTCCGGGTCGGGTATCACCCGGGTGTGCGACGCTGGGTGCCACCACCGCCACCACCAGAGCCGCCGGCACCACCACCGCCGCCACCACCACCGACTCCACCGCCGCCACCACCGCCACCGCCACCGCCACCGCCGCCACCACCGCGGGAGTACTCGTTCGAGGACGTGCACTTCGGCTTCGACCGATACACGTTGCGACCGGGCGCCGCACGGATTCTCGACGAGGCAGTCGCCGCGATGAACGACGACGCCAATCTAAGCCTGACGGTGGAGGGCCACACCTGTAACATCGGCACCTCCGAATACAACCAGGCGCTCGGTGAGCGGCGTGCTACCGCGGTGCGCGACTATTTGACGAGCCGCGGCATCTCCGCCGGCCGGCTGCGCACGGTGACCTTCGGCGAGGAGCGGCCGATGCACGACAACGCCCGCGAAGAGACGCGGCGGCTGAACCGCCGCGCCGCCCTCGTGGTCCGCCTCCAGTAACGGTTGGCGACGTGGCGACCGGTCCAGGACCGGTCGCCGCGCTGATCTCTCGTCATTCAGTTGACATCAGACATCAGACGGTTCCTTCCACCCAACACGAGTACCAGGATGTGCCGCTCGCATGTCGGCATCGAGCGCTCGTTGCTAGTGGCACTGGCGCTGATGTCGCTGCCACTGGCAGGTCGGGCACAGGAGCCTTCCCTCGCCGACGTGCTCGCCCGCGCGACTGATTACGTCGACAAGCTCCACGACCAGTTGTCGGGGACAGTCGCCGAGGAACGCTACGAGCAGCGTGCGAGAAACCCGGCGACCGTCGGCTTCGGCGACCCCGACAGACGCCGGGTGCTGCGATCGGACTTTCTGCTCATCCGTCCTGAGGGAGAGGGCCGGTACTACGGATTCCGTGACGTCTTCGAAGTCGACGACCGGGTCGTCCGTGACCGGCAGGATCGGCTGAGCCGATTGTTTCTCGAGCCGTCGGCGTCGACGAGTCGGCAAATCGCAGGCATCCGAAACGATAGCGCCCGCTACAACATCGGTGGCATCGCGCGAAACTTCAACACCCCGACCTACGCGCTCCTCTTTCTCAGCGCATCCTACAAGCCGCGATTCGAGTTCGAGCGCGTCACGGACATGTCGCCCGCTCTCGGTCTCGAGGGACCGGCCGACAATGCCGACATCTGGGTGCTCCGGTACACGGAAACGTGGCCGATCTCCGTGATTCGGGGACGAGACGGTGAGAACCTGCCCGCCGAAGGTCGCTTTTGGATCGAACCGACGACCGGCCGAGTGCTCGTCACGGAATTGATCGTCGACAGTGACGACGTGGATGTGACCATCACTGTCAGATACGCGGAGACCGAGACGATCGACCACCTCGTGCCGGTCGAGATGCGCGAACGCTATGACAGTCGCCGGCAGGGCTCCCGAGTCGACGGCACCGCCACCTACAGCCGCTTCCGCCGGTTCCAGGTGGAGGTTGGTGTGTCGGAACCGTTCCGAGAATAGCGCACGTCTGACCTTGCGCGTGATCGATCCGCACAGGCCAGCCTGCATGTCCTCACCGCCCCCCTGGAGATAGCGGATACAATTCGACCTGCGTTGTCGTTCACTGCTATCAAACTCGTCGCGGCGACGCTGCTGGTGCTGCTGCTCGGCCCGGTGAGTAGCGCGCTTGGCGCCGGTCAACCGGCCACCGGGGCTGCCCCAGCTTCCGCGCTCGTCGTCGTCACGTTTGCAAACGTGGGCGGTGCGCCCGAAGATGACTGGGTCGGCATGGGCGTCGCCGAGTCGTTGGCCTCCACGCTCGGAAGCGGGGTGACGGTCCCCTCCCTCACGGCTGCCGAGCAGCCCGGCGTCTCCCGCATCGTCGAAGGCTCGTATCAACGCATCGGCACCCGCATCCGTATCACGGCACTGCTGACCGACGTAGAGTCGGGCCGGGTCGTCGGCTCCGGATTGGTCGACGGCGAGTTGAACGACCTGTTCGCACTGCAGGATGCGCTGGCTGCCCAGCTCGTAGCTACTCCGGCAGACCCGGCACGAATCGTCCAGCCCGGCGTGTCGACACTTGATTCAGTCGCCGCTGAGCGTCGCATTCGACCCGACGGGGCCTCCCCGTCGAACGACGCGCCGGCGGGACGGGCCGGCTTCGCCATCGGCTCGGGATCGATCATCGACGGTCCCTCCCCCCCAACCTTACCGGCCATGGTCGCGCGCAACGCGCGTGGACAGGCCACGATGCGCGCCACGCGGATCACCGAGGCCATTGCGCTCGACGGCAGACTCGACGAGCGTGTCTACACGACCGTACCCTCGGTCAGTGACTTCATCCAGCAGGAGCCAAACGAGGGCGCCCCTGCGAGCGAGAGGACCGAAACCTGGATCTTCTTCGACGACGACACGATCTACATCTCGGCCCGATGCTGGGACTCGCAGCCCGCGCGGATGATTGCCAACGAGATGCGGCGCGACAATCTGGGCATCTTCCAGAACGAGAACTTCGCGGTGGTGCTCGACACGTTCTATGACCGCCGCAACGGCTACATGTTTCACACGAACCCACTCGGCGGCATGTTCGACGGACATATCACCGCGGGCAACATGAACCGCGACTGGAACGGCGTCTGGGACGTCAGGACGGACCGATTCGACGACGGATGGACAGTGGAGATCGCTATTCCGTTCAAGACGGTGCGGTTCAGCCCCGGGACCGCGCAAACCTGGGGCGTGAACCTGCGCCGCATCGTACGGTGGAAGAACGAAACCTCGTATCTCACCGCGGTCCCGGCCGCCTACGGTCTGGCTGGCATCATGCGGCTGTCGGTGGCGGGCGCCGTCGTCGGTGTCGAGGCGCCACCGAGCAGCGGCAACATCGAGGTCAAACCCTATCTCATCTCCGACCTGACGACCGATCGGCTCGCCAGCCCGCCCACCGCGAACGTGCTCGACGGCGATGCCGGCTTCGACGTCAAGTACGGCGTCACCCAGGGGCTGACAGCCGACTTCACCTACAACACCGACTTCGCACAGGTCGAAGTGGACGAGCAGCAGGTCAACCTGACCCGGTTCAGCCTGTTCTTCCCCGAGAAACGGGAGTTCTTTCTCGAGGGGCAGGGCATCTTCGATTTCGGCGGTGGTCGGGGCTTCAGTGGCCGCGGTCCCGGGTTGCGAGTGGGCGGCTCTGGGGGCGGCGGCAGCAACACCCCTATTCTGTTCTTCAGCCGTCGCATCGGCCTCGACGGCGGCCTGCCGGTGCCGATCGAAGCGGGTGGACGCCTGACCGGGAAAGTCGGCGCGTTCAGCATCGGCCTGCTCGACATCCAGACCGGTGACGAAGCCTCGTCCGGCGCGCGCCCGACGAACTTCGGCGTCGTCCGGATCAAGCGCGATATCCTGCGCCGCAGCGCCATCGGCGTGCTCGCCACCCATCGTTCAGTGGCGCTCTCAGGAGAGGGATCGAACCAGTTGTACGGCGTCGACGGCACGTTTGCCTTCTACGACAACCTGAATCTGAACACCTACCTCGCCCGCACCGAAACACCGGGGCTCGATGGCGACGACCTGAGCTACCGCGGGCAGTTCGACTACAACGGCGACCGATACGGTCTGCAAGCCGAGCGCCTGGTGGTCGACGAGCACTTCAACCCCGAAGTCGGCTTCCTGCGCCGCACAGATTTCCAGCGGAGCTTCGCCTCGACCCGTTTCAGTCCGCGTCCGGCCAGCATCGCGTCGGTGCGCAAGCTCTCGTGGGAGGGCAGCTTCGACTACGTGACCAACGACGCCGGCCGGGTCGACACGCGCATCGCGAACGCCGCTTTCGGGATCGATCTGGAGAACAGCGACCAGTTCCTGGTCGAAGCGTCACACAACTACGAGTTCCTCGCCGAGCCGTTCGACATCGCCACCGACGTCACGATTCCGGTGGGCGGCTACACGTTCACCGACACCAGCGCCTCGTACGCCTTCGGTAGCCAACGGCGGATCTCCGGCACGTTCTCGGCGTCCCACGGGAGCTTCTTCGGAGGCACCAGGACGAGCGCCGGCGTCAGCCGAGGTCGCGTTGGACTGACTCCGCAGTTGTCGGTCGAGCCGGGTCTTTCGATCAACTGGGTCGACGTGCCGACGGGGTCGTTCACGGCGACGCTCCTGACCAGCCGGGCCACGTACACCGTCAACCCGCGGGCCTTCATCAGCGCCCTGTTGCAATACAACTCCGCCGCCGCGTCGCTCTCGACCAACATCCGGCTACGGTGGGAGTACCAGCCGGGTAGCGAGCTGTTCGTCGTCTACACTGACCAGCGGGATACCCTTGTCCCCCGGTTCCCCGAGCTTGAGAACCGCGCGATCGTCGTGAAAGTGAATCGCCTCTTCCGGTTCTAGCTGGGTCCACCAGTTGGTCGCGCCGCGACCGACAGGGTGTACGTTGTCAAATCAATTCGGACCATTGAGTCTGTTTCGTAAGAGAGACTTCCTGCCGGTTAACCGCCCTGCGCGGTGTGCATAGATTCTGGCGTTTGCGTTGCGCCAGTGTCCTCCGTTTGATCTGTTCCCGCCGTGCGAGGATCGCCGGTCGCCGCCCTTCGTAGACGTCGGCCGGGGTCACGTTGTCGAGTGCTTCGTGCAAACGGCGGTAGTTGTAGTAGTCGACGAAGCGTGCGACGGCCCGCTCGAGTTCCCAGGGGCTGTAGTACTGCTCGAGTTTCACGATGTGCTTCATCGACCGGTGATAGCGCTCGATCTTGCCCTGTGTCATCGGGTGATAGGGCGCCCCGCGGGTGTGTGTGAGCTGGTGAGTCTCGAGATACGTGGCCAGCTCGGCCGAGACGTAGCAGGACCCGTTGTCGCTCAGCAGCCGGGGCCGATGCTCGACCCCGACCTGGTCGACGTCGGTGGCCGCGCGGGCCAGGTCCAGCGTCTCCGTGACGTCCGACGCCTGCATGGACGTCCGTAGCGTCCAGGCCACGATGTAGCGCGAGTAGTCGTCCAGCACCGTCGACAGGTAGTACCACCCCCAGCTCACGACCCGCAGATACGTGAAGTCGGTCTGCCAGAGTTCATGCGGCCGCCGGGTCGGATGCTGGAACGTCTTCGCTGCCGACAGCACTACGTAGGATCAGATCGTAGGCCTTGAGGATGCGATAGACGCTCGATTCCGAGAGAAAATGCCCCTCGCGGTCCGTGACGTGCCACGCCAGCTCCCGCGGCGACTGCTCGGGGTCGGCCAAGGCGGCGTCGACTACGCGCTGGCGCACCCGCGGGGGGATGCGGTTCCAGACCCGCCGGCTGGCGCCGGGCCGCGGCTCGAGTCCCGTCCGTCCCCGCTGCGTGTAGCGGCGATACCACGCATAGAAGGTCGACCGATTGAGCCGCAGCTCCCGCAGGGTCTGCCGCACGGACAGGTCCGAGCCCTCCACGAGCCGGATGAGTTCGACCTTCTCGCCCGTCGTCCGTCTCATGTACCGGCCTCCGAGTCGAAGCCCGTTACGCTTTTTTTAAGCAGGCGGTTCTCCAGCACCAGTTCGGCCCCACCTGCTTCAACTCGGCGACTTCTTTCCGCACGTCGGCGACCTCCGTCGACGTCGCCTCACGCGTGGTGCCCCCCAGCAGCCGCTTCTTGCCCGCCTCCAGAAACTCCTTGCTCCACCGGTAATAGAGATTGGGATTGAGCCCTTCACGTCGACAGAGGGACGCGATGCTCTCTTCGCCCCGCAATCCCTCCAGGATGATCCGAATCTTCTCCTCTGCCGAAAATCGCCGCCGCGTCTTCCGCTGAATGTCACGAACAACTCGTTCTGCTGACTTTGCGTGGCTCATGGGGACCTCCTC